>Ga0207706_10003005_pt1 | contig 16255 bp, 15 predicted proteins | sample KBSC53metaG_FD_184318 | JGI IMG/M metagenome (GOLD analysis project Ga0207706, IMG submission 184318) | Corn rhizosphere microbial communities from Kellogg Biological Station, Michigan, USA - KBS C5-3 metaG (SPAdes) (version 2) | ecosystem: Host-associated > Plants > Roots > Rhizosphere > Soil ... | reverse complement strand
GCACCATCTACACCGGCAAGGTGGCGAGCATCGTCGATTTCGGCGCGTTCGTGACCTTCATGCCCGGCAAGGACGGGCTGGTGCACGTGTCCGAGATCAGGAACGAGCGCGTCGAGAACGTCCGCGACGTCCTCAGCGAAGGCCAGGAGGTCAAGGTCAAGCTGGTCGAGGTCGACCCGCGCGGCAAGGTGCGTCTCTCGATGCGCCTCGTCGACCAGGAGACCGGCGAAGAGCTGCCCGACACGCGTCCCCCGAGGGAGCCGCGTGAAGGCGGCGACCGTGGGCCGAGGGGCGACCGCCACCGTGGCGGTGGCGGCCGCGACCGTGATCGTGGCCCCCGCCGTGAAGGCGGCGGCGGCGATCGTGGCGGACGCGGCGGCGACCGCGACCGCGGGCCGCGCCGTGAAGGCGGCGAACGCAGCGAACCTCGCGGCGACCGCGGCCCGAGGCGCGACCGCGAAGGCGGCGAGCAGGGCGGCGGCGAAGAGCCCAAGTTCGCTCCGGCGTTCCTGACCGGGGATGACGCGGACTGACCTCTATCCCCTCTCCCGCATGCGGGAGAGGGCCAGGGTGAGGCCGACTAAAGCGAGGGCCCCGCGATCGCTCGCGGGGCCTTCCGTCGTTCTGGAACCGGGCCTGACCGATCTAGAAGTTGCAGTTGTTGGGCTGCGGAGCGTCGATTCGCCTGGTGGCGCCGGCCGGAACGAACTGCACCGCGACGGTCTCCGCGGCAGCGCCCGATTCGTTCCGGATGAGATGGACGTGACCGCCGCCTTCGTCGACGAAGCCCTCGCCGGCATGGTAGCGGACCGGCGTGCACAGCGATGATTCATAGACCGTGATCTCGCCGAGCGTGACCGTGATCAGGCTCGGCCCCGGATGGGTATGCCAACCGCTCTGCCCGCCGACGTCGATCGCATTGCGGGTCACGTAGACGTCGGACGTTGCCTTCGACCTGATCTTGACGTCCCACTCACCGGTCTTGACCGCGTCGACGTCGAGCGCGCCGTAGACGCCTTTCCACTGCTGGGCCGCGGTGAATCCCGAAGCTGCCGTTGCGTGCGCCGGATCGGCGATCGATGTCGAAGCCGCGATGGCGGCGATCAGGGCAGTCGTTGCCCGGGCTGTGCGATAATGTGTCATACATTCCTCCCTGCTTTCTTGAGAGGTCCATTCGAGGCGCTTCGTGCCGCGGCCTCTAGTGCGGCGAGGTGATATGTTGGTGATGGATTGCCGATGTTTCCCTCCGAAGGCGGTCGCAGCGAATTCAGAAGGCGGTCGAAATCATTCCGCGCACGCCCGCCCGGCTCATCGTGAAGCGGGAGAGGATGAAGCGTTGTCCGCCGATCGTCACCGGCACGGTTTCCAGATTGAATGGCGGGCCGCCGGGGCCCCACGCTGACGCACCGGGGCCGGCGCCGCCCCGGATGCGTGGAGACCAGTTCGAGCGTGCGACGCCCTTGGCTCCGGAGCCGCGCCGGCCTGCAACTGTCAGTGGCATAGTTGGCACGGGAACGGTCGCCTTGAGGCTGAACGCGGCTGCGTCGCTCCAGCGCATGCCAGGCGCGGGCGCGTTCGAAGCGGGCCCGCCCGCCTGCGCCGCAGCGGGCGCCGAAGCGAGAATCGCAAGCGCAAGGAGAGCCGCGCTGCCCATCTAGCAGTAATCCCACGGATTGCAGGGGCAGCAGTCGGGAGGCGGCGGCGGCGGCGGCGGCGGAAGGGACGGAGACGGATTGGTATGGCGTGGCCGGTCATAACCGCCGCCGGAGCCGCACCCGGCCAGACCCACGACGAGGCCGAGTGAAGTTGCGATCAAGAGCTTTCGATAATGTTTCATGTCAAACTCCTCGGATATGCTTCCCAAATCGGGCGATCAGCGCCTGAGGAGTTATTCGACGACAGGACGACGGTTATCCGCTAGGGTGGCGCGGTGATTTGTTGGTGATGGATTGCCGATGATTGCGCACCAGGCGCGGTAGATGGGTGTGCCCCGGATCAATCTGGCGGAAACGCCGGACTTCGATCTCGGGGGACTGCGCGTCAGCCCGGCCCGCCGGCAAGTCTCGATGTCGGGCGAATGTCGCGAGCTCGAGCCCAAGGTAGCACAGGTCCTCATCGCGCTCGCCACCGCCAGTCCGGCGGTGGTCTCCCGAGACAATCTGGTCGAGCAATGCTGGGACGGCAGAATCGTCGGCGACGACGCGCTCAACCGCTGCATCCTCGCGCTTCGCCATCTGGCTAAGGCCTATTCGCCCGAACCCTTCGCAATCGAGACCGTGCCGCGGGTCGGCTATTCGCTCGTTGCCGGGGCGGGGCAAGGCACCGCATCGAACCAGCGTCGCGCAAACCGCCCGAGGGGCTTGGGCCTGGTGCTCGTTCTGCTGTTGCTGCTTGCGGGCGCTGGGGTCTTTTCGTGGGTACGTTACGGGCGAGCGGAGACTGCTCCGGCATCGATCGCCGTGGTGTCTTTCCGCAACCTTTCGAAGGGCGATCCTTATTTCGCGGAGGGCATTGGCGAGGAAATTCGCGGCCAGCTTTCGCGCGAGCCGCAGTTCCGCGTCGCGGGCGGCAATTCGTCGGATCGCTTCGAGCAGGGCGCCGACATCCGCGACGTCGCCCGCCGCCTCAATGTCGTCTACGTGCTGGAAGGGAGCGTCCAAACCCAGGGAAATCGCGTCCGCGTCAATTCCGACCTCGTCCGAGCGAGCGACGGGATGCGGCTATGGTCCGACAGTTACGACGGCGACCTCGATGACATCTTCGCGATTCAGCAAAGCATCAGCGCTGCGATCGCGCAGGCACTCAGGCGCAAGCTCGTCCGCGCTCCCGAGCTCACTGGACCGCTCGTTACAAATCCCCAGGCCTATAATTCCTATCTAACGGCGCGCGGCCTGCTGAAGGGCGGCGGACCCGACGTCGGCCGCACGGCGGCAAATCTTCTGCGCGACGCGTTGAACTCGGATCCGGGCTATGCGCCGGCATGGGTGAGCCTCGCGCACGCGAAACAGCTTGCAGCCGTCTCCGAGGGCCCAGAGGCATTCATCGCCGCAAGGCGCGAGGCGCAGCGGTACGCTGCGCACGCACTCCAGCTTGCACCCGACCTGGCGGTAGCGCACCGTGAGCTCGGCTTCAGCCTCCCCTACGGCTCACCGGAATCGAAAGCGCATCTCCGAAGGGCAGCGGAGCTCGACCCGAGCGACGCCGAAAACCTGCTCGGCCTAGGGCTCACCCAGGGCGCGAACGGAGAATTCGACAGCGAGCTGGAGACCTACCGCCGCGCCAATGCGATCGATCCGTTGTGGTACCGCACGACCGGTCAGCTGGCGATCGCACTGTCGGAAATGGGCAGGCGCGCGGAGGCAGAGGCGGTCGGCCGGCGCGGTTTCTCACAAAATCCGAGCAACCTGCAGATCATCCTCGGCCGAATTGCCTGGAACCTCGGCGATTCTTCGGAGGCTGGCCGGCGTTGGTCGATTGTCGCCCGGTCGAATTCGCCACGGTGGAGCCGCACTGCGAAGGGGCGGCTGGAAGAAGTCAAATATCAGCTCGGCCTGGGCGGCGCGGCCGAGGACTCGCAACCTAGGGATCCCCAACGGCGGCGGACGTTTCGGTCGTGGATGGAGGCCCCTCCCGCCCCAGCGGTATGGAAGGCCCGCAATCGCGATGCGATGACGGCCGATCAATACCGCGACGATAATCACGTCGCCGCCAAGCTTATGCTGAACGCAGGGCGCGCGAGCGAACTCGCAGCGACGTACGACAGCGCCGTTGGCCTCATGAGCCTTCGCCCGGGAAAAGCCTTGCGCGTAGATCAGCTCAGCGAAGCGCCGGTCGTCTCGATCGCGCTTCGGCAGGTAGGCCGCTCTGCGGAGGCGAACAGCCTCCTCGTTCAGGCCGATCGCATCGTCCGTAAGATCTATCGCGCTACGACGGTTCCGTTCTGGTTCGAAGCCGACGCCGCCGCCATCTTCGCTGCCGAAGGCAGGACAGGAGAGGCACTCTCGGCGCTCGAGCGCGCAATGTCTCGCGGCTGGTCGGATGGCGACGTCGCCGACCTTCGGGATCTCGCCGATGAGCCTGCATTTCGAGCGCTTCGCGGCAATGTTCGCTTCGAGCGCATCCGGAGCGCGCTGAAGCAGCACAACGCGCGGGAGCGCGCCGAATTCGTTCGTTTGCAGATTTGAGCGCCAGGAGGGCGCACGGGGGAAAAGCGGAATGCGAGTGAGAGGTCCAGCCCTCTGCCGTATGGAAACCCGCGCCCGCGCTTTGGTCTCCTTCGCCGCCGCATCGATTGCGCCGGCCGCGCTGCATGCGCAAACGGCTGCGTCGATCCCACCGTCGGCCGGCGCCGAGACGCAGTCGGCGGACGAGAAACTCGGCGATATCGTCGTGACCGCGCGGCGTCGGCCGGAGCGGCTGCAAAAGACGCCGGTCTCGGTGATCGCGCTCACGTCGCGGGACCTCGAGGCGCATTCCATTACAAACCTGAGGACCCTTCAAAACTTCGTTCCGAACCTGACGTTTGCACCCTCGCAATTCGTCGGTGAGGGAGCCAGCAACATCTTCATCCGCGGCATCGGCCAGGAGGATTTCGGCGGTGCTGCGGAGTCCGGCGTCGGCGTCTATATCGACGGTGTCTATTTCGCTCGAACCAACGGCACTCTCATGAACCTGATCGACATCGAGCGGGTAGAGGTGCTTCGCGGCCCGCAGGGCACCTTGTTCGGCAAGAACACGATTGGCGGCGCCGTCAACATTATCTCCGCGCGGCCGGAGCCGCAGCGTTCGCGCAGGTTCAGCGCCATCGCTGGAAATCTCTCCCGCGCGGAATTGCGCGGCGTGGTCAACGAGCCTCTGTCCGACAAGCTACTCATGCGGCTTTCGCTCGGCCTGGCGCGCCGAAACGGCTATCTTCGCCGTCTGCGTCCGCCGGTTCCGCTCGACGTGCTCGACCGCGTCAATGGCGCTCCGACGAACCTCGAGCACGAGGGCGACGACCGCAGCGGGGCGGCCCGCGTGCAACTGCGTTGGCTGCTGCGCGAAAGCACGACACTCGACCTTTCCGCCGACGCCTCGCTCAAGCGAGACACGCAGGGCGCCAATCACATCGACGCGATCGACCCGCGGTTCGGTTCCTTTCCGGACGTCAACGCTCTTATCGCCGAAGGCCGACTGCCGGGTCCGCCGATCAGCGGCGATTTGGCGCCCGCCAACTTGCTTGAAAGCTACGCGACCGGGCGCAATCGCACGGATCAGGACCTGTGGGGCGCATCGGCAGCACTGACTCGGCAGCTCGGCTCCGCCTCCATCAAGTTCATCGTCGCCTATCGCGGTCTTCGCAGCCATTTCGGGCTCGACAGCGACGGACTCTGGTTCAGCCTCAACGACAGCGACCTGAAGCTGCGCCAGCGCCAGCTTTCCGCAGAGTTGCAGCTTACCGGCAGCTCAGGGCCGCTGGACTATACCGCGGGACTGTTCACTTTCGGGGAGAAGATCACGATCGTCCCCACCGGGTCGATCTTCGACCAGGTTCTTTACGCCTGCGGGTGCTTCTACCCGCCCGGCGTGCATCCGTTGTTCACGACCGAGCGGCGGCGCTTCACCAGCGGCAGCTCCGCCGCTTACGCGCAAGGCACGTACCATTTCACCCAGCGTCTGAGCGCCACTCTCGGCGGCCGGTACTCCAGCGAACGTAAATCGATCCACAACCAGGTGCTGGGGCTGGACGACGATCTTCGTCCCACGGATGCGGTCGTGGCCAGCGGCAGCAACCGTGGACGGTGGGGCTCATTCACCTATCGGGCCGGCACCGAATATCAGGCCACGCGCGACGTCATGGCCTATGCCTCTCTCGCGAAGGGCTTCAAGAGCGGCGGGTTCAACAGCCGTTCCGACCTCGATCTCCCGAACCTCGGCCTCGTGGCGTACAAGCCCGAGTCCGCACTCACTTACGAGGCCGGCGTCCGCTCCGAGTGGCTGCACCGAAAGCTTCGCGTCAATGCGACCGTGTTCACGACGCATTATAGCGATATCCAGCTCCGCCAGCTAACAATCGTCGACGGGATCGAGACGAACCTCGTCGAGAATGCGGCGCGAGCGCGAATTCGTGGAGCCGAGGTCGAAATCGTCGCTGTGCCGGTCGACCGGCTAACTCTCAGCGCTGCCTATGGCCACATTGACGCGCGCTACCTCGATATCGGGCACGTCGCGAATCTTGCGCTCAACACCCGCTTCCAGCGGACACCGCGCAACTCCTTTGCCGGATCGATCGATTACGAGATCCCACTCACCATCGGGCTGCTGGAACTGCGCGGCGACTATTCCTATCGCTCGAAGGAGCAGTTCCAGCTGATTGCGGCCGGCAACGACCAGGCGGGTTATGGTTTGCTTGGCGCGCGCCTGACGTTGAGGTCGTCGGACCGGCGCTGGTCGATAGCGATCTTCGGCACCAACTTGACGGACAAGCGCTACCGCACCGCGGGACGCGGGACGCTGATGCAGATCGCCGGCTTCGCCTATTCCAGCGTCGGCTTGCCACGCCAGCTGGGTTTGGAATTCGCTCGCCAGTTTTGAGAGGATTAACGACAATCCGCTGACCTCGCAGCGCCCAGTCTGCGATCAACCTCTCCCCAGCGGCCAACGGCGGCCCCTCCGCCCACCATCTTCAGCATTCTTTCCGCCCGCTGACTTTCCGATTTTCGCGCCGTTCATTCCGGCGGTGCCAAAAAAACGCGGAAGGAGAGTGCTCATGCGTAAATTGATTCTTTTGGCGGCGGTGGCGGCGATCGCTTTCCCGAGCGCCGCAATGGCCGAGCGTCACCACGATCGCGACCGCGACCGGCACGAAGTCCACCGCGACAAGCGCGAGGTCCGGCAGGACCGCCGCGAGCTTCGCCGCGACCGCCGCCAGGGCGACGTGCGCGAGGTCCGCCGAGACCGGCGCGAAGTCCGCGGCGACCGGCGCGAGCTTCGCCAGGACCGGCGCGACGTGCGCTATGACCGGCGCGACTATCGCGACAACCGCTACGACCGCCGCGACTATCGCGACAACCGCTACGACCGGCACCGGACCCGGGTCCGCTACGTCGCGCCCTACCGCAGCTGGAGCTACCGGCCGGTGAGCATCGGCTTCCGGCTCGACCCGCTGTTCTATTCGTCGCGCTATTACATCAACGACTACGGCTATTATCACCTGCGCATTCCCCGGCCATGGGAGCGGTGGATCCGCTACGGCGACGACCTGTTGCTGGTGAACCTCCGCAACGGCCGCGTCGTGGACGTCATCCACTACCGCTACTGGTAAGCGAGCGGCGCCAAGGGCAGTGGCGGGGCCGGAGCGAGAGCTCCGGCCCCGCTTTTTCGTGCGCGAAATCAGCGCTATGGCTGCTCCCGAACGATGGGGGCATCGATGAGAAGATTCGTTCGCGTTTCCCTGGCTGCAGCGTTCCTCGGCGCGCTCCCGGCAGCACCCGCGTTCTCGCAAGGCGCGCCCAAGTCGGCGGCGCTCGAGCTCGCCAGGCAGGCCGAGAAACTGAAGCCCGGCGAGTGGGTGTGGAAGCCGGAGATCGCGCGCGACGGGCCAGTGCTGGTCTATGTCGACCTCGGGCGGCAGCGCGCGACGGTCTACCGCAACGGCGTGCGCATCGGGGTCAGCACCGTCTCCTCGGGCAAGGATGGCTACGAGACTCCGACCGGCGTGTTCACGATCCTCGAGAAGGACAAGGACCACCGCTCGCGCACCTATGACGATGCGCCGATGCCCTATCAGCAGCGGCTGACGTGGAAGGGCGTCGCGCTCCACGCGGGCAATTTGCCGGGCTTCCCGGCGAGCCACGGCTGCGTCCGGCTTCCAATGGAGTTCGCCAAGAAATTGTTCGCGGTGACGCCGATGGGCGGGACAGTGGTGATCGCCGGCGGCCACGAGGACCCGGTCAAGCGGCCCGCGGCGGGCGTGCTCGCCCCCGCGATGGCGGGGATCAGCGCTCCGCCCGGAGCGCCGCTGACGCCCGAAGGGACCTATGTCTGGAACCCGGCGGCCGCCGCGAGCGGCCCGGTTTCGATCATCATCTCGACCGGCGACCAGCAGGTCGTGGTCCTGAGGAACGGAGTTGAGATCGGCCGCGCCCACGCCGACGTGCAGCAAGATACGAACGAGACGCAGGTCATGACCCTGGCCCCCGGCAAGGAGAAACAGTGGATCCAGGTCGGCGTCGGCGATCTTACCGACCAGCCCGCCGAGATCATCTCGACCGAACGGGTCGAGCAGATGCACCTCCCCGCCGCCTTCGTCACCGCCATGCGCTCGGTGATCGTGCCGGGCACGACGGTGCTGGTGACCCAGGCGAGCGTCAGCGCCGGCTCGACCGGGATGCAGGCGACGATGCTCGATGCGGGCGACGAAAATTAGGATTGGATAGCGCCGCCTTCGCGAACGGCATTCACTGACCGAGGACGGCTTGGCGGAGCGCGCTTCCGTTCCTGCCCGCTGGCAGCATCGGACTCCGCCGTGCGCCCATTGCCCGCAAAGATGATATCAAAAATGTGATTGTTATCAGACAATATTACTCACTTGCTTTATTTAACTGGCATGACCATCTCCATTCCATAGCCGACGAAAAGTCAGTCGAACGGAGGAGCCGCCAATGCCAGCCCTCCCCTACGCCCCACGCCCGGGGCGCAAGCGGACCAGAACCCTCCGCTCCCAGCAGAGAGCCAGAGCGAATGTCCCTGCCGAGCTTCAGCGGGAGCGCAGCGAGCTCGCGGCTCAGAGGATGTGCGCACTCGGAGAAATGACCGGCGGTATCGCCCACGATTTCCGCAACATCCTGTGTATTGTCGAGAGCGGCCTGAGAGTGGCCGGCCGCGAATTGGACAACCCCGAGAAGCTGAGGTCAGCCCTGGCGGCGATTCACGACGGCGTTGAGCGCGGCGAAAGGATGGTGTCCCGCCTTCTTCGCTTCGCCAGTCAACAAGACCCCATTGCACGCCACGAAGATGTGAACACGCTGCTGCGCAAGCTGGAGGCGTTTCTCAAATATGGAGCTGGCACCGGCTTTCGCATCGATCTTTCCCTTGCCGCCGGTCTTCCAGAGTGCCTCGTCGATCCGCCCCGGTTCAACGCTGCGATCCTGAACCTCGTCGTGAACGCCCGCGATGCCATGCCGGATGGCGGAACCATCAGAATCAGCACTGCGGCAGTCCGTCGGACCCAGCACGGCGATCCGCGCGACTATGTCCGGGTCCGCGTCCGCGACCACGGCTCGGGCATGTCCGCCGAAGTGCTCGAACGGATATTCGACCCCTATTTCACAACGAAGGGCGACAACGGCACCGGTCTCGGCGTCCCGCAGGTGCAGGCGCTCCTGCAGGAAGCCGATGGCTTTGTTCGTGTCGAGAGCACCCTTGGCGAAGGCACGTCGTTCGATCTGTTCTTCCCGGCCGATAACCAGCCGGCTCCAACGGCAGCCTGGCAACAGCTTGACCAGTGGGCGAACGAAGGCGGGGCTATTTTCCGGGTGACGACGGGACCGCGGGTGGCCGCATGATGACGAAGGGATTGGACGCGATGTTGGCGACGGATGTAAAAGCCGATGAGCTCGACGCGGTTCGCATCCTCGAACGCCGCCGCATCGAATTGACCCGGGCAAATGATGCCGAGGGCCTGGAACCTTTGCTTCACGACAAGCTGATTTACGTGAACAGCGCGGGCGCGATCTACGACAAGCCAAGCTATTTGCGCAAAATCCGGACGAACTCTCTCACCTACGATGAAGATTTCGACGTCCATGAAAGTGAAGTCCGGGTTCTGGATGATTTGATCATCTTCGCGGGCGTGATGCTCGGACATTCCCGGCTCGATGGAGAGCAGCAGGTCCTGCGTTTTCGATGTCTGGCTGCCTGGCGGAAGGACAGTGCAGGGTGGCGAATGATCGCGTGGCAATCTTCTTCGGGCCGCCAGGCCGATTAGACGTCATCGGGAAGTTCGGCGGGCATCCGGCATTCGCGCGGAGGATTGAATGAGCAATGAAATAGTCCAGATGGACGGACCCGACTTCGCCGCGGGAGTGGAGCTGGACGCACTGACCGACGGCGCGATGCTCGCAGGCCACGTTGACGGCGAAGCTGTGCTCCTCATCCGCCGCGACGACGACCTCTTCGCCATTGGCGCCACCTGCACGCACTACGGTGGCCCCCTGTCGAAAGGCCTCATCGTCGGCGAGACGATTCGTTGTCCCTGGCATCACGCCTGTTTCGACCTGCACACCGGTGAACCGGTTCGTTCACCGGCTCTCGACCCGATTCCACGCTGGCGTGTCGAGGTGAGTGGCGGCGTTGCATTTGTGCGCGAAAAGCTGCCTCGACAGGCGCCCATACCCCTTCATTCGGACTCGCTTCCCGACTCAGTCGTGATCGTCGGCGGGGGAGCTGCGGGCAATGCCGCGGCAGAGACGCTTCGTCGCGAAGGCTATGGTGGTCCGATCACCATGCTTAGCGCGGACTCCGCGCTGCCCTGCGATCGTCCCAACCTGTCCAAAGACTATCTCGCCGGAAAAGCGCCCGAGGAGTGGACTGTGCTTCGATCCGCCGAGTTCTACGAACGCAATGGAATCGACGTCCGGCTGAACGCGTTCGTCAACCGAATCGACGTGCGGTCGCGTGAGGTCAAGCTTCTCGATGGTACGCACTACCGCTACGGGGCGCTCCTTCTCGCCACCGGTGCCGAGCCCGTCAGGCTGAATATTCCCGGCGCGGATTTCGACCATGTCCATTATTTGCGTACGCTGAGCGATAGCCGCAGCCTCGTCGAGAAGGCCAAAGCTTCGCGATCGGCGGTGATCATCGGCGCGAGCTTCATCGGTCTTGAAGTCGCGTCATCGTTGCGCGCCCGCGGTATCGAAGTGCATGTCGTCGGCCCTGAAGCGGTTCCGATGGCCCGGATCCTGGGCGTCGAAGTGGGCTCGTACATTCTCTCGGTCCACGAACGGCATGGTGTGACCTTTCACCTCGGCAGGGCCGCGGCAGCGATCGATAGAAATGCCGTGACGCTCAGCGACGGCACTCGGATCGATGCCGACCTGGTCGTGATCGGCATCGGCGTTCGCCCCGTGACATCCCTCGCCGAGCAGGCCGGCCTGGCAATCGATCGAGGAGTGGTGGTCGACGAGTTCCTGCAAACAAGTGCCCCGGGCGTTTTCGCCGCCGGCGACATTGCCCGCTGGCCGGACCGTCACAGCGGCGCCCAGATTCGCGTGGAGCACTTCGTCGTTGCCGAGCGCCAGGGCCAGACCGCGGCCCGCAACATGCTCGGACTGAAGCAGCGATTCGATGCCGTACCCTTCTTCTGGACCGAACAGCATGACCTCGGAATCGCCTATGTCGGTCACGCCGAAGATTGGGACGAGGTCCAGATCGACGGTTCGATTGAACAGCAGGATTGTTCCGTCACCTACCTGCGCGACGGACGCAAGCTCGCCGTGGCCGTGATCCATCGCGACCTGGAGGGTTTGAATGCCGAAGTGGAGTTCGAGCGCATTGAGCGGCCGGGCCCCTCGTCCGCAGATCGAGAAATTGAGGAGCTTGTCTGAGCCATGCGAGCGAAGGTCCCGTCCGCCAACGTCAGGATCAAGCGCGTTTACGAACCTGCGTCGGAAGCCGATGGCGCGCGAATCCTGGTGGACCGACTTTGGCCTCGCGGCCTCAGCCACGATGAAGCTGGGCTCGACGGATGGATTCGCGAGATCACCCCGACTTCACGGCTCCGGACATGGTTCGGTCACGACCCGCGGCGCTGGGTTGAGTTCCGACGCCGCTATCGCATTGAGCTTGCAGGCCACGCCGATGCGATAAGCGAGCTGCGCGGCCGCGCCCGCGACGGGCCAATCACGCTCCTGTATGGAGCCAGAGACGAGCTGCACAACCATGCGATCGTCTTGAGAAACGTCTTGCTCGGACGAGCGAAGCCGCAAGGAGACAAGCGCAAATGAGCGATGAGATTTATCCCAAGGCGACGCATGAGCTCGCCCGGATGCGGCGCGCGCTCGCTCCCGAAGCCGCCGCGGCATTTCACGAATTCAGTCAGGCTGTCTTCGCCGACGGCGCTCTTTCGAGGAAGACCAAGCATCTCATTGCCGTCGCTGTCGCGCACGTAACGCAATGCCCCTATTGCATCAAAGGGCACACCGGCGCGGCGCTGCGTGACGGAGCCACCGATCCGGAGCTGATGGAAGCCATCTGGGTCGCTTCGGAAATGCGCGCCGGCGCAGCCTTCGCGCATTCCGTTCTGGCGCTTGCCGAGATGGAGCGGTTCCGCGACGGCCAGCGCGCGCAACAACAGGCTTGATCGGAGAGGCGCCGGATGTCCCCGGGACATCCCGCGCGCCGGCGGCTGGTGGAGCTGAGGGGAATCGAACCCCTGACCTCTGCAGTGCGATTGCAGCGCTCTCCCATCTGAGCTACAGCCCCGCGCCTTCAGCCGGCCGCCAAAACCTTGTCGGTTCAGGCGGATGGGAGCGGCTCCCCTAGCGGCTTGTTTCCCCCCTTGCAACGCTTGTCCCGCCTGGGCGTCGGCCCGCCGATTTCGCGGCCGTTTCGAGCGCGCCGACAGGAACGGCGGCGAGGGACCGTTCGTTTCTCCTGCGACTTTCGACCGGCCCCGACGGCCGGCCTATCACTGCACGCAAAGGAGAAAACATGGCTTACGACCGCTTTGATCGCGACGAGCGCTCGCGATGGTCCGAGGACCGCAATGACCGCAACTGGCGCGGCGAAAATCGTTCCCAGGATTTTCGGGGTCGCGACGAGCGCGGCTTCTGGGACCGGGCGAGCGACGAGGTCGCGTCCTGGTTCGGAGACGACGAGGCCGAACGGCGGCGCCGGCAGGATATCCGGCGCGACGAGCGCTTCGGCGACGCCGACCGCAGCCGCACCAGCAGCAACCGCGATTACGACCGCGGATACGGCCGCGATGTTGACCGCGACCGCAGCTTCTTCGGCGGCGGGCGCTCGGATCGTGATTTCAACTATGACCGCGGGGTCTTCAACCGCGGCGGATCGAGCGAGCGCGACTACAACCCCCGCTGGCGGCGCGAGCTTTCGAGTAGCGACCGCGACGTCGATCGCAACCGCGAGCGCTCCTATCGCCCGATGACCGGCGATTACGGGCGGGGCGACCATGAGTCCGAACAGTTCTTCGCAGCCAGCGGCTACGGGCGCGGCGAGCGCGGCTTCGGCGACTACGACCGTTCGCAGACGCCCTACGGCCGCGACGAGACCCGCCGCACCAGCTTCGCCGGTTCGCGCAGCCCCGGCGAGCGCGACTTCGACCCGCATTATCACAGCTGGCGCGACCGCCATCTGTCGGAGCTCGACCGCGACTATGACGATTATCGCCGCGAGCACCAATCGAAGTTCGAAAGCGACTTCGGAAGCTGGCGCGAGAAGAGGCAGCAGAAGCGCGGCCTGCTCGACCGGATCCGCGAGCATATGGACGTCGTCGGCAAGGACGACGAGCATGTCGGAACGGTCGACAAGGTCGCGGGCGACCGGATCATCCTCACCAAGTCGGACCCGGACAGCGGCGGCGTGCACCATTCGCTGAGCTGCTCCGATATCGACCGGGTCGAGGGCGACCGGGTCATCCTCGACTGCTCGGCCGACGAAGCGAAGAACCGCTGGCGCGACGAAAGCCGCGGCCGCGCGTTGTTCGAACGCGAGGACCAGGGCGAGATGGGCCCGCGCAACCTCGATCGCAGTTTCTCGGGCACCTACCGCTAGCGGTGGAAAGCTGAGCCTCCGCGCAGGGAGGCTACACCGGACCCGGCCAGGCCGTCCCCTTCCTGGCCGGGTCCTTTTTGTGCGAAGGAAACCGGAATGTCCCGCGCCTGGCACTTGAAGAGCCGCCCGGAAGGAATGCCGACCGCGGCCAATTTCGAACTGGCGGAAGTCGATCTCGCTCCGCTCACCGATGGCATGATCCGCCTGCGGAACCGCTGGCTATCGGTCGACCCGTACATGCGCGGGCGGATGAACGACGTGAAGAGCTACGTCCCGCCGTTCCAGCTCGGTACGCCAATGGACGGCGGCGCGGTCGGCGAGGTGGTAGAGAGCAAGGCGGAAGGGTTCTCGCCAGGCGATCTGGTGCTGCACATGGGCGGCTGGCGCGACGACGCGGTTGTCCCGGCGCGAACGGCGACGAAGCTGCCCGATCTGGGCGCGGAGCCGCAGCAGTTCCTCGGCATTCTCGGGACCACGGGCGCGACCGCCTATTTCGGCCTGCTCGACGCGGCCTCGGCGAAGGATGGCGACATCGTGTTCGTGTCGGCGGCGGCGGGCGCGGTCGGCTCGGCGGTGGTCCAGATCGCCAAGGCGAGAGGCATGACCGTGATCGGCTCGGCGGGCGGCACGGAAAAGTGCGACTATGTCCGCTCGCTCGGCGCGGACCATGTGATCGATTATCGCGAGGGGCGGCTGCTCAAGGGACTCGCGGGGGCGGCGCCCGAAGGCATCGACGTCTATTTCGACAATGTCGGCGGAAGCCACCTCGACGCCGCGCTCGCCGTCGCGCGCGACAATGCACGCTTCGCGATATGCGGAATGATCGAGGGCTATAACCGGACCGAAGCGACGAGCCTGCGCTTCCTCCCCCGGATCATCGCGGCCCGCATCCGGCTGCAGGGCTTCCTGGTGTTCGACTATTTCCCGCGCATGGACGAATTTTACCGCGACATGGGTGGCTGGCTGAAGAGCGGAGCGGTCAAATCGCGGGAGACCGTGGTCGAGGGGCTGGAGCAAATGCCCGAGGCGTTTCTCGGGCTGTTCACGGGCGAGAACATAGGGAAGATGCTGGTGAAGCTCTAAGTTCCTCCCCGGAACGGGGAGGTGGCAGCCGCAGGCTGACGAAGGGGACCCGCGGCCGGGCTGCTGTTCGCTGCGTGGGCCCCCTCCACCATTCGCTCTTCGGCGAATGGTCCCCCTCCCCGTTCCGGGGAGGAACTAGAGCGACTTACACGCGGCCGGGTCGCCGCTCTGGTAGCCGGTGCGCAGCGCATTCATGCGTTGCTCCGACGTGCCGTGGGTGAAGCTGTCGGGGACAACCACGCCCTGGGTCTGCTTCTGAAGCGTGTCGTCGCCGATCGCCTCGGCCGCGCGCATGCCTTCCTCGAGGTCGCCCTGCTCCATGATCGAGCCCTTCTCGTCGCGGGCGTTGGCGGCCCAGACTCCGGCGTAGCAATCGGCCTGTAGCTCGACCTTGACCTGGATCGCATTGCCTTCGGTCTCGCTGGCGCGCGCCTGGGATGTGTGTGCCTGGTTCAGGATGCCTTCGAGGTCCTGGACGTGGTGCCCGACCTCGTGCGCGATCACATAGGCCTGGGCGAAGTCGCCGGGCGCACCGAAGCGCCGCGACAGCTCGTTGAAGAAATCGGGGTCGAGGTAGATGCTGTTGTCGTTCGGGCAATAGAAGGGCCCCATCGCCGCCTGCCCGGCGCCACAGGCGGTCTGGGTCCCGCTCGTATAGGCGACGAGCTTGGTCGGCCGGTATTGCTGGCCCGACTTCTGGAAAATCTGCCCCCAGGTCTGCTCGGTCGAGCCCAGCACGCGCAGCAGGAATTCCCGGGTCTGCGGGTTGAGCGTCGACTGGCCCGCGGGCGCGCTGCGCTGCGTGCCGCTGCCGGGAAGGACGCCACCGCCGCCGCCGCCAAGCCCGCCGAGCGAGCTCAGCAGGAAATAGCCGATGACGAGGACGATGACCCCGCCGATCCCGAACCGGCTCGCGACGAGCGGGAGGAGGCAGCCGAGCCCGCCTCCGCCGAAGCCACCACCTCCGAACCCGCCCGACTGGCCGGTGCGGTCTTCGAAATTGCTGCTTTCCGGTTCGCCGCCCAGCCGCATGATCGTCTCCCTGTTCCGCAGCCGTAATGCGCGGCGGGCTCGCCGGTTGCAATTCAGCTGCCAACCGTCATTGCGAGCGTAGCGAAGCAATCCAGCGCGATCTGGATTGCCGCGACCTCTGCGAGGCCTCGCAATGACGGAAGGAATGGAATGATTCTCGAAGGAAAGGTCGCATTGGTCACCGGGTCGACGTCGGGCATCGGCCTTGCCATCGCGAAGGCGCTCGCGGCGGAGGGCGCGAAGCTGATGATCAACGGGTTCGGCGAGCCGGCCGACATCGCGCGCGAATGCGAAGAGCTGGGCGCAATTCACGACGCCGCCGACATGGCGAAGCCTGCCGAGATCGAGCGGATGATGAGGCGCTGCG
>Ga0207706_10003003_pt1 | contig 16258 bp, 18 predicted proteins | sample KBSC53metaG_FD_184318 | JGI IMG/M metagenome (GOLD analysis project Ga0207706, IMG submission 184318) | Corn rhizosphere microbial communities from Kellogg Biological Station, Michigan, USA - KBS C5-3 metaG (SPAdes) (version 2) | ecosystem: Host-associated > Plants > Roots > Rhizosphere > Soil ... | reverse complement strand
GCCAGCTCGATCGAGAACGCGTGTTCTTCCAGGATCTGCTCGTCGCTCCACCGGCCGGGGCGATAGAACTTGGCCACGACGACGCGGCCGTCTTCGAGGAACACCTGGAACACGCGGTTCTCGTAGGAATTGAGCTGAAGCAGGCGGCCATCGCCGCGCAGCCCCACGCTGTCCAGCGCGTCGAGCACGGCTTGCGGCGTCAGGGCGGCATAGCCGTCTTGGAGGGGAGGGGCTGGATGCGGGTGGGAGTCGGGAGCCATGCGCGCATCCTAAGCGCGCGGGCGCCGGCCCCTCAGCGCGAGGAGGAGTCGTCGGGGCGAGGCGCGTTGGCGTCTGGGTTGCCCGCCGCGGTGTGTGCTTCCGTGCCCGTAGGCGCCAGCGCACCGAAGCCACTGGTCTGCGTCACGTCGCTGCGGGTGTCGGGGGCGAAGAACGAGTCCTGGAACACGCTCGAGTCCTGCCACAGCGCGACCCGTTCCCGCCGGCGAGACGCGAGGGTGGTGGAGAGCGAGTCGCGGGCCTGGTGCACGCTGGGCGCCGCCTGCGGACCGCGGGCAGCGCCCTGGCTTTGCGGCACCAGCAGTTGGAGCTCCGCGACCGACGGCAGGTGGTCCACCGGGCAGCGCAAGTAGCGCACGCGGCAGGCGGCCAGCACCGATTGCTTGATCTGCAGCATGCGGCGCGAATGGCCCTGTTCGGTGTCGAGATCGATCGCGGCCAGCACCCGGCCGTTGGCGCTGCAGATCGCGAAACTGACATGAATGGCGCCCAGCAACTCGTACCAGTAGCGCACCTGCTGTGGATCGGCGGGTTGGCAGAAGCGGACCAGCGGCAGTTTCGAGAGCACCACGTGATGGGGCACCGCTTCGCGCAACTGGCGATAGACGCGGCGTTCGTCCGTGCTGAAGACCGGCCGCGGCGTCAACGCCCACTCGGTGGGCAACGGTTTGGCGCGGGGCGGGCGGGGACGCAGGCGTAGCACGACCCATGTGGCCAGTGGCACGGCCAGTGCCACCGCAACGATCGCGACCATCCACGCAAGCGTCTGCTGCATCACCCAGAGTCGGACGGCTCCAGGCGCAGGAAACGCCTCGATGTCACGTCGGTTTTGATTTCACAATGTTACATCGGGCGATGGCAGGCGCACCTCAGGCATCTGAGCGTGCGAGCGTCCGGAGCCAGTCGTCGACACGACGCGCGTGGACCTTCCAGCGATAGTCGAGTTCGGCCGCTTGGTCTTCTACGATCGCGCCCATGCGCGACAGCAGGTCCTCGGGCGGCAGCTTCAGCCTCGCCTGCGACTCGGCGCCGGTCCGTTCGACGGTGGCGCCTGCATTACGGGCGATGCGCAGCATCGCGAGGTTCTCGCTGAGGGCATGAATGATCAGCGTGTCGACGCCGCGGTTGCGGGCATGCAGGGCGGCGTGCTCGAACAACCGCGCGCCGAAGCCCCGCCCCCGCGCCTTGCCGGCGACCGACACACCGAACTCGGCCGCCGCCTGGCCGTTGGATTCTGGTGAGTAGGCCAGGTGAGCCAGCGCGATCAGCTCCAGGCGCCGGTTGAAGATCCCGAAGACCTCGTCGCGATCGAAATCGATCGCCTCGACATAGCGCCCGATCTGCTCGTCGCTGGCGGGATAGCCAAACCTCAGGTAGCGGTCACTTTCGCCCAGCGACAGCAGGTGCTGGAGCGCGCGGACGCGGTGCCGCTCGGCAAGCGTGCGGATGGGAACCCACGCGTTGGTGGACGGCACCGTCTCTCCGGGCGAGGGGTGCCGCTCGTGACGGGTGGGGGTGTCGGGCCGGGCAAGCGTGTCGCCTGTGAAACCCATGTGAACTCCTGGTAGGTGTTAACCCTAATTCTAACGGCCTGCCCCGGCACGCGTGATGCGGCCCGTCTACCCAATTCATCACCCGCTGCGCTATACTGGCGGGCTTTCCCGTTCACGGCGAGGGGAAAGTGTGCGTGTTCGAGAGGCCGCCCTTCATAAGCGGCACCGAGGGCCCACAACAGTATTGCATCGCCGTTCTTTGAAAGAACCCTCATGAAAACCTTCAGCGCCAAGCCGGCCGAAGTGAAGCACGAGTGGTATGTGATTGACGCCACCGACAAGGTGCTCGGACGTGTTGCCAGCGAAGTGGCACTCCGTTTGCGCGGCAAGCACAAGGCCATCTACACGCCTCACGTCGACACCGGTGACTTCATCGTCGTCGTCAACGCCGACAAGCTCCGCGTCACGGGCAACAAGGCCACCGACAAGGTGTACTACCGTCACTCGGGCTTCCCCGGCGGCATCTATGCCACCAAGTTCAAGGACATGCAGGCCAAGCACCCCGGCCGCGCTCTGGAGAAGGCCGTCAAGGGCATGCTCCCGAAGGGTCCTCTGGGCTACGCGATGGTCAAGAAGCTGAAGGTGTATGCCGGTGCCACCCACCCGCACACCGCCCAGCAACCCAAGGTCCTCGAGATCTAAGGAGCCGGTGATGATCGGAAACTACAACTACGGTACCGGCCGCCGCAAATCGTCGGTCGCACGTGTCTTCATCAAGAAGGGCACGGGCCAGATCCTCGTCAACGGCAAGCCTGTCGAGCAGTACTTCGGCCGCCAGACGTCGATCATGATCGTCAAGCAGCCGCTGTTCCTGACGAACAACGTCGAAGCCTTCGACATCAAGGTCAATGTGCACGGCGGTGGCGAATCCGGCCAGGCCGGTGCGGTGCGCCACGGCATCACCCGCGCGCTGATCGACTACGACGCGGCCCTCAAGCCCGACCTGAGCCGCGCCGGCTTCGTCACGCGTGATGCGCGTGAAGTCGAGCGTAAGAAGGTCGGTCTGCACGGTGCTCGTCGCCGCAAGCAGTTCAGCAAGCGCTGATCGGTCTGCAGATCGTCAACAAAGCCGCCTCTTCAGGCGGCTTTGTTCTTTTGTTCGGCGGTTTTGTCCCCATCTCATAGGACAATGCCGCATGCCGGCTACGGTGATACCCGCTGTGGGATCATTCGAGCCTTAGTCAGGAGTTTTCGCCATGAGCGCCGTTGCTGAACAGACCCCCGCCACCGATGAAATGCCCGCTCCGCTGATCTTCACCGACAGCGCGGCCGCGAAGGTGGCCGACCTCGTGGCCGAGGAGGGCAACCCGGATCTGAAGCTGCGCGTGTTCGTGCAAGGCGGCGGCTGCTCCGGTTTCCAGTACGGCTTCACCTTTGACGAGGTGACCAACGAAGACGACACGCAGATGACGAAGAACGGCGTCACGCTGCTGATCGACGCGATGAGCCTGCAGTACCTGATGGGCGCAGAGATCGACTACAAGGAAGACCTGCAAGGTGCGCAGTTCGTGATCAAGAACCCGAACGCGACCACCACCTGCGGCTGCGGATCGAGCTTCTCCGTCTGACCGGTCGCCTCCCCCTGATGAAGCCGCCTCCGGGCGGCTTTTTCATTGGGCGGGATAGAGCGCACCGAGAATGCGCGGCCCGCGGGCGCCGGTGACCTCGACGCGGTTGCCAGGCTGTCGTTCGACGAACGCATGGGCCAGCCAGGCGAAGGCGGCGGCCTCGACCTGCATGGCCGGCAGGCCGTGCGCATCGGTGGTGTGAACTCGCATCGACGGATTCAGCGTCGCCAAGCGGCGCATCAGATGATCGTTGAGCGCCCCGCCGCCGCACACCAGCAGCGTCGCAGTGTCGGGCGCATGGCGGCGCAGGTCGTCGCTCGCAGCCTGCGCGGTCAGCTCCGCAAGCGTGGCCTGCACGTCCTGCGGCGCGGCGCCGGCGGCGTGGGTCGCGCACAGACGGTCGAGCCACGCTGCATTGAACAGGTCGCGCCCCGTGCTCTTGGGCGGTGATTGGTGCAGGAAGGGTTCGGCCAGCATCGCGGCCAATAGCGGCTGCAGTACCTGGCCGCTTGCAGCCCAGCGCCCACCGTCGTCATATGGGCGGCCGAGATGGCGCGAGCACCAGAGGTCGAGCAGTGCGTTGCCCGGCCCGCAGTCGAAGCCGCGCACGCGGCCCTGCGGGTCGATCAGGCTGAGGTTGCCGATGCCGCCCAGGTTCAGCACGGCGACGGCCTCGCCGGGCTGGCCGAACACCGCGGCATGGAAGGCGGGCACCAGCGGTGCACCTTGCCCACCGGCGGCGACGTCGCGGCTGCGGAAGTCGCAGACCACGTCGATGCCCGTCAGCTCGGCGAGCAGGGCGCCGTTGTTGAGCTGCAGCGTGTAGCCGGTGCCGTCGAACTCGCCGGGGCGGTGGCGCACTGTCTGTCCGTGGGCGCCGATGGCCCGGACGTTGCCGGTCGGGATGCCGGCCGACGAGATCAGCCGCTGCACCAGCCTCGCGTACACGACGACCAGCGCATTGGCCGCGAGCGCCGCCCGGTGCAGTTCGTCCGGGCCTTCCCGGTTCAGTGCCAGCAGCTCGTCGCGCAGCGGAGGGTCGAAAGGTTCGTGATCGTGCCGCAGCACCTGCAGCCGGCCGGCAGCGTCGATGTCGGCCAGCACGGCGTCGACGCCGTCGAGCGAAGTGCCGGACATCAGGCCGAGGTACAGCGTCATCGTGCGTGCCGGCGTGCTCCGGCTCGGGCGCGGCTTATTCGAAGCCGATGTGGGTGCCGGCCATCGAGGCCGCCACTTCGAGCTGCGTCTTCGCGCTGCGGGCCAGGGCTGCGAACTGCTCGCGGGACGCCGGCGACACGGCGACGGTTTCGGCGTCGCGCGCGATCTTCAACGGATCCTGGTGTTGGCCTTGGATGCGGAATTCGAAGTGCAGGTGCGGGCCGGTGGCCCAGCCGGTCATGCCGACCGCGCCGATGCGCTGACCCTGGTCGACATGCTGGCCCTTCTTGACGTCGATGCGGCTCAGGTGGGCGTAGACCGTGGTGCGCTCGCCGCTGTGCTTGATCTGCACGACGTTGCCATAGCCGTTTTGCACGCCGGCAAAGTCGATCGTGCCGTCGCCGACGCTGCGCACTGGGGTGCCCATCGGTGCGCCGTAGTCGACGCCCAGATGCTGGCGCCAGCTCTGCGCGATCGGGTGGAATCGCATCGCGAAGCCCGAGGTCACGCGCGAGAACTCCATCGGGCTGGCCAGGAACGAGCGACGCTTGCTCTGGCCGTCGAAGCCGAAGTAGGCGCCCTTGCCGCTCGCGTCGCGATACCACAACGCCTGGTGCGCGCGGCCGGCGTTGACGAACTCGGCGGCCATCACATGGCCGGCGCCCTGGTTCCAGGTGATCGGCTCGCCGTCGGCGGTGAGCGCTTCGTAGACGACGCTGAAGGTGTCGCCCTTGCGCAGCTCGCGGTGGAAGTCGATCTCGGTCGAGAACATCTCGGCCAGCTGGCTTGCGACGCCGTCGGGGATGCGGGCTTCGTCGGTCGCGCCGAACAGCGAGTTGCGGATCGTGCCGCTGCCGAGCCGGACTTCGGCCTGCAGCGGCGCCGTTTCGACCTTGGCATGCCAGTTGCCGGTGTCATCGGCACGGATGCTCAGGCGGGTGAAATGGGTGGCCTGCTGGTCGGCGGATTCGGCCGGATAGCGGGCCACCAACTCGAGCAGCTTGCCGGAGGCGTCGGCCTTGGCTTGCACCATCTTGCCGCCGCGGCCTTCGAGCAGCTTGCGGGCGACCGGGTCGCGGCGCAGGTAGGCGGCGGCCTGGGTATCGGTGACGCCGAGGCGCTGTAGCAGGCTGTCGGCGGTGTCGCTCGCGCGGGTGAGGTCGCTGCGGCTGAGTTCGAGTTCGTACTCGGCCAGCGCGGCGAGCTGGGCGGCCACGCCTTCGGGCGAGATGGTTTCGGTGACGATGTGCTTGGGCAGATCGGCGGCGTCGGGTGCGAGCGGCGCGATACCGAAGGCGGTGGCGGCGAAGCCGGCGAGCAGGGCCAGGACGGCCCCGGTCGTGCCGCGCGGATGGCGCCTGGAAAACTCACGGGCGCTGATCGTGGCGTGCGCCACCTTCTCGAACACGTTCACTTGACTGATCGCCCCGAGCCGAAGCTCTTGAAATTCTGTGCAATGCAGCGCGGCCGGATTCGGGCCAGGAGGGCGCTGCGAGGGGACGCGGACCGGGGCTCGCCTAGAATCCAGGCGACTCACCGGGCATTGCAGGGCGTCCCGTGCGTGACGGTCTTGTGACCGCGGCGCAGTATAACAACCGACCCCCGGCGCTTGCCCGTCAAAAAACTCCGTAATTTCCGCATGTCACAGACAGTTTCGTTAAGCGTGCCGGACTCTCCGAAGCACCCCATCACCGACAGCGTCCGGCATGCGATGGCGGTGTCGCTGCGCGGCTGCGATGAGCTGCTGCCCGAGGCCGATTGGCTGGCCAAACTGGCCCGCTCCGAAGCGACCGGCCAGCCGCTGCGCATCAAGCTCGGCCTCGACCCCACCGCGCCCGACATCCATATCGGCCACACGGTGGTGCTGAACAAGATGCGGCAGCTGCAGGACCTGGGGCACACGGTGATCTTCCTGATCGGCGACTTCACGTCGATGATCGGCGACCCCTCCGGCCGCAACACCACCCGCCCGCCGCTGACCCGCGAGCAGATCGAGGCCAACGCGCAGACGTACTACAAGCAGGCCAGCCTGGTGCTCGACCCGGAAAGGACGGAGATCCGTTACAACTCCGAGTGGAGCGACCCGCTGGGCGCCCGCGGGATGATCCAGCTCGCGGCCAAGTACACGGTGGCGCGGATGCTGGAGCGCGACGACTTCACCAAGCGCTTCAAGGCCGGCGTGCCGATCAGCGTGCACGAGCTGCTGTATCCGCTGATGCAGGGCTACGACTCGGTGGCGCTGAAGAGCGACCTGGAGCTGGGCGGCACCGACCAGAAGTTCAACCTGCTGGTCGGTCGCGCGCTGCAGAGCGAATACGGTCAGGAGCCGCAGTGCATCCTGACGATGCCGCTGCTCGAGGGGCTCGACGGCGTCGAGAAGATGTCGAAGAGCAAGAACAACTACATCGGCATCACGGAGCCGGCGAACACGATGTTCGCCAAGCTGCTGTCGATCAGCGACGAGCTGATGTGGAAGTACTTCACGTTGCTGAGCTTCCGCTCCGAGGACGAGATCGCAAAGCTGAAAGCCGAGGTCGAAGGCGGGCGCAATCCGAAGGATGCGAAGGTGATGCTCGCGAAGGAGATCACGGCGCGCTTCCATAGCAAGCAGGCCGCGGACACGGCCGAAGAGGATTTCAACAACCGGGCACGGGGCGGGATCCCGGACGACGTGCCCGAAATCAGCCTCTCAGGCGGCCCGTTGGGCATCGGCGTGCTGCTGAAGCAGGCCGGGCTGGTGCCATCCACCGCCGAAGGCCTGCGCATGGTCGAACAGGGTGGCGTGCGGATCGACGGCGCCGCGGTGAGCGACAAGGCCGTGAAGATCGATCCCGGCACCTTCGTCGTGCAGGTCGGCAAGCGCAAGTTCGCACGGGTGACCCTGTCATGAACGCCCTGCGGCGCGCCTGCTGCCTGGCCTTGCTGGCTGCGATGGCGGGGCACGCCGCGCCATCGCCATCGCCCGCCGAACAGGCGCGCATCGACAAGCTGATCGCCGCGGTGGCGCAGAACAAGCAGGCCCGCTTCATCCGCAACGGCAGCGACTACAGCGCCGCCGATGCGGCCGATTTCCTGCGCCGCAAGCTCGAGGCCTACGGCGATCGCGTCAAGACGGTCAACGACTTCATCGACCAGATCGGCACCAAGTCGTCCACCAGCGGCCAGCTCTACAAGGTGCGGCTGGGCGACGGCAAGGAGGTCCCGAGCGCCGAGTTCCTGCGTGCCGAGCTGGCGCGCATCGAAGCGGCGCACTGACCCGGCCGCATGCAGGTCAGCGGCTTCCTCAAGCTGTCGGCTGCGGTGGCCGTCGCCACCATCGTGCTGAAGACCGCCGCGTGGTATTTCACCGGCTCGGTCGGCCTGCTGTCCGATGCGCTCGAATCGTTCGTCAACCTCGCGGCGGCGGTGTTCGCGCTGTGGATCGTCTCGATCGCGCATGCGCCGCCGGATGCCGAGCATCCGTTCGGCCACAGCAAGGCGGAGTACTTCTCGGCCGGCTTCGAGGGTTTTCTGATCCTGGGGGCGGCCGTCGGCATCGGTTGGGCGGCGGTGGATCGCTTCCTGCATCCGCAGGCGCTGGCCTCGCTGGGCTGGGGGCTGGCGCTGTCGGTCGTGAGCTCCGCGATGAACGGGCTGCTGGCCTGGCGCATGCTGAGTGCCTCGCGTGCGCATCGCAGCATCGTGCTCGAAGCGGATGCGCGCCACCTCTTCACCGATGTATGGACGTCGGCCGGCGTCGTCGCGGGCCTGATGCTGGTGTCGGTCACCGGCTGGCTGTGGCTCGACCCGCTGCTGGCGATCGGCGTGGCGCTGAACATCACGCGCGAGGGCGCCTCGCTGGTGCGCCGCTCGGTCGATGGGCTGATGGACCGCGCGCTGCCGCTCGACGAGCAGACCCGCGTGCGCCAGATCGTCGCGCAGACGCTGGCCGAGCATCACGACGAGGCGGCGGTGGTCACCTTGCGCACCCGCATCGCCGGCAGCCGCCGCCATGCCGAGCTGCGCTGCGATGTGCCGCCGCACTGGACCGTGCTCCGTGCCGCCCAGCTGCGCACCGACCTGCTGAAAGCCTTGCACGCGGCTTTCGAAGACATGGACGTGCTGGTCGACATCCACCCGCTGCCCGCCGTCACCGCTGGAGGAGAGCTGGCATGAAAGCGGTGATCCAGCGGGTGAGCGAAGCGCGCGTCGAGGTCGATGGCCGGCGCGTCGGTGCGATCGGCCCCGGATTGCTGGTGCTGGTGTGCGCGATGCGCGGCGACACCGAAGCGGAGGCCGAGCGCCTGCTCGCCAAGCTGCTGAAGCTGCGCATCTTCAGCGACGAGCAGGGCCGCATGAACCGCAGCGTGCAGGACACGCAGGGCGGCCTGCTGATCGTCTCGCAGTTCACGCTGGCGGCCGACACCGCCGGCGGCAATCGGCCGAGCTTCAGCACCGCCGCGGCGCCCGACGAAGGCCGGCGGCTCTACGAGCACCTGCTCGCGCGCGCCTGCGCGCTGCATCCGCAGGTCGCCAGCGGTGAATTCGCCGCTCACATGCAGGTGCACCTCATCAACGACGGGCCGGTGACGATCCCGATGGAGATCGCCCCGGCGGCGGGCGGCTGAGCATGCGCATCCGCTACATCGAGATCTTCTATGCGGTGATGCAGTCGGGCACCGTGAAGGGCGCGGCCGACATGTTGCACATCACGCAGCCGGCCGCCACGCGGCTGCTGCAGCAGGCCGAGGCGCACGTGGGCGTGCCGCTGTTCCAGCGCGTGCGCGGCCGGCTGGTGCCCACCGCCGAGGCGCACCAGCTCTTTCCGGAGGTGGAGCAGCTCTACCTGAAGCTCGACGCGGTGCGCCGCGTGGCCACCAACCTTGGCAAGGACACCGAGGCGATGCTGCGCGTGTTGTGCGTGCCGGGCCTCGCGCTCGAGGCGCTGCCCGAGGCGCTGGGCCGCTGGAGCCGGCGGCGGCCGAAGGCGCGCATGTCCTTGCGCACCCTGCATTCGCGCCAGATCGCCGAGAGCCTGGCGCTGCGCGAGGCCGAGGTCGGCTTCGCGTTCGAGCCCTCGAGCCACCCGGCGCTGCTGAACCAGGCGATCGCGCAGGGCCGCATCGTCGTCGTCGGGCCTGACCTCGAAGGCGATGCAGTGCCGATCCAGGCGCTGGCGACGCATCCGCTGGTCGACCTCGATCCCGCCGATCCGCTGGGCCGGCTGCTGCACTCGGCCTGCCTCGCGCACGAGGTGCAGCCCGATGCGCGCGTGCTGGCGCACAGCTACCACGCCGCGGTGGAGCTCGCGGCCCACGGCTTCGGCTGGGCCCTGCTCGACAACGTGACGGCGCACTATGCGAGTCGGCATCCGGCGCTGAAGGTGCTGCCGCTGGCGCCGGAGATCCCGGTCACCGTGTATGCGCTGCGGCCGCGCGACCTGCCGTCGAGTGCGGCGGTCGACGAGCTGGTCGCGCAGATGGCGAAGGTGCTGGCCGGCTGAGTGCCTAGTTCGGCACGAAGTCGCTGGGGTACTTCAGCGAATCCACCAGCAGGTGCGGCATGCGCATCTCGAGGTTGATGCCCTTGGGCGGGATCGGCTGCGTGAACCACTTGGCGTAGAGCTGGTGCAACTCGTGCGTGGCGATCAGCCGGCGCAGCTCGGCATCGGCGATGCGCTTGAGCTCCGGGTTGTTGCGGGCAAACGCGATCGCGTAGGGCTCGATCGTGATCGGCTTGCCGATGATCTTCAGCGCCTCGGGTTTCGGGCTGCTGGCGCGCAGGCCGTAGAGCAGCACATCGTCCATCGCGAACGCATCGACCTGGCCGGCCAGCACCCAGGCCACGCCTTCGGCATGGTCCCGCGAGGGCACGATCTCCAGGCTCAGGCCCTTGAGCTGCGCCTCCTGCGCGAGCGACTGGATGTTGGTGGTGCCGGTGGTCGAGGCGATCCGGCGATGGTCCAGCTCCTCGATGCGCTCGGCCGGCTGCGAAGCCCGCACCATCAGGCGCGACGATGCGATGAAGTGCGGGATCGTGAAGGCCACGCGCTCGCGCCGCGCCGCGGTGTTGGTGGTGGAGCCGCATTCGACATCGGCCTCGCCGCGCTCGAGCACCTCGAAGCGCGTCGCCGAGGTCACCAGCTTGTAGTCCACGCGCCAGCTCTTCAGCGCCAGCTGCTTCGCGATGGCCTCGGCCAGCTTCAGGCAGATGTCGATGCTGTAGCCCACCGGCTTGCCGTCGGCCAGGTACGACAGCGGGATCGACGCTTCGCGGTGTGCGATCGTGATCACGCCGCGGCCGCGGATGCGGTCGAGCGTGTCATCGGCCTGTGCTGCCGTCGGCCACAGGCTGCAGGCGGCCAGCAGCAGGCCGGGGAGGTGCCACGGATTCATCGGGAAGCTCCTGGGGAGAAGGCCCGCCGATCGACGCGGCGAGCCGCGCCGCCGACCCGAAGGCGAGCGTGAAACCGAGGGCGCCCTGGCCGGCGTTGACGTAGAGGTTGCGCCAGCCCCGCGCGGCGCCGATCACCGGCAGCCCGGTGGGCGTGGCGGGCCGCAGGCCGGCCCAGGGCCGCACGTCGGCGGGCCGGTGGCGCAGGCCGAAGCAGCGGTCGGTGGCCTGCAGCAGCTGTTCGATGCGCTGGCCATCGATGCGCAGGTCGTGGCCCACCAGCTCGGCCATGCCGGCCACGCGCAGGCGCCGCCGGCTGCCGCTGCCCAGCGGCGCGAAGACGATCTTCTCGGCGCTGTCGGTGATGCTGTGGCGCGGCATGCGCTCGAGCGCAGAGGCGGGCAGCTCGATGCTGTAGCCCTTGAGCGGAGCGATCGGCAGGCGCAGCCCCAGCGGCGCCGCCAGCGATGGCGCGCCGACGCCATTGGCGATGACGAAGGCGTCGGCCGGGATCTCGCGGTCTTGGCCGCGATGCCGCACGCGCAGCGCGTCGATGCGATCGCCCTGCCGGCGCCACCCCAGCGCCCGGGTCTGCCAATGCGCCTCGAAGCCCATGCGCAACGACAGCGCCCGCGCGAGCCGCAGGCAGACCTCGGCGCAATCGGCCACCTCCTCGTCGGGCGTCAGCACGCCGCCGGCCAGCGTGTCGTGTGGGCCGGCGAGCGAAGGTTCGATCCGGAGGCATTCGGCGGCGCTGCACAGGCGCTGGGGCGGGCCCCACGGCGCCTGCAGCGCCACCTGCCGTTGCGCGGCCGCCCAGGAGGCGGCGCTGCGGTACAGCACGAGTTTGCCGTTGCGCTGGAACTCGATGGTGTCGGCCGGCAAGGCGGCGCGCCATTGCGCGAAGCGCTCCCGGCTCAGGGCCGCGAGCGCCAACAACTCGCGCGTCGTGCGCTCGGCCCGCGATGCACGGCAGGCCGCCGCGAACTGCAGGCACCAGCGCCATGTTGCGGGTGACCAGCCGGGCCGCAGGCGCAGCGGCGAGGCGCGTTCGAGCAGCATCGCGGGCAGGCCGCGCAGCGTGGCCGGCGAGGCCAGCGGCGCGACGAAGGCATAGCTCAATTGCGCACCGTTCTGCCCGCTGGCGCCGGCGGCCGGCGCGGCGGCCTGCTCCACCAGCGCCACCTCGTGGCCCGCTTCGCTGAGGGCCCAGGCCGTGCTGAGCCCGACGATGCCGGCGCCGACGACCACGATTCGCATGACTTGCCCTTTCGACTGCACAGGATGAGGATTCATTCTGTGAAGCCGGGGCGGCGCGGTCGATTGCCGATTCGTGCCCGCCCATGCCCTGCAGGCATAGGCGCTCGCGACTTTGTCATTTCACGGCGGCGGCGCGCCTTCCTAGACTGCGCTCACGTTCATTCACTGCCCGGCGTTCACCGGCGCCTCGAAAGGAAGCTCACCATGCACAAGCCCCAGCGTTCCGCCGCCTGTATGGCCGCGGCCATGGCCCTGTTCGCCGGCATGGCGACCACCGCGCAGGCGCAGGATGTCCAGCCCACGCTGAAGCGGATCGCCGAGAGCGGCACCTTCCGCATCAGCTACCGCGAATCGTCGGTGCCCTTCAGCTATCTCGAAGGGACCAAGCCGGTCGGCTTTGCGATGGACCTCTGCGGCCATGTCGCCGAGGCGGTGAAGGCCAGGCTGAAGAAGCCGGACCTCAAGGTGCAGCTGGAGCCGGTGACCTCGGCCAACCGGATGCCGCTGCTGATCAACGGCACCATCGACATCGAGTGCGGCTCCACCACGAACAACAGCGTGCGGCGTGAGCAGGTGGAGTTCGCGATCAACCACTACTACACCGGCACCCGGCTGCTGACGAAAAAGACCTCGGGCGTGCACAACTGGCCGGACCTGAAGGGCAAGCGCGTGTCCACCACCACCGGCACCACCAACTTCCAGGTGCTGCGCAAGTACAACATCGACAAGGGCCTGAACCTCGACGTGGTGGCCGGCAAGGACCACGCGGATGCGCTGCTGCTGGTCGAGGGTGACCGCGCGGTGGCCTTTGCGATGGACGACATCCTGCTCTATGGCCTGGCCGCGAACTCGAAGAACCCCGCGGAGTGGGCGGTGGTGGGCGATGCGCTGCAGGTCGAGCCCTACGCGATCATGCTGCGCAAGAACGATCCGGAGTTCAAGAAGCTGGTCGACGACACGCTGGTGTCGCTGATCCGCAGCGGCGAGTTCGAGCGGCTCTACAAGAAGTGGTTCCTGTCGCCCATCCCGCCGCGCAACGTGAACCTCAACGTGCCGATGAGCGACGAGCTCAAGCAGAACCTCAAGACGCCGACCGACCGGCCCGCGATCTGAGCGGCTGATCCACCCTCATTCAAACGACTTCCCGCTGCTGCTCAGAGGCAGCGGGCAGGGCGGGCTCATCCTCATGACATCTGCGCTTCCTACCATCGGCGTGCTGGGCGGCATGGGCCCGGCGGCCACGGCCGATTTCTACGGCAAGCTGGTGGCTGCGACACCGGCCGAGCGCGACCAGGACCACCTGCCGGTGCTAATCCACTCGGTGCCGCAGATCCCGGACCGCGCCGCGGCCTTCCTGCATGGCGAGCCGTCGCCGGAGCCGATGCTGGTCGAGATCGCGCAGCAGCTGGAGCGCAGCGGGGCGTCGCTGATCGTGATGCCGTGCAATACAGCGCACCTGTGGCATGGGCCAGTGGCGGCGGCGGTGAAAGTGCCGGTGCTGCACATCGTCGATCCGGTGCTGGCGGCGCTGCGGCAGGCGCCGCTGTTCGAGCGGCCGCTGCGCGTGGGCCTGCTGGGGACGGCGGCGACCGTGCAGTCGGGGCTGTACCCGGGGCGCAGCGGGGCCGATGACGTGCAGTGGCTGGTGCCGGATGACGACGAGCAGGCCGAGTGGGTCAGCAGCGGCATCGAGGCCGTGAAGGCGGGGCAGATGGCGCAGGCGCAGCTGCTGTTGAGCCTGGCGGCCCGTGCGCTGGTGGGGAGGGGGGCTCGGGCACTTGTCTATGCATGTACCGAGGTGCCGCTGGTGCTGTCGGCGGTCGACTTCGGGGTGCCGGCGTTGGATGCGACGCAGTTGCTGGCGGATGCTACGGTGGCTTGGGCTCGTGCTGGAGTGGAGCGAGCAAGGCCCTGGACAGCCGTGCGGCGGGGCTAGGCGTCTGGTGGTCGGCCGCGTTGCGGCCGACTCCCTTGCGCTGCTCGGATCGAGGGCGCGCTGGCGAACTCGCTGCGAGTGCTCGGCACTCTCCGCTCAAACAGCACCAGCCGATACGCCCCGCCGCCCGGCAGCCCGCTCGCAGCCTTGCCCCCACACTCAGTCGTAGCGCCGCAGATCCTCGATCACCTTCCCGTCGTTCGGCAAGCTCCCGGGCTCACACAACCGGATGTCGGCCCGCAGCTTGGTGATGTCGCGCACGCTCTGGGCAAGCTGCTCGGCCAGCCCGTCCGGCGCCCCCGCCACTTCGGCATGCAGCGTCAGCACGTCGCTGGCCATCTCGCCGCTGACCACCAGCCGGGCGCGCTGCACGCCGGCATGGCGTTTCACCACATCAGCCACCTGCCCCGGGTGCACGAACATTCCGCGCACCTTCGCGGTCTGGTCGGCACGCCCCATCCAGCCCCTGATGCGGGCGTTGGTCCGGCCCGTGGGGCATTGGCCGGGCAGCATGGCCGAGAGGTCGCCGGTGCCGAAGCGGATCAGCGGATAGTCGGGGTTCAGCGCGGTGACGACCACCTCGCCGACCTCGCCTTCTGGCACCGGATCGCCGGTGCCAGGCCGCACGATCTCGACGATCACGCCTTCGTCGAGCACCAGGCCTTCGCGGGCTTCGGTCTCGTAGGCGATCAGCCCGACGTCGGCCGTCGCATAGCACTGGTAGCCCTCGACGCCGCGCTGCTGCAGCCATTGCCGCAGCGACGGCGGAAAGGCCTCGCCGGACAGCAGCGCCTTCTTCACGCTCGGCAGCGGCAGGTCCTGCTGCTCGGCCTTGTCGAGCAGGATCTTCAGGAAGCTGGGCGTGCCGATGTAGCCATGCGGCCGCAGCTCCGACATCGCCTGCAGCTGCAGCTCGGTGTTGCCCACGCCGCCGGGAAACACGGTGCAGCCGACCGCGTGCGCGCCGCTTTCCATGATGGCGCCCGCCGGCGTGAGGTGATAGCTGAAGCTGTTGTGCACCAAGTCGCCGGGCCGGAACCCGGCGGCATAGATCGCCCGTGCGGCGCGCCAGTAGTCGGGCGCCTCGCCCTCGGGCTCGTAGATCGCGCCGGGCGACTGGAACACGCGCTTCGCGCCGCGCGGCGGGTTCAGCCCCTGCCAGCCCACCGCCGCGAAGCCGCCGAACGGGTTGCTCTCGCGTTGCGCCTGCTGCCGCTGCAGCAGCTCGTGCTTGCGCGTCACCGGCAAGCGGGCCAGCGCCTCGCGGCTCTTGATCTCGCGCGGCTCGACGCCCGCCAGGATCTCGCCGAAGGCCGCCGTGCGGCTGCGCGCCTGCTCCACCTGCCGCGGCAGCGCCGCCATCAGCGCGGCCTCGCGCTGCGCCGGGTCGCGGGTTTCCAGCGCGTCGTAGTGGCTCATTGGGCGTCCTCCGTGCTGCGCACTCCGGAATTCGCCTGGGGAGCGGCCCGGCGGCTCATTCGTCGCTCCAGCGCAGCAGGTGCTGCTTCACCGTGTCGACGAACTTGCGCACGTCGGCGCTGTTCTTCAGCGTGTGCTTCGTCCACTCGGGGCTGCGCGCCGGGCGCTTCGCGAGGCGCGCTTCGATCGTCGAGTCGGTGGCTTCGAGTTCGATGACCGAGGCGCCCCGGATCTCGAAGCCGGCGCCGCGCTCGGCCAGCGGCCGCAGGTCGCGCAGCTGGCGCTTCAGCTGGATCAGCGCCTCGGCGGGCTTGAATGCGGGCAGTGCGAAGAAATCGTCCATCGGTGCCTCCTAGGCAAGCCAGCGCTTGCGCCGCTTGTAGCTCTTTACGTCGCGGAAGCTCTTGCGTTCGCCGCCGCCCATGCCGAGGTAGAACTCCTTCACGTCCTCGTTCTCGCGCAGCGCCGAGGCCGCGCCGTCCATCACGATGCGGCCGTTCTCCATGATGTAGCCGTAGTCGGCGTAGCGCAGCGCGATGTTGGTGTTCTGCTCGGCGAGCAGGAAGGTCACGCGCTCCTTGGTGTTGAGGTCCTTCACGATCTCGAACACCTCCTCGACGATCTGCGGCGCCAGGCCCATCGAGGGCTCGTCGAGCAGCACCATCTTCGGGTTGGCCATCAGCGCGCGGCCGATCGCGCACATCTGCTGCTCG
>Ga0207706_10003001_pt1 | contig 16261 bp, 14 predicted proteins | sample KBSC53metaG_FD_184318 | JGI IMG/M metagenome (GOLD analysis project Ga0207706, IMG submission 184318) | Corn rhizosphere microbial communities from Kellogg Biological Station, Michigan, USA - KBS C5-3 metaG (SPAdes) (version 2) | ecosystem: Host-associated > Plants > Roots > Rhizosphere > Soil ... | reverse complement strand
ACGACCGCCGCGCTCGGCGCCGACGTCGAGGGCGTCGACCTCGTATCCTCCGGCGATGCCGACATCGCCAGCCTCCAGCGCGCCCTGCGCGAGCGCCTGGTCATCCGCTTGCGCGGTTACGTCCTGGACGACGTCGAGTTCACGCGGCTCGCCGAACGTTTCGGCGACCTCGAAGGATCGCCCGACTTCAGCAAGTCGCGCGAGGTGTATGTCGCGGCTTCTCCCAAGATGACCGTCGTGTCGAATGTCACGGTAACCTTCCCGGCTCGCGCATATTTGGCCACGTTGGTGAGCGCCTCCTGGGCGATTCGGAAAAATGCCTCTTCTACAGCCGGCGACAGCCTGCGCGTTGGCCCTTGCTCGACTACCGTCGTCACGACGCCCGTGCGCTTGGCGAACTGTTCGGCGTACCAGCGAAGCACCGGGGTCAATCCGTAGTCATCCAACACCGCGGGCCGCAACTCCGCCATTACGTTGCGTATGCTCTCGATGGTTTCTTCCACCAGCTTCAGCGAATCGTTCAGCCGCGCACTCATTCCAGCAGCCATAGAGGGCACCGATTCAATTTTCACGATATTCAAGTTGATGCTCAGCGCCGTCAATTTCTGTCCGACAAGATCATGCAGGTCGTTCGCCAGCACCCGCCGTTCGGTCTCCTGCACTTCGACCAGCCTGCGCGAGACCTTGGCTGCATCGAGTTTCTCGTTTTGATGCGCAATCAGCCGCACTTGAGCGTCGCTGGTGTCCGCTGCCACCATCCTGACGTGGAGCAGCGCTGCGATAAGGAGCAATTCCACGACATCGAGCACGCGGTTGACGAAGAATGTCTCCTTCAACGTGAACACACCGTGCCCAATCTGGATGGCATACACAGCGAACGTAGTAAACGTCAGCAATGCCGTCAAGCTCCAGAGCAATCGGCGGCTGCGTGTGGGCCCGACAAGGAGCAACGGAAGGCCAAAGATTGCGGCAACGTCCAGTTCAACCCATGTGACGACATCTATGGCGATGAGGCCCAGCGTAGCGACGTACACCGCCACAAGGAGCGCGGTTTGTTGATCATGTGAGCGTACGCGGCCAATCGAAGGTCCGATAGTGGACCCGCGCGCTAGCATGAGCGGGCCGAGTCAAATGGGAACATATGCGCGGATCTCCTCGTGAACGGCGAACGCTATTGCCATCGGCTGGGCCCCTTGCGAGCATGGCTGAGTACATGGCGTCATCGAATCGCAACCTAAGTTGCGCGGAATCGTTCGACGGGTACGCCTGCTTGCAATCCGCAAGCTCGGCGATCTAAGAATCGATTTTCGGGGACGCTGATTTCAGTATCCGACGCGGCACCTCACCTCGGCGGTACCGCGCGACAATGATAGGAAGCCCCGTAACCGCGCGCCGCCCTGGGGCGTCATGATCGCCCCGCTTGCGCGACGAGTTCATCGACCTCGGTAGGCGCACCGAGTCCCAATGATTGATGTGGACGGTGGCCACCAACCGGATCGATCGGACGCCGCACGGGCTCCTTGGAACCCGTGCAACGCGGGACAGCCACAGACTCAGAACCTCTCGTTAATGGAAGCCGTGAGACTGCAATTCGCCTTGCGATTGTTATCCGTGGAAACTAGGCGCATTCGCCTCGGGCCACCGGCGTCTGACATCTGGGGTTCCGAGCTTCGAACACTCCAATGGCCGTTACGCCAATACAGGTACTGTCCATATATCGAAGCGGCAATACCCACCGAACCAACTACAAGCAGTACAGGTTCTGCGATCATCGTTCTGCTCCTCTTGGTTGCGCCGGTTGCAAGTGGATGGTTGGGGCCGCGACAAACCATGTACCGCTGGGCGATGCGCTGCCGGGGTCCTGATGGCCGCTCAGTCCGGATTCCAGGTGCCGCTCGCCGATGAATATAGTGCCAAGCGTCAGCCACGCATCTGTTTAGGTCGCCCGTCCCGATCGCCAATATTGCCAGTTGGCGGAACCGGCCGATGCGACGCCAATTGCAACCGTCCGGCGTCGATCGCATCGCCGTATCTCCCGAACAGGTCGATAACCCGACGCTGAACATCGGCTTCGATTTCGCTGGAACGTGTGGAAACCCGCCACAATTCCAGCGAAGCGCGCGCGGAGCGGGCGATACGCCACCGGAGCAACTGGGCACTATCCGTCGCTTTTACGAGTGCCCGGATGTTGCCTTCCTGAGCATTGCAGAAGTCTTTGATCGCTTCCACACGCACGTCGCGTTGACGGTCTACGCCATCGATCAATATGTCAGCCAGTTCACCGAAGGCGTTGGCGATCTGTTCCTTCTGTGCCGGATGTAACACCCTTGGATGGAAATACATATCATCTCCCTAACGTAGATTGGTGCCTTTCTCGACTGCCCGACTGTGGCAGGAAATCAAGCGGCCTCTGAATTCATATCGACATGAGCCCGAATGATCGGGTCGTCGTGTGGTCGCTTGGCGTCTGAGGTGAGCGCCGCATCGGCTTCCGGTTGATAAATGACCTCCAGGACGCGGAGGGACCGCTTGGAACCGTCGGGGAATGGCCACACGATGGACTGATTCTCGGCGAGACCAAGCAGAGCGGTGCCTACAGGCGCCAGCACGGATATCTTTCCATTGGGCGCATCGGCGTCTTGCGGAAATACAATAGTCACCTCCCGCGTTTCGCCCGTGGCTTGATCTTCAAAACGCAAGCGAGAGTTCATCGTGACGACATTCGCAGGGATGCGACGAGGGTCGACCACCTCGGCGTTGTCCAGCTCGTCCGCCAAGCGTTCATGCCTGGCCAGATCGCGCAGGAGAGCAAAGTCGATTGCGCTAATGATGAAACGGTCATCTGTCATGATAAAACCTCGATCTAGTGATGGATCGGTCCGAGACGCTGGCTTTTGACGGCTAGCGGACCTGAATCCAAAGGGTCAAATGAGCAAGTCTCGTAACGAACGAGCGACGACGTGGGTCCAGTTCAATGATGGGGCCAAAGCAGGCACGCGATAAGCTTTGTGATCGGAACATTATTGTTTCCACATAAAGCCCAGTGCGAGATATCGTCTCGTTTTCGGGTCGGTAGTGGACGACCTTCGACTCATTTCGTGACCGGCAATGGCGCCGTTCTATCACCGCCGGAGTGGGACCAGGAACCGATGCCGGAGACACGATGAAGAATCTAGTTGGAATGGCAATCTTTGCCTCGGTCGTCGATGCAAAGAGTTTTTCGGAGGCAGCGCGCCGGCTGGGGCTGTCCAAGTCCATGGTAAGCAAGGAGATCACGAAGCTGGAGAAGTCGCTCGGTGCACGCCTTCTGAACCGAACGACTCGCAACTTGAGCGTGACGGAAATTGGCGCGGCGTACTACGAGCACTGTGCGCGGGTCGTTCAGGAGGCCAACGAAGCCGAGCTGCTGGTCGGCAGGCTTCACACCGAACCTCGAGGCGTACTTAAGCTTACTGCGCCCGTTGCGTTTGGCACCCTGCATATCGCACCGGCGCTGCCGGCGTTCCTGGCGCAATACCCTCAGATACAGATCGATCTCACCATCAGTGATCGGTTCTTCGATCTCGCTGAGGAAGGCTACGACCTTTCGATCCGCATCGCGCGAGAACTGCCTCCCAACCTCGTGTCACGTCCACTGGCGGCGATCAACCGGGTGGTCTGCGCCGCACCGGAATACTTCCAAAGCCACGGTGTGCCAGCGACGCCGCGCGACCTCGTCGGACATAACTGTCTCGTCTACACGCATGCCAACCCAGATTCTCAATGGCGCTTTCGCGCAGGAGACGAGGAGATCGTTGTGCCAGTACGCGGAAATCTCCGGTTGAACGACGACGAAGCCATCTGGCAATCCGTGCTCGGCGGCCTCGGGATTTCGCTATTACCCACGTTCATCGTCGGGGAGGACCTCCAATCCGGCAATCTGCAACCGGCATTGACGCAATACGTTGCGTCTGAGCGCAATTTGCATGCGTTGTATCTTCCCAATCGCCATCTATCGGCAAAGGTTCGCGTCTTCATCGACTTTCTGGTCGCCCGGTTCTTGCCTGTTCCATACTGGGATCGCGACTGGTCCACGACCGTTCCGAAGACTGACGGTCGCCGACGTTCGACCTCCCGAGGAAGGCGGTAGGAAGCTACGCACCAAAGGTTGCGCATCCGGCGAGGCCGAAGATCTTGCTCTCGGAGCGTTCCAGCTGCCTCGCTACCGGACGAGTCGCTCAGCGATGGGGATTGGCGTATCGAATGCGCTTGACAGCACGTTGTCGCATCCGCATTTACCTAGCGGAGCTGGATGGCGTAGCTGTTACTTTACGAGCGTCACCGGTACATCGGCCAGATAGATCACCTGCCTGGCGATTGAGCCGAGGAGCGCCTCAGTGGTCCCCATGCCACGGGTGCCCATGACGATGCCGTTGCAGTCCATCGTGCGGGCGTACTGGATGATTGTCGAGGGCACGAACCCGGTTCTGACCTCGCTCCCATAGGGTATTTCCGCACGGTCCAACAACGCGCGCGCAGACGAAAGCGCGAGCTTGCCGTCTGCCGGCTCCTCATCAGGGCCGATCAGCGGGTCCTTATCAGGGCCGACCAGCGGCCGTGTCGAATCGACAGCGATACCATCGTTCGGCGGCAGCACATGCAGCAGACGAATCCGGACCGGCGTAACGTCCCGGTGCAGCTTGATAACCAGCTCCACGGCACGGTCTGACCCGGGCGATCCATCTACTGGAACCAAAAGCGTCAGCATTCGAGCGTTCCGCGGTTATCGGAGCAACAGCTAGGCACTGTACCAGCCTGCGACTTCGTAGGGGCTCGCCTGGTCGCCGGCCTTGGCAGGGCGCGATAAGCGTGCGCCCCTCCAGGCATGAAGCAATGCCGCAGTCCGCCTCGATCCGAAGACAAGGCTCTCAGCTGAGGTAGGCGCGCAGCATCCACGCGATCTTCTCGTGTTCCTGCATGAGACCAATCAGGAAATCCGTCGTACCCTCGTCGCCGCACTCGCCGGAAACGAATTCGATATCCTCGCGAAGGCTTCGGATGAGCGCCTCATGATCGGCCAGTAAAGCTTCAATCATCGAGCGCGCAGGATAGCGGTCACCGGTCTGTTCCGTGAGCCGAGTGAGACGCAAATACTGTTCTAACGAACCCGCGGCAAAGCCGCCGAGGGCGCGAGCACGCTCCGCCACTCGATCGACGATCTCGCCAAGTTGCTCGTACTGTTTCTCGAACAAGCCGTGCAGCTCGGCGAAATTCGGGCCTTCCACGTTCCAATGAAAGCGCCGGCTCTTGACATAGATCACGAACTCGTCCGCGAGGACCGTATTGAGAATTGTCACCACCGCTCCGCGCTGATCATTGGAAAGGCCGACGTCGACGAGCGTGCCTTCCCGCACCAGGGTCGCCGATTCCGATGCGCGGTCAAGCCCTCCTTCCAGTCTTCCCAGTTCGAAGTCAGCGGTGATGCTATTTGCGGTTCCAAACATTTCGGTCTCCTTTAAAGATTACAGAGCGCAACTATTGCGATGGGCGCCAGCGCACCCTTGGTTGCCAGAGCATTCGCGAGGTGAGCCATGCGGGCAATATATCTTTTAAAAGACGCTTCGATAATCCCGAATATGTGAACAACGTTGTTTCCATTTGCAGCTCATAGTGCATTGCATGGCGAGCGCGCGGCCTTCCGACATCGCCGGTACGCTGTTTCTGTAGCCCAAGGCGGTCGCACCTATCGCAGCCCGCGCATGCAGAACTCGAGATCGAGGCGTCGACGACGCTTCCGTGCTCGCTCGGACACGCGCACGACGAACGGGTACGCGTCCCGCGGCGCGATGATGACGCGTTCGCGAACGGCGCCTATTGGACCCATTACGGTGCACCTTTAGTCGACGGGCTGCTGGTCGCAGTCACCGAGCGTCAAGAATTCCCTACTCGCCTTATCGATATTTTCCTCTTCAGCTCGTCACCCCCGCGGACATAGTGTCGTCACTAGCGGCATAGCGTCCAAGAGCTGGCGTCCAACACTTGTGGACAACGCGTTGACGCGGGTGACCGCACGCGCGTCGATCTGGAGGCGCGAATTCAAATTCATGACCGAAAGGCGGGGTGTCAATGAAACCGGAATTGCAGCGTCGCAGGTTACTGCCTAGGCTTGCCGTCGTTGCAGTTAGCGGTACGGCGGTCGCCGCAATGGTTCTGGCGGTCGCGGCGTATTCCCAGACTGCGCCGGCAGTGGAGACCGGCGTCGCCCCCAAGGCAGCCGTCGTCAAGGCGCTCGCAACGGACAGCACGATCGTCGAAAACGCGAAGACTCTGCTCGAGAAAGGCCGGGCAATTTTCCGGTTCGAGACGTTCGGCGACGAGGCGTGGTGGACGGACACGATTCAGTTGCACAAGGCAATCGCAGGCGAGCGCCATGGTGGCATCGGCGCCGGAGTCAGCCCCGCGACCGCGCTCGCCGTCGGTCTCAAGGTCGACATCGACGCAATACCCAGGAACATCCAGCAACACATCCGGCTCGGCAAGGTCGACCTCGGGGACCCTGCCCTCACGTTGACACTGCTCGAGCTCGACGCTGTCGTCGGCGTCAAGGCGACGCTCGGCGACGACCGCAACGGCATCAGGAAGCTGGGCGTCACGTGCGCGCTGTGTCACTCGACTGTCGATGATTCGTTCGCGCCGGGCATCGGGCATCGACTCGACGGCTGGCCGAACCGCGACCTGAACGTTGGGCTGATCGTGTCGCTCTCTCCCAATCTGCAACCGATCGCCGATCTTCTGCAAACCGACGTGCCGACGGTAAAGACCGTGTTGAACAGCTGGGGTCCCGGCCGTTACGATGCCTGGCTCGACAAGGATGGCAAGGCATTTCGTCCGGACGGGGGACAGGCGGGCACATTGATCCCGCCCGCCTTCGGTCTCGCAGGCGTCAACCTGCACACATGGACCGGCTCCGGTTCGGTCCCGTACTGGAACGCTTACGTGGCAGCCACGCAAATGCGCGGCACCGATGTGACGTTCTTCGATCCGCGCTTGAGCGATCGCGTCCAGTATCCGGTGGCAGCGCGAAGCGGATCCTGGGACACACGTGGCAGCGACCCGGCCAACGCATCGGCCAAGCTCGACGCACTTCATTTCTACCAGCTCTCGATCCCCGCGCCGACGCCGCCGGCGGGTTCGTTCGACGCGGCCGCCGCGGAACGAGGCAAGGCATTGTTCGTCGGGAAGGCGCAGTGCGCCGGCTGTCACGTCCCACCGAGCTTCACCGAGCCGGGTTACGCGATCCACAAGCCCGAAGAGGTCGGCGTCGACAGCTTCCAGGCCGACCGCTCTCCGACACACGGCTATCGGACGGCTCCGTTGGCAGGTCTTTGGGCACATCAAAAAGGCGGCTTCTACCACGACGGCCGGTTTGCAACGCTCGGCGACGTCATCAACCACTACGATCGGCTTTTCGGCCTGAGCCTCAGCGCGGCTGAGAAACAGAACCTCGTTCATTTCCTGCTGTCGATCTGATCGCTGGGACTGCGGCGCTCATCCGAGGCAGCGACTCGCGACCGCACACCCGGGCCACCCGCTCGAAGGTCGATCGTTGGCGCCGCCAGTCCCTGCTATGCCCGTCTGGGTTTCGACGGCGCGCGGCTTGCGCCTGCAGAAGAGCTCGCTGCCTGCCACTCGAGGTGTGACCGCGTAGCGGGCTCCTGCATCGCCCGCCATGCCGGCACGAGGCCAAGCGCGACAAGCATCGAGCGTTCGATGAGATGCACGCGCGGCACGCTGCCGGCGTGCACCAGCTCGCTACGGTCCGCTTCGGGGTGCCCGCCACGGACTGGCAGACCCACGCGCTGCCGAGCTTTACTTGGAAACAGCGTTGTGACGCGCGACCGCCTTAAGACCGCCGCCAGCGTCCTCATCTTCCTATCGTTGGCGCTTAGCGGCGCGCTGCCCGTGGAGCTCAAATTGCAGGATTACATCCAGGATGTCCTCGTCGCCGTCGATTTGTACGGCGAGCCCACCATGCCCGTTGAGCGTGCTGCCCAGCTCGCGCGCGCTGCAGGCGCGCGCCTGCAGATTCTGTACGTTGCAAGCCCGCGCGTGCACCAGTCCACCACAGCGCGGTTACATGCGGTGGCAGCCGGCGTTCGCAGCCGGTACGGCGTCCCCGTGGAGGTTGATGTGGCGGCCGGTCGCCCGCACAGCGCCATCGCCTCTCGTGCCGCCGATGCCGGCGCGGACCTCGTGGTGCTTGGTGCTCATCGCCGGAGCCTGATGCGCGACATGTTCGTGCGGCCGACCGCTGAGCGCAGTCGCCACGAATATCCGGCTCCGATCCTGATCGTGAACGGCGAGCCGCGAGGAGCGTATGACCGCATCCTGGTGCCAACGGATTTCTCGGCGCCGTCTGCCGAGGCGGCCCGCGCGACGCGTGCGCTGTTCCCCACAGCGTCCCTACACTACCTGCACGTTTTCACCGGCTTGTTCGAAAGCCGTGTGGCGCTCGCTGGCGACGCCGACCAGATCATTGGGTATCGGAATGGGATGATGCTGCGGGCGCGGCAGGAGATCGAGCGCTTTGTAGAGCGCGAGCACCTCCCAACCCCTGCGTCGCTATTGGTCTACCATGGACATCGAGCTACGTGCATACGGACGGCGGCCAGGCAACTCGGCGCGTCGCTTATCGTGCTCGGAACGAGCAAGTCGCGCATTGTCGCCGCCTTGCCGGGTAGCGTGACCGGTGAGCTCGTCGAGCGCGCGCCCACGGACCTGCTCGTCCTCGATGCTCGCGCCATGCCGCTCGTCAGACGCCGTTCACAAATCGGTGCTCGGGATCTCGGGGACCGCTACTCGGGAGACCGCCTGGAAATCATCGCGTAGCAATCGCTGCCGCGCAGCCCATCGGCATGGTGCACGTATGCGACCGGTGGTCACATGCGGCCCCTACGCTGAAAACGGATTGGGGCCTTGTATCAGGTAATCGAGATCGATAGCGACTCAGGCGTTCGTCCGGCTTACGACGCACTGGGTGCGCCGCTGCTAACGCTCAGTGGTACGTGAGCCCGAGGTAGCGCGTAAGCTCGTCCCGCGTGATCTTGTCGTCGCGATTAACGTCAAGATCGTTGAATTGAGCCTCGAGCTCGATCGTGCCACGCGCTTCCAGACGCGAGACGGCATTGTCTCGGTCGAGATCTGCCATATCGAACATTGCGACGTATCGCTCGGCGGACCGCCTATTGTAGTCAACGCGATCGTCTGCGACGGCGAAGGTGCTCACAAAGGCGATCGTGATTAGCACAAAACGACATGCACGGTTCATGGAGCTTCTCCTTTCATGTTGCAAGTTTCTTGGCTCTTTATCACGAGCGCGCGTGCCTTTGCTGGCGCCGCGGTGCCCGGAAGCACCACGCAGCCGCTGCGTAACACGTTGCTCGGTAACAAACGGGGATCGCGCATCGCGTGTCGATCGATGGACTCGCCGCTCTCATGACCCCGATGCATTACGCGACCGTCACGAACGGCGCACAGCGCTTGCGCCTCCTTACCAGCGATCCATGGTACATGCACGTTGCTTGGGACAAATGAACAACGCGGTACGCGAGCAGCAAGGCACTGGCGCGACGCAAACGCATTGCAAATCGTCAATCGTAGTGGGGCATCGTGCTTCGCACGACCTCCCTTTCGGAAGTTGACCGGCTCCTCGACAGGAGGAATCGAAGGGTCCCCATGAACGAGACGAGCAGCACAGCGATGACGAATGGGACAGCATGGGCATACGTTTCCATCGTGTCTCCCGGTTAGGTTTAGGTCAATTCGGCCGACGAGTGCGCTTTCTTCCTGCGCCCTTGCTTGCCTAAGAATATGAGTGTGATGCGCCCCAGTTACAACACTCCGCTTGGAACTACACCGTTTCCTTGGTTGCTGCACCCAGCACCGAACGCCCACTTAGCGCCCAGCGCACTCAGCAATTTGGCAGCCTCAAACGCACGCGTTCGCCCTGTATTGCTTTCTCAGCCGAGGCATGCCACGACCAGAAACAGTCTTGTTCGGGCTGCCTGGCTAGTCGCGAGTGCTCTGGTGGACTACGATGGCATTGACCCTGCCGCGTGTGGTGGCGCGCACAGCAACGTGCGTCTGTCTACGCGGCGCAGGCACGCAAATGCGGTGCAATTCGGGGACGCGTACCTTGCAGTTGGCACTGATTCAGCCCCATCGGGCGCACCCTGCGTCGGTGGATATTTGCGGGGAGCGCTGGACGCTTAAGAAAGGAAGAGACGCCAAGATGATTACGAGACTACATGATGTCGCTGACTTGCGACGACGCGTCGGCGGGACTGCGAACCGACACGAGGAATGGTTGATCGATGAAGCGAGCCGCGATTCATTTCCCGCGAGCGATCCTGCGTCATCGACGCAACCCGGCAGCATCGTAAACGAGCGGTATGCCGATGCTGCGCGGGAGCGGGAAACAGTCTGCGGCAACTCCCCCGCTTGATCGGTGCCTACCAAATTGTCGTCATCAAGATAGCGCAGCAGGCGAGTGCTGTCGCCTAGATTCAACAAGCACTGGTGGCTCGTTCGCGCAGTACTTTACGAGCACTACGCGCGCGTGGTGCGGGAGCCAGTATTGCCCTGATTGAGGTTTCCATCAAACGTGGGTACCTTCAGATCGACCCTGAGCAGACGGTCGCACTCTGCAGAAGCAGCCTATCGGCGGACGAGTTTTTCTTCACGGTGAGCTTGCCTCGCGGTCACGCCTTGTAGGCGCATAGCCAAGCGCGTAGAGTGAATCGTCCCAATGGCGTGTTCTGTCTTGCGCGTCTCGCGCAACGGCAGTAACCACTCGACGCCAGTCAAGGAGACCCGCATGGCAGCATACAAAGTCGGATATTTCGTCGGCAGCCTCTCGTCAACCTCCATCAATCGTCTGCTCGCCAAGGCCCTGGAGCGGCTCGCGCCGCCCGAACTGGTGCTGACCGAGATCCCTATCAAGGACCTGCCGCTCTACAGCCCGGACTTCGATGCTGACTACCCGCCAGTGGCGCGCGCGCTTAAGCAGTCCATTGCCGACGTCGACGCGGTGCTCTTCGTTACGCCCGAATACAACCGTTCGATCCCCGGCGGGTTGAAGAATGCGATCGACTGGGCAAGCCGACCCTGGGGCAAGAACTCGTTTGCGCGCAAGCCCACGGGCGTGATCGGCACCTCGCCAGGCCCTATCGGCACCGCGGTGGCGCAGCAGAGCCTGCGCGGCGTGCTGTGTTATTGCAATTCGCCTCTGTTGAACCAAGTTGAGGCCTACATTCAGTTCAAGCCTGGGCTCATCACCGCGGACGGCGAGGTCACCAACGAAGCCACCCAGGAGTTCCTGCGCAACTACATGACGGAACTGCACGCCTTCGTCGCGCGCGTGCTGACCGTACTTCCGCGTAACGCTTGAGCGACGGTTGTTGGCCAAACCGAGACTGATGCGTTCGCGATTAGCGGGTGTGCGCTCTACGTCTGCAATGGGATGAACGACTGACCCTCGTCGACCCCACTCGACGGTGCTGGCGCCAGACGGGTACGACGCGATCAGCCCAAAGGACTAGTACGGATTGGACGGTGAGCAGCGCGGCGGTTGAACGCTGCTGATGACGGAAAATCCGTTTTCAACAGCGTTCATCCGGCGTCAAAACGCGGTATGAGCAGGCAGGTCAGTGGTTGTGACCGCTGTTGCCGTCGATCTGGCTGCGGATCTCGCCGCCCGGCCACCGAGTGCTGTGAACATTCACGTAAGTTGCCTAGGCACGAATGGCCGCGATCAGTTCGCCAAGTTCTCCGGCGCTAATTCCCCGCTCGTTCGCAAGGTTGGTAACGTCCGATGCCATGATAGTGCCGGATATCGTTGCTGGTGGCACGGGACAGGGTTGAGTTCCCGCAGGTCCGTTGCCCAGATTGGTGCAAAGGAACACGCTGATGGGACCGACAACACCTTTTTGTCCAAAGTGAACATGAGCCTGCTGGACAGCCCCTTCGAGGTCCGCGTAAGTTAGCTCCCAGTCGATGCGCGATTCATCATTGCTGATACGCGCGGCGAATGCGCCAACACCGGTCGTTCTCGCGAAACTTCTGGAAGCCTGCTAGCCGCGGACTGTCGAAGTGGATCTAAATAGGGTGCTGTCACTGACCCCCGTGATCTGTTGATACTGACCGCGTTGCGCGTTCCCACGCCGCTGCGATCTCACGGTGAGCCGGGATGTTGCGAATGAAACCTTCGCGTAGCTCGCCGTCGACGATCGTCGCCGCCTGCGCCCCAAGCGCCTTGTGCGCGCGGACCAGCCACTCGGCGGCGCGAGGGTCGCCGAAGGCTGCCAGCAATCGGTGACACGTCCATTCGACCAAGCGCGGGAATTCCACGCCTTTGAGCGGCGTTTCATCGTCGCTGGTCCTTGCGCCGAGCGCCAGCAATGGCTCCAACGCTTTCGTAGCAGCCGCGGTATCGCCTTGCGCCAACGCTACCCTTGCCAGCCCCGCGGAAGCGTCGTGCCGCAAGGCGCTTGCAATTTCGCTGGCGCGCGCATGAGCAGCTGCGAAGGCATCCGCCGCCGGTGTGTAACGCCCAAGTGCCAACTCGGCCTCGCCCACCCGGCACAAGGCTGCGGCCTCCTGGTCGCGCGCGTGAACCGCGACAGCAGTGTCCAAAGCCGCGCGCGCATGCACGAGCGCATGGGCATCGTCGCCTTGCCATAACGCGAGCGTTGACAGAGCGCACAGCGGGCTAACCTCCAGGGCTCGCTCGCCGTTGATGCGCATCAGGCGCAGAGCCTCTTCCAACTCGCCACGAGCGCGCGCCAGGTCACCAAGCCCCAGCCAGCCGGCTCCGATGTTGCCGTGCGCAATGGCCTCGTTGCGCCGGTCACCGGCCGCGCGATAGGCGACGAGGGATTGCTGATCCACCAGAAGCGCGCCGACGTCGTCGCTCTGCATCGCGAGCATCACGCCGAGCGCATTCAGGTAGAGCCCCTCGACGCGGCGCAGCCCCAGCGAGCGCGCTTCAGCCAGCCCTTCCTCTGCGAGGCTTCGACCCTCGGTGGGCCGGTTCTGGAAGTCGAGCGACATCGCCAGCAGCCGCTGCGCGAGCAGTCGAATCTCATCATCACCCGCTCGGCGCGCGTATTCGACGGCCTGTCGCGCGGTGGTTTCCATCGCAGCGTAGTCCGCAATCCGTTGCGCCAACGCGCTTAGCCGCCAGGCCGCATGCGCGCGTCGCCGGTCATCGTCCAGCGCTTCGGCGAGTTCACCCAGCGCCTCGATGTCCCTGCGCTGCCTAGCCCGGTCGCCGAGAATCTCCAGCGTGGCCTCTCGCACCTCGAGCAGGCGCCAGCACAGCAGGCGCGTGCCGGTTTCTGATGTCCTGTTCAGTAATGCCAGCCCCTGCTCCACATGGTCCAGCACCGCTTCGTGGGCCATGCGTGTGCGGGCGTGCTCGGCCGCGCGAGTGTGATACTCGGCGGCATTGGCAACATCGCCGGCCAGTTCGAAGTGCCTGGCGGCGGCGCCCAGGAAGTCATTGGCCCGCAGCCCGGTCTGGGCTGCCAGCCAACGCGCCAGCTTGCCATGCAGTTCGCGCCGCGTGCGCTTGAGCACGGTCGCGTAGGTCACCTGGTGCAGGATTTGATGCTTGAAGGCGTACTCGCGCAGGTCATCGTTGTTGGAGTCCACGCGTGGCAGTGCGAGTTCGCGGCGCACCAGCGCCGGCAGCGTATCGTTGGCCTTGGTGTCAAGTGCCATCAGTGCCCGATCCCAGAACACCGGGCCGATGATGCTGGCTTGCTGCAGCGTCAGGCGCTCGGGAGGCGGCAAGCTATCGAGTCTGGCCTGCAGGACGCCCGTCAATGTCGGTGGGACCCGGGTCAGCAACAGCCGCTCGGCGTTCACCTTCCAGATCTCGCCGGTCTCGATCGCGCCCTGGTCGATCAGCATCTTGATCAGCTCTTCCATGTAGAAGGGGTTGCCCTCCGCGCCGCCGATGACGAGTTCGCGCAGTACAACGGGAACTTCGGGCAGCTTCTTGAGCAACTCGCTGGCAAGCAACCGGCTCATGTCCTTGCCGAGCGGTTGCAGATCGATCCGCCGATGGATCTTCTCCGCACACCAGCTCGCCCTGCGTTCGAAGAGTGTCGGACGGCAGCAGGACAGCATCAACAGCGGCACGTCTCGATCGACCTCCGCCAGGTAGGCGAGAAAGTCCAGGCTCTCGGTGTCTGCCCAATGCAGGTCTTCGAGCTGCAAGATGACGGGTGAAGTATCGGAGCTGCGCCGGAACAGCTGTGCCGCGGCGTGGAAGGCGCGGTTACGGATTTGCTTGGGGTCATCGAGGATGCCCTTGACATGGCGACTCTCGTGCCACTCGATGCCGATCAGATGTCCGAGCAGGTGCGCATGTCCTTCCGACAAGTCGAGACCGTCGTCGTCCAGGAACAGTGGGACGATGCCCTGCTCCATCTTTCGGCGCGCAGTCTCGATGCTGTCGTCGTCGGCGATCTGGAATCGCCAGGCGATAAGTTCGCGCAGCAACCCGAAGGGCTGCCCTTGCGTCTGCGGTGTAGCGCGGCCGCGGAAGGAGATAAAGCGCTCTGGGCGTGCGTCGGTCCAGGCCGCGAACTCGTGGAGCAACCGGCTCTTGCCGATGCCGGCATCCGCCACCACGGTGACGGCCGCCAGATTGCGATCGATGAACAGCCGCTTAAAGGCCTCCTGAAGTGCTTCGAGTTCGGCGTCCCGGCCGATCATCCGCGTCGCCACGCCTTCGATGCCGCGCGTGACAACCCGAAACGAGCGAGGCTTCGCACCGGTAACCAGGTAGCTCTGCGTCGGTTCGTCAATACCTTTGACCATGAGCGGCGCTTGGGCCTCAACCTCGAAGAGGCCACGCACTAGGGCGTAGGTTTCCTGGCTGACACGCAGACGGCCAGCGGGGGCAGTCTGTTCCATGCGGGCCGCGACGTTGACGGCGATACCGCGAATGGCACCCTCGAGGTCGACGCCGCCTCCGAGAAGCACATCGCCCGTGTGAATTCCCACGCGCACATCGAAACCCGAATGGCCGAGACCAGCCTGCACTTCGGCGCCAAGCACCTTGCCGAGTGCCAGCTGCGCGAGGCCACACGCTACGGCGCGCTCGGCGTCATCCTCTCGCGCCTCGTCGGCGCCGAACACAGCCAGGATGCTGTCGCCCGCGTACTTCAACACCTTGCCGCGATGTTTCTCCACCAACGCAGCCAAGCGGTACAACGCCCCGTCCATCACTTCGCTGATGGCCTCGGGATCCAGATGCTGGCTGAGCGCAGTCGAGCCGACGACGTCGAGAAACAGGATGGTGACCTGCTTCAGCGTCTGCACGAAATCGGTAGAGTTCGCTTCCGCGAGAGCAGCCAACTGCGCGCGCAACGCTCCTACGCTCGCGTCGACGACAGCGTCACCCAGGACACTGCGCTGCGCCTCGACGGCGGCGATCGCGGCTTCGAGTTGTTGCTTCTGCGAGGGCATTGACGTCAAGCATACCAACGCAGGGTGGCCCCGCTGAGGATATTCGCTATCGGCCTCGGCGGACGTTGCTCACGATCTCACGGATGCCGACGCGGCCGGTTACTCCGGCGAGGATGATGCAGCGATCAACGGCGACCATCGTAGCAACTGTTCACGTGTCGCTGCGCTTGAGATCGGATGTCCTCGGCAATTACCTTGATGCCTACCTCCATCGACGACCGACCCGAATGATTTACCGACGCCATGAACGTCACTAGTTCGCCCACGTGAATTCGCTCGCGAAAGATTACGTTGTCCACGCTGGCGGTAACGACATACCGAGACGCGTAGCGGCTTGCACACGCGTATGCCACCTGATCGAGCAGTTTCAGAATCGTTCCCCAAACGCGATGCCGCAGACGGCTGCCGCCCACCAAGGTAGTCGGTCAACAACGTCCAAAAATTGGCTGCGACACCCAAAGGCTACCGCAGGATCTTGCTCAGGAACGCCCGCGACCGCTCGTGCCGCGCGTTGGTGAAGAATTCTCGCGGCGGCGCCTGCTCGACGATCTGGCCCTCGTCCATGAACACGACCCGGTCGGCGACGGCCTTCGCGAATTCCATTTCGTGGGTGACCACCAGCATCGTCATGCCGCCGCCGGCTAACTCGATCATCACGTCGAGCACTTCCTTCACCATCTCCGGGTCGAGCGCCGACGTGGGCTCATCGAACAGTATGATGCGCGGCCGCATGCACATCGCG
>Ga0207706_10002998_pt1 | contig 16269 bp, 16 predicted proteins | sample KBSC53metaG_FD_184318 | JGI IMG/M metagenome (GOLD analysis project Ga0207706, IMG submission 184318) | Corn rhizosphere microbial communities from Kellogg Biological Station, Michigan, USA - KBS C5-3 metaG (SPAdes) (version 2) | ecosystem: Host-associated > Plants > Roots > Rhizosphere > Soil ... | reverse complement strand
GTGCCGTCGAAGCCGGCCAGCAGCGCTTCGCCCGCGGCCTGCTCGATGGCGTCGATGTCGTTGGTGGCCAGCGCCATCAGGTCGCCGGTGCGGCGGCCCTGGTAGAAGTGCGGCCCCTGCAGCGACAGGCGGGCATACAGCTTCTCGCGCAGCTCGACGCCGAGCCGGTAGGCGGCCGCAAACAGCTGCAGCCGCCAGCCCACGCGCAGGAAGTAGATCACCAAGCCGGCCAGCACCAGCAGGCCCAGCTGTTGCGCGAGCGCCCAGCCGGCGAGCTGGCGTGCGACCAGCGCATCGACCACATGGCCGATCTGCCGCGGCACCCAGACGATCAGGCAGGCGATGCCCGCCAGCATCAGCGCCGCGGAGGAATATGACGCCCAATGGCGCCGCAGGAACTGGCCGATCAGTCGGTACAGGCTCATGAAGAACAGCCGGGCCGCCGCCCTCGTGAGGCGGATGCGCGACGAAACGCGTGGGATGGAATGCCGGTGGGGGAGGGACGCGACGCTGCTGCGCAGGCGCTTCAGGGCATTCTAAGGATGGGTCGGGATTGCTGCAGGGCAGTGCACCGCAGCAATCCCGCGCCCGGTGTCTTCGTGAGCCGCGGGTTTACTTCTTCTTGCCGACTTCGTTGCCGATCACGCCGCCGACCGCGGCACCGCCGACGGTGCCCATGGTGCTGCCGCCAGTCAGCACCGAGCCGGCCACACCCCCGACGGCTGCGCCGACGGCTGTGCTTTTCTGGCGCGGGGTCATGTCGGCGCAGCCGGTGGAAACAAAACCGGCCGCGGCCGTCGAGACGATCACTGCAATGCGGGTCAAGGTGTTCATCAGGACTCTCCAACGAGTGGGTGGTGGGCCGGAACCGCCGGCTCCGGGCTTGCCCATACCCTAGTCCCTGGCGCTCGCGCGTGCAGTCAGCCCATGCTGCGACCTGCTGTCAGGCTGGCCTGACGAGCGTTTCTAGTCGCGGACGTCGGCGACCGGTTGTGCGCCGAAGTCGGTGCGCCCGAGGTAGGCGATGACCTTGGCCGCGGCCTGCGCAGGCGTGTCGAGCAGCCCCTGTGCCTTGAGCTGCGCGAAACGCTCGCGCTCGGGGAAGCGGGCCGCATCGGCGCCGCGCAGCTGCTGCTGCATGTCGGTGTCGATCACGCCGGGGGCGAGCGAGACGATGCGCGCGCCGTGGGGCAGCGCAGCCTGCTCCAGCGCCACCGCGCGCGAGAAATGGTCCATGCCGGCCTTGGCCGCACAGTAGGCGGCGCTGCCGGCCATCGCGCGGCGCCCCAGGCCGGAGGAGATGTTCAACACCCTGCGGTCCGCCGGCCAGCCGGCGGTGGCCTTCAGGAAGGCCAGCGTCAGCAGCAGCGCGGCTTCCACGCCGACGCGCAGCGCGCGCGAGGCCTCGGCCGGCGGCGTGTCTTCCAGCGGGCCGGGCGCCGAGACGACACCGGCGTTGTTGATCAACGCTGCCTGCGCGAAGCGCCGGCCGTCCTGCTGCTGCAGCCAGGCCTGCAGCCGCTCGGCCGCCGGCACCGGATCGGCGAGGTCGGCCGTCCATTGCAGCAGCGTCGCGCCTCGGCCTTGTGCCTCGGCGGCGAGCGCTTCATTGGCGTGGCGCGAGATGCACAGCAGCGTGCCGCCGCGCTGCAGCAGCTGCTGCGCGATCGCAAGGCCCATGCCGCGCGAGGCGCCGGTGAGGATGTGGAGCGTGTCGTTCGTCATGTCGCGGGCCTTTCGGTGAGCTCGCCCTCGCGTTCGAGCACGGCTTGCGCCAGCACCCGCACCCCGGCGGGCGAGAGGTCGTCGGTGGGCAGCTTCAGCGCCTGCTTCAGCTGCAGCAGGTGGCTGTGCTGCGAGCGGGCATACAGCGGGTCGTAGTGCAGCGTCATCAGTTCCTCGAACAGCGGCGCCAGCTCGCCGGCTTGGGCCCAGGCCTGCCAGCGCGCGAGCGTCTCGTTCGACTGCAGCCCGTGCAGCAGGCCGATCTTGTGGCTCAGCGCGGCGCGGTCGTCGCCGAGGTAGGCGTAGTCGCTCAGCAGGTAGGCCAGCCGTGCCTGCGGCGTGGCGTCGAGCTCGATGCAGGGGCTGCGGCGCAGGTGCTCCAGCAGGCTCAGCGGCACCGCGAGGCGGCCGATCTTGCGGCTCTCGGCTTCCACATGCACAGGCCGTGCGAGGTCCATCCGCTCCAGCGTGTCGGCGATCGCGGTCTCGAAGGCCTTCTGCGAAGGCTGCTCGATGCCGGGCAGGCTGCCGAGCACCGAGCCCTTGTGGCGCGCGAGGCCTTCGAGGTCGAGCACCTGGGCGCCGAGTTCGCCCAGCGCCTGCAGCACGCGCGTCTTCGCGCTGCCGGTGGCGCCGCACAGCACGCGGAAGCGCACCTGCGGCGCGAGCGCATCGATCTGCGCGATCACATGGCGGCGCCAGCTCTTGTAGCCGCCCGCGAGCTGCTGGGCCTCCCAGCCGACGAGGCGCAGCCAAGTGACCATCGAGCCGCTGCGCATGCCGCCGCGCCAGCAGTACACCAGCGGCTTCCACGTCCGCGGCTTGTCGGCGAAGCGCTCGTTCAGGTGGCGCGCGAGGTTGGCCGCGACCATCGCGCCGCCGACGCGCCGCGCCTCGAAGGCGCCTTGCTGCTTGTAGAGGGTGCCGACGATGACGCGCTCCTCGTCGTTCAGCACCGGGCAGTTGATCGCGCCGGGCAGGTGGTCGAGGGCGTATTCCGATGGGGAGCGGGCGTCGATGAGCTCGTCGAAGTCGTGGCGTTCTTCCACGGTGACGGGACGGTTGTGCGTGGCCATGCGGCATTGTCGGGCAGGCGGCGATACAAGCTGTTGCCGAGAGGGTCGCAGTCGCCGCCGGAGGCCGCCGGACAATCCGCCGCACATCAACGACAGGAGGATCCATGTTGCGCCTTCCCTCGGCCCTTGCAGCAGCAGCGCTGTGCTGCGCCGCCTCGTTCGCCCATGCCGCGGCCTTCGCTCCGATCGCCCAGCAGCGGCTGGTCAGCGTCAGCGGAAACGTCGCGATCATCGACAACGAAACCGGCGGCACCTGGACCGACGATTTCGCCGACAGCCGCAGCACCGCGGTCGACGATTTCGGCCCCGGCACGCTCGCCGTGGGGATGGGGCTGCGCCTGGAGACCGACCACGCCGCGGTGTACGACGATGGCCACACCCACCTGGCCTCCACACTCGGCGCCGACCGCATCAGCTTCGAAGGCCTGGTCGACGTGAACGCGAGCGGCTATGCCGACTACCCATTCATGACGCACGGCTACGGCAACTCGCACCTGAGCTTCGAGTACCGCTTCAGCGTCGCCCAGGACACCTCGGTGCTGCTGGCGATGAGCAGCGCCACCCGGCCCGACAGCAACGAATACCAGTTCCGGCTCGCGCGCGCCGACGGCAGCATCGTGTGGAACTCCACCGTGCTCACCGATGAGTACGATGTTCCGCACACCAGCTTCTCGCAGGGGCTGACGCTCGGCGCCGGGGCCTACACGCTCACCGCGTCGCTGCATGCGAACAGCTACCTCGACTCGGGCGTCAACGTGGCGGGTCGTGCGTCGGCCGAGTTCACGCTCAGCGCGGTGCCCGAGCCGTCGACGCTGGCGCTCGCAGCGGCGGGCCTGGGCCTGCTGGCCTGGCGCGGGCGTCGTCGTCTACACTCCGGCCGGTCAGGAGAAGCCGCTTGACGGCTACCGAAGGCGCAACCCCGAAACGCTCAGGTCCCTTGTACTGACACCTCGAATCATCAGCTGGAGAGCGCCGTTGGAATAGACGGCCGCCGAAGGGGCAAGCCCACACGCGGGTGCGTGGGGGTCGAATCTCTCAGGCAAAAGGACAGCGGGGCCCGGCACACCATGCATCGGTGTGCCGGGCCCTTTGCCTTTTGGAAACTGAAAGATGAAAGTCATCGTCCTCGGCGCCGGCGTGATCGGCGTGGCCTCGGCCTGGTACCTGCAGCGCGCTGGCCATCAGGTCACCGTGATCGAGCGCAATGCGGCCCCGGCCTGCGAAACCAGCTTCGCCAACGGCGGGCAGATCTCGGTGAGCCATGCCGAGCCCTGGGCCAACCCATCGGCCCCGCTGAAGGTGCTCAAGTGGCTGGGGCGCGACGACGCACCGCTGCTGTTCCGCCTGCGGGCCGACCCGGCGCAGTGGCGCTGGCTGCTGCGCTTCCTGCGCGAATGCACGCCGGGCCGCTCGCGCGCCAACATGGTCCAGCTGCTGAAGCTCGGCACCCACAGCCGGGCCTGCCTGCAGCAATTGCGCGCAGAGCTGGGACTGCAGTACGACCAGCGCACCCGCGGCATCCTGCACTTCTACACCGACGCGCGCGAGTTCGAGGCGGCAATCGAGCCGGCGCGGGTGATGCGCGAGCTCGGCTGCGAGCGACGCGTGATCGATCGCGATGAGGTGCTGCGCATCGAGCCGGCGATGAAATCGGTGGCGTCGCGCATCGTCGGCGCCACCTACACGAGCGAAGACGAATCGGGCGACGTGCAGCGCTTCACGACGGCGCTCGCCAAGCACGCACAGCAGGCCGGGGTGGCGTTCCGCTTCGGCGCGCGCGTGCAGGCGCTGCATGCCGAGGGCGGGGCGGTCGGCGGCGTGGAGCTGGCGGCCGAGCACGGCGGCTACGAGACCCTGAAGGCGGATGCGGTCGTCGTTGCGCTGGGCTCGCACAGCACGGCGCTGCTGGCACCGCTGGGCCTGCGGCTGCCGGTGTATCCGGCCAAGGGCTATTCGGCCACGCTGCCCGTGCTGGACGAGGCGGCCGCACCCACCGTCTCATTGACCGACGACGAATACAAGCTCGTGTTCTCGCGCTTCGGCGACCGGCTGCGCATCGCCGGCACCGCGGAGCTCAACGGCTTCGGCCTGGCGCTGAACCGCACGCGCTGCGAGGCGATCGTGAAGCGGACGCTGGAGGTGTTTCCCGGCTGCAGCCGGCCCGAGCTCGCCACTTACTGGGCGGGCCTGCGGCCGGCGACGCCAGGCAATGTGCCGCTGATCGGCCGCACGCGCTGGCGCGGGCTGTACCTCAACACCGGCCACGGCACCCTGGGGTGGACGCATGCCTGCGGCTCGGGCCAGGCGCTGGCCGAGATCGTCAGCGGCCGCCGGCCGGAGGTGGACTTCGGGTTCCTGCAGGCGGCCTGAGCCTCAGGACACCTCGTCATGCTCGCGCAGCCGCTGGCACTGCGGGTGGCTCGCGAAGCGTGACTGCTTGCACTGCGTCTGCATGCAGTAGTACAGCGAGAAGTTGCTGCGTCCGCCGCATTGGGCCTTCGGGCTGTCGGCGCTCGCCGGCTTGGTGTTGGCGGCCGTGCGCGTCGCCGGCTTGGCAGGCGCGGGCTTCTCCTTGTGCGGGGTCGTGACTCGCTTCGCGCGCGCCGTGCGGGTCGTGCTGGGGGGCGGTGGTTCGGCGGGCGCTTCGGCCTCTGTGGCCTGCTGAGCCCGCGCGGGTTGTGCAGGTTGTGCGGGGGCGAGCGACGGGGCCGCTGCCGGGCTCGAGAGCGCAGCGGGCGCCACCGCGGCGACCACCGGTGCGGCCGCGCTGGCGGCCAGGGGCGCCGCGGGCACCGGCTCGGCGGGGATCGATGCGCTCGCCGCCGCGGGCGCCTGCGCTGCCGCCACGTGGGTCGTGGCTGCGGGTTCCGGCGCCGGCGCAGGGGCCGGCATCGGCGCCCGGGCCGGTGCGGCCGCGGTCGACGGGCCGGCAGCCGTGGGCTCGCGGCTCAGCAGCTCGGCGAGCGCCGAGCTGCTGTGCTCCTGCTGCCATTGCCACGCGGCGGTGCCGGCGACCGCGGCGAACACCGCTGCGGCCGCGGCCCAGCGCAGCACCGGCCGGCGCCTGCGGGGCATCGGCGGAGCTTCGGCGTCGGTGGCGCCCAGGCCTTCGTCGGCATCGAAGAGCGGGCGCTCGAGCGGGGCGGTGTCGGCGAGCGTGTCGGCAGGCGGCGTGTCGGCGGTTGCTGCAGGCGGACTCGCCGCCACCGTCGGTGCGGGCTCCGCCTGCGCGCCGGCAGCGGCCGGCTCTTCGCCAGCGGCCGGCGCAGGCTTGGCCGGTGCGGGATGCACGACCGAGAGCGTGGTCCGCGCCGGCGGCGGCGCCGGCTGGCGCGACGGGAAGCCGGCCACGGCGGCCTGCACCGCGGCATCGGTCTGCGCCTCGTCCGCCTGCGGTGGCAGCGGTGCGATCACCGGCTCGATGCGCGGCCGGCCCTTGGGCGAGGAGATCGAGGGCCAGCGCGCGATGTCGCCGAGCGCGGTATCGATGGCAGCGCGGATCGCCAGCTCGTCGGGCTCGCCCTCCTTGCCTGCAGTCGAGGCCTCGTCGTCGAACAGCGTGATCTGGTCGGGCGACGGCGGCGGTACCGCATGCAGCCCCGGGCCTTCGATGGTCACGTCGGGCAGCACATGCTCGCTCAGCAGCTCGCTGCGGAAGGCCTCGATGCTCTGCGGCCGCTCGGACGGCCGCACCGCCAGCGCATGGTCGATCGCCGACACGAAGGGCGCGCTGTACTGCAGCGCCGGGAAGCTGTGCGAGATCAGCTGCGCGACCTCGGCCATCGGCATCAGCGCCGTCTCGTTGACGGCCCGCACCGTGGCCGGCACCGGCTCACGCCCGGTGACCGCGTAGTAGGCCACCGCGGCCAGGCTGTAGAGGTCGGTCCACGGGCCTTGCGTCAGCACCGGGCTCTCGGCGAACTGCTCGATCGCCGCGTACGACGGGTTCAGCACCGCGGTCAGCGGCTGCGTCATGTCGCTGACCACGCGGCGCGCCGAGCCGAAATCCAGCAGCATCGGCCGGCCGTCGCTGCCCAGCAGGATGTTCGCAGGCGACACATCGCGGTGCAGGCACTGCGCCTGGTGCAGCGCCTGCAGCGCGCCCAGCAGCGGCAGCAGCAGGCGGTCGCGCACCCAGGCTTCGTCGGGCGGCCGGTCCATCTGCTGGCGCGCGGCCTTCAGCGTCGGGCCGTCGCAGTACGACATCGCCATGTACGCGGTGTGCTTCTCTTCCCAGAAGCGGTACACGCGCACCAGCGAGGGGTGGTCGAACTGCGCCAGCAGCCGGGCCTCGCGCAGGAAGGATTGCAGCCCGCGCATGAAGGCATCCTTGTGCTGCGCCTCGCGCAGGCCGATGCCGCCGTCGTCGGCCCGCCCGGCGAGCGCGATCGGCAGGTATTCCTTGATCGCCACCGGACGCTGCAGCGCGAGGTCGGTCGCGAGGTAGACGATGCCGTAGCCGCCCTGGCCGAGCGTGCGTTCGATGCGGTAGTCACCCAGCCGGGTGCCGGCCGGTAGGGCGGCCTGGACGGGCGCTGCCGGGGTGGCGTCGCGCGGAACGGAAGAAGCAAGACTCATCTGGTGATCCATTGGCTGACTCCCGGACTGTGGCGCGCCTGCGCGGCGCAGTGTGCGTTCAAACCGTAGCCAAGCGTGAAGGTGGTGACGCCGAGAACCGCCCGGGCTTGCGACAGGGCAAACAGCATGCCTTATCGAGCGATTGTTTTCGGGCCCGGCGGGGTTACACTGCGCTCCGCACAAAGCGCAAGACCGTTTCTTCAAGGTCTTTCTCACCGAACTTCCCGGGTTTGACGTCTCTTGAGTGTTTGTGTTTTTTCTTCAACCCTCAAAGGACATCATCCATGAGCACCCAGACCGGCATCGTCAAATGGTTCGACGACGCAAAAGGCTACGGCTTCATCACCCCTGAAGAAGGCGGCAAGGACCTCTTCGCCCACTTCAGCGAGATCCGCAGCGAAGGCGGCTTCCGCAGCCTGAAAGAGAACCAGAAGGTCGAGTTCGAAGTGAAGCAGGGCCAGAAGGGCCCGCAGGCCTCGAACATCCGCGCGCTGTAAGCAGCGGATCGCCTGACGAGAAACGCGGCCCACGGGCCGCGTTTTTTCATGGGGCGGCGGTTTCGAACGGCTCGCCGGTGGCGAAGAAATGGCCGCCCGCGATGTAGTGCAGCGTCCGCAGCTGCGGGTCGCCTTCCGGCGTGTACTGCCAGTGGTCGGCGGCGAACACGCGCTCGTCGGCCCAGGCCGCCACCACCTCGCCGATGAAGAGGTCGTAGCGCTGCTGGTTGTGCGGCTCGGGGATCACCCGGCACTCGAGCCAGGCGGCGCAGCCTTCGAGCAGCGGCGCCGCGATGTGGCCGGCGGCAAAGCTGGCGAGGCCGAACTGCTCGAACTTGTCGGTCTCGCGGCCGGAGAGGTTGCCTACTGCGAGCGTCTGCGGCGCGATGGCGCGCATCGGCACGTTGAGCGCGAATTCTCCGGAGGCCTCGACCAGCTCACGCGTGAAGGTGGTCTTGTCGATCACCACGCAGACCTTGGGTGGATCGAAATCCAGCGCCATGTTCCATGCGGCGGCCATCACGTTGCGGCGCCCGCCGTGCGCGCTGCTGACCAGCACGGTGGGGCCGTGGTTCAGCAGGCGGTAGCTCTTGGGCAGCGGGACCGCCCGGCGCGTCGCGCTCACTCGCTGCTGCCGGTGCCCGGCGGGGGCGGGGCGACGCCGCTGTCTTCGGTTTCGCTGCCGGTCAGCGGGGCCTCGCCGGTGCTGCTGTCGTCGGTGCGGTTGAGCTTCTTCTGGCGCTTTTCTTCCGCCTTGCGTTTCTTGGCCAGCTCGCGCTGGCGCTTCTCGTATGAATAGTTGGGTGTTGCCAAGGAGGACCTCCAGCAGGATGGGAGCGCCGGCATGCGGCGGTGCCCGCAGCATAACCGCTCGCTTTCGCTGCCCCCCACGCGGAGCGCGAGGCATCGGTCACGCCGCGGGCTCAGAAAGGGGCGGCGCTGCGGAACACCAGCGCCTCGCCGCTCAGTGGATGCGCCAGCCGCAGCTCGCAGGCATGCAGGCACAGGCGCGCGGAAAGGGCCTGTGCCGGCGGGTCGGCATACAGCGTGTCGCCGAGGATCGGGTGGCCGATGGCCTGCAGGTGCACCCGCAGCTGGTGCGAGCGGCCGGTCACCGGCTCAAGCTCCACACGCGTGGCCTGCGCTTCATGGGCCAGCACCCGGTAGCGTGTCAGCGAAGGCTTGCCCGCGGCAGGGTCGACCTTCTGCTTCGGCCGGTTGGGCCAATCGGCGATCAGCGGCAGGTCAATCTCGCCGCGGCCGTCGGCCGTGTCGAGCCGGCCGCTGACGAGCGCGATGTAGCGCTTGTGCACCTGGCGGTCGGCAAAGGCGTGGCTGAGGCGGCGCTGCGCCTCGGCGCCGCGCGCCATCACGATCAGGCCGGAGGTCGCCATGTCGAGGCGGTGCACGACCAGCGCATCGGGCCAGCGCGCCTGCGCGCGCGAGGCGAGGCAGTCGTGCAGGTGCGCGGGGCGGCCGGGCACGGCCGGCAGGCCGGCGGGTTTGTCTAACACCAGCAGCGCGTCGTCGGCGTGCAGGCAGTGGAGCGTGGGGGCGGGGCTCACGCCACCGCGGGCAGCGGCAGTGCGACCCGGTTCTTGCCTTCGCGCTTGGCGCGGTAGAGCGCTTCGTCGGCCAGCCGCAGCACCGAGGCCACCTGCGCTGCTGCCAGCGCGCTCGGGCTGCGCGGGCAGGCCGCGCCGATGCTGACGGTGATGCCCAGTTCGGCATCGGGCGGCAGCGCGATGCGCAACTGCTCGATCTGCTGGCGCATGCGGTCCAGCCACTGGCGCGCCTGCTCCATGTCGGTCTGCGGCAGCAGCACCGCGAACTCCTCGCCGCCGAAGCGCGCAAAGGTGTCGAGGCTGCGCAGCTGGCTGCGGCACAGGCGCGCGAGCCGGCACAGCACTTCGTCGCCGGCGGCGTGGCCGTGGCGGTCGTTCACCGCCTTGAAGTTGTCGACGTCGATCAGCGCGACCGTGAAGCCCGGCTCGCCGCGCGCCATGCGCTCGGCCTCTTCCTGCAGGCGGGCCATGAAGTAGCGCCGGTTGTGGGCGCCGGTGAGGTAGTCGGTCTCGGCGAGCAGGCGCAGCTGCTCATGCGCCTGGTCGAGCTTGAGCAGCAGCGCGAAGCTGCCGGTCGACATGGTGGGTGCCAGCAGCAGCGGGCAGAGCACGCTCAGCGCCACCGCCGCGGCCGACAGCGGCTCGCCGAGGATGAAGCGGTGCACCGCCGCCGCGATGGCAAGCGACGCGAGGATGGAGATCAGCGTGACCGCGGCGACCACGGGCCACAGGCCGAAGCGCCGCAGGGAGTGCTTGAGCATGGCGCGCATTCAAGCACAAGGGGGCACGCCGGAGCAGCCCCTGTCCGTGGGAGCTGCCCGGCTGCCGGCGCGAGGCCCCCGGGATCAGTTGCGGTCGGCGCGTGCGCGGCGCGTACCGGCGGCGGTCGGCTCGCTCGGCAGGCTGGTGCTGCTGGCGGTGCTGGTGTCGCTGCTGGTCGTCGTCGTGCTGCTGCTGCTGGCAGTGGAGCTGCTCACGTCGCTCGAGCTGGAGCTCGGGGTGGCCGTGCTCGTGCTGCTGCTCGCGGTGGCGGTGTTGTCGGGCATCGGCGTGCCGGCGTAGCCGACGTTGTTGCTGCTGGTGGCCGTGGTGTCGGTGCTGACGCCGCTGTTGGCGGTGGTGCCGGCGTTGGCGGTGCTCTGGTCGGTGCTCGGCATCGCGGCGCTGTTCTGCGCGGTGCTGCTGGTCACGTTGCCCTGCGTGGTGTCGGTGGTGCTGCTGCTGGCGGTCGTGTCATTGCTGTACGAATCGCGGTGGGCGCAGCCGGCGCCGGCGAGGGCGGCCATGCAGGCGGCGATGAGGGTCAAGCGTTGCATGCGTGCATTCATTTTCGGACTCCTGTTGCGGATGGACGGGGGCCGCGCGACAGAGCCGCAACCTGGTCCGTATGCGACAGGTGCGCCTGAGTCTCGGCGAAGCCACAGCAGGCAATGGGTGTGCCGCTCTCGCATCAAAACGTTGCTGACCGCTGGTCTCCGGCCTGTGTGCCGTGGCGGCGCCGCATTCCCCGTGCGGGCAGGGGCGCGGATTGCCGCAAGAAGTGCAGCCGCTATTTCGTGCGCGCCAGCTCGAAGCCGGCGGCCCAGTGCTCCACATGCAGCGTGGCGCCCTGGGCGCGGCTCTTCTCGAAGGCCTCTCGCGCCTGCGCGGGCTGCCCCTGGGCCTGGTAGTACTCGCCGACGTAGAACCAGGCCTCGGCCAGCGTCAACGCGAGTTCGTCGCCGCGCTTGGCGTGCGACACGCTGGCCAGCACCTGCTCCGGGCTCAGCGCGCCGGCCAGCATCGCCAAGGCCGCACGCGGCCACGGCCCCTGGGCGGACTGCTGGGCCAGCGCCTGCAGCTCGGGCGGCACCGGCAGCCCGGCGCGCTGCAGCGACCACAGCTGCCACAGCCGAGCGTAAGTGCCGTCGGGACCTTCGTTGCCGGGCAGCTTGAGGGCCGCGGCCTTCGCGAAATCGGCCGCAGCCGCCGCCGGCTCGCCTGCATAGAAGCGCGCATGGCCGCGCCGATAGAGCGCACCGTAGGCCTCCTGCCCGAGGCTCAGGGCGCGGGTGTAGTCGGGCACGGCGCGCGCGAATTCGCCGCTGGCGAACAGCAGGTCGGCGCGGCACTGGAAGGCGCGCGCATAGGCCGGCGCCAGGCGCACGGCTTCCTGTGCATCCTTCAGCCCATCGGCTGCGCGGCCTTGCTCGGCCAGCGCCTGGGCGCGCGTGCACAGCGCTTCGGCAAGGTCTTCGCCGTCGAGCCGGCCGCTGTCGATCGCCTGGCCGCTGCGCTCGACCTCACGCGCGAGCCGGGCCTGGATCTGCTGCTGCAGCGTGGTGCGGCCGAGGCCGAGGAACCCGCTGCGCTTGATCGCGGCCTGCTCGATGGCGACGGTGCCGCCGACGCTGCGCTCGAGCTTCTTCAGGTCTTCGGCCAGGCTCGTCAGCTCCTTGGGCGCGACCACCGCGACGCGCGGCGCGTACTGCAGGTCCAGCGTGGCGAGGTTGCCGCGGAAGCTGCGCTGCACCTCGGCGCGGAAGAAGCGGCTGTCGACCCGCGTGGTGCGCGGCGGCTGCGCGACGCTCACCTCATCGGGCCAGCGCACCGCGAGGTGGTAGCGCACCTGCGACGGCACGTGCATCACCTCGGCCGGGAAGCTGCGGTTGAACTTCTCGGGCAGGTGCACCGCGCCGACCAGGTTGTCGGGGAAGAAGCGCAGCGCCCAGTCGCCGCCCACGTCCTTGGCGAGCCGGGGCACGACGAACTCCGCCTCGATCGCGAGGCTGTTGCGCTCGGTGTCGTCGATCACGCGCGGCTCTCCGGCGAGCGTGATGCCGGGATAGCGGCGTTCGTAGGGCGCGAGCAGCTGCTTGCGGCGCTGCTCGGGCGTCATGCGCTGGTGGGCCAGCCGCATCAGCTCGGCGTCGGTGCCGTTCCAGGTCCGCCGCATCTCGAGCCGGCCGTCGCCGCCGAGGGCCTCCAGGCTGAAATGCTCGCGCAGCTCGTTGGTTGCGAGCGCTTCGCTGTCGGCCGCCTGCAGCGTGACCAGCTCCTGCGCGTCGGCCCCCACGACCAGGCCACGCGCGCCCTCGAGCGTCGGGCCCAGGCGTTCGAGCGTGCCGCGCTGGCCGAGCCGGGTGCCGTCGAGGTAGTGGAGCTGCCCGTCGATGCGGGCCTGCACGACCACGTGGTCGAACACGTCGGGGTTGGGCAGGTAGCGGGCCGGCGCCCGCGGCGACATCAGCGACACCAGCACCGGCCGCGCCTCGATGCCGAGCGCGCGCAGCAGCGTCGCCAGCAGGTGGCTCTTGTCCTTGCAGTCGCCGTAGCGGCGCTGCACCACCTGTGCCGGCGCCGACGGGCGGTGCGAGCTCTCGCCCATCGAGACGCTGAAGTAGCGGATCTCCTCCTGCACCCACTGCAGCGCGGCGACTGCGCGCTGCTGGGCCGCGGGCAGCGCACGCCAGCGCTCGAGCAGCGGCTGCAGCTCGGGCGGCAGCGTGGCGTCGGCGGGGAAGAGCGTGGTCGCCCAGTCGGCCACCGCGTGCCAGCTCGCGAACTCGGTGAGCTGCAGGAAGCGGGCGGCGATGAAGTCGTCGGGCGTGTTGGGCTCGTCGTCGAGGCCATCGATGCCGCGCTCCTCGAAGCGCAGCACGCGCAGCGCGGAGCCGGCGGGCGAAAGATCCACCGGGTCGATCCGCGTCGGCCGGTGGTCGCCCTGCAGCCGCCACGCGATGGGCCGTGCGGCCGGCGCGATCAGCGTCGCGCGGCGCAGCTCCACCGGCTCGGCATGGTCCCAGGGCAGCGCGTGGCTGTAGAGGCGGCCGAACACCGGGTTCTGGCCTTCGAGCGTGTACACCAGGTGCAGCGTGTCGCCGACGCGCACGTCTTCCAGCAGCAGCACCGCGGTGACCATGCCGCTGTAGATGCCGCTTTCGAGCCCGCTCTCGCGCTCGAGGAAGCGCACGCTGACCTGCGCGCTGCGGTCGAGCTCGCGGCCATCGCGCACGATGCCCACGCGGTGCAGCCGGATGCGCTGGTACTGCGGCACGAAGTACAGCGGGTACTGGCCGATCTGCGCCAGCGCGCCGGCATCGTTGACCTGCAGCGCGCGGTTGACGAGGTAGCGCACCGTGTCGTCGAGGTGGATCTGCGTCTCGGCGAGTCGGAGCACGACCGGATCGCGCCGTGCGGTGGCCGGCATCTCGGCGAACGGCAGGGCCCATGCCGGCAGCGGCTCGCCGCGGGTGAAGGCTTCGGCCGCGAGCTGCACTTCGCGGTCGGCCTGCGCATGGGCGCCGGCGACAGCGAGCGACAACGCCGCCAGCAGGACGGCGCGCAACAGCAGGTGCATCAGGAGCCCGGGCATGGGATGTTTATCGGCTGGAAACGCTGCGCCCGGCGACTGCATACCGAGAACCCTGTCACGCCAGGGCCGCCCTCGGCAGCAGCAGTGGAGGCTCAGCGCTCCAGCACGGCCAGCAGCTTGACGAGGCAGGCGTCCAGCTCGGCCTGCTCGGCGGCGCTCAACGGGGCGAGGATGTTGTGCTCGTTCTGCACGTGCGCCGTCACCGCGCGGTCGATCAGCGCCAGCCCCGCGGGTGTCAGCTGCACCAGCAGGCTGCGCGCGTCCTCCGGGTTGGGCACCCGGCGCACCCAGCCGCTGGATTCGAGGCGCTGCAGCCGGTGCGTCATCGTGCCGGAGGTGACCATCAGGTGCGAGAACAGCGTGGTGGGGGCGAGGCTGTAGGGCGCGCCGGAGCGCCGCAGCGTGGCCAGCACATCGAACTCCCAGCCCGAGAGCCCGAAGGTCGTGAACACCTCGTCGAGGCGGCGCTGCAGCAGCGCCGAGCAGCGCTTGACGCGGCCGATCGTCGCCATCGGCGACACATCGAGGTCGGGCCGCTCCCGGTGCCACTGCGCCAGGATCCTGTCGACGGCATCGTCGGGTCGGGTGTCGCGCTTCCTGCCCATCTCGAAACCCCTATTTATCTTGATTTCAAGATTATCTGCTACGCTCGGTTATCTTGAATTCGAGATAAATCGCATGACCGCCGCGCTCAGCCGCTCCTCCCGATTCGATGCCCTCGTCACCGCGCTCGCGCCGGTGATCTGGGGCAGCACTTACATCGTCACCACCGAACTGCTGCCGCCCGACCGGCCCTTCACCGCGGCCTTGCTGCGCGCGCTGCCCGCCGGGCTGCTGCTGACCCTGCTGGGCCGGCAACTGCCGCGGCGCGGCGAATGGGCCAGCGTGGCCTTGCTCGGCGCGCTGAACATCGGCGTCTTCCAGGCGCTGCTGTTCATTGCGGCCTACCGCCTGCCGGGGGGCGTGGCGGCGGTCGTGGGCTCGATCCAGCCGCTGCTGGTGATGGTGCTCGTCTGGGCGCTCGACCGCCGCCGGCCGGCCCCGTTGGCGATCGGCGCAGGCGTGCTCGGCGTCGTGGGCATGGGCCTGCTGCTGCTGTCGCCGGGGGCCTCGTGGGACGTGCTCGGGACCATGGCCGCATTCGCCGGCGCGGCCTGCATGGCCACCGGCAACTACCTCGCACGGCGCTGGCGCCCGCAGGCGCCGCTGCTGGCGTTCACCGGGTGGCAGCTGGTGGCCGGCGGCCTGATGCAGATCCCGCTGGTGTGGTGGTTCGATCCGGCGCTGCCGGCGCTGAGCGCCTCACAGTTCCTGGGCTATGCCTACCTGTCGGTCTTCGGCGCGCTGCTGTCCTACGCGCTGTGGTTCAGGGGCGTGGCCCGCCTGCCGCCGGTGGCCGTCTCGTCGCTCGGGCTGCTGAGCCCGCTGACCGCGGTGGTGCTCGGCTGGGCACTGCTGGGCCAGCGCCTCGGCGGCACCTCGCTGCTCGGGTTCGCGCTCGTGCTGGCCAGCATCGTCGCCGTGCAGCGGGTTGCCGCACGCTGACTTCTTCCATTCCCTTTCACCACTTCATCAGGAGGACCTTCATGTCGAATCCGATCGCTGCCTGGATCGAATCGCGCGCGTCGACCAACCGCTTCGATCCCAGCCACGCGTTGAGCGACGCGCAGATCACCGAGCTGATCCGGCTCGCCACGCGAGCACCCTCTTGCTACAACCTGCAGAACTGGCGCTTCGTCGCGGTGCGCACGCCCCAGGCCAAGGCGCGCCTGCAGGCCCTGGCGTACGGCCAGCGGCAGGTGGCCGATGCGGCGGTGACCTTCATCGTCTGCGGCACGTTGCGCGCCCATGAGCACCTCCTGCAGGTGCTGCGGCCTTCGGTCGACGCCGCGATCATGGACCAGCGGACGGTCGACGGATGGGTCGCGATGGCGGCCAAATCCCACGAGGGCAACGCCGAGCTGCAGCGGGACGAAGCCGTGCGCTCGGCCTCGCTGGCCGCGATGACGCTGATGTTCGCGGCCGGCGGCATGGGCCTGTCCTCAGGGCCGATGACCGGCTTCGACGCGGCCGGCGTGTCGGCCGCATTCGGGCTGTCGCCCACGGAGCTGCCGGTGCTGCTGGTCACGGTGGGCCGGGGCGCGCCAGGCAATTGGCCGCAGAAGCCGCGCAAGCCGGTGGACGAGGTGATCGAGTTCGTTTGACCGGCCGCTGCAAAGAAACGAAACACGACGATACGGCGGCGAGACGACGCCGCCGGCCGGTTCGCTCACGATGCCGCCCATGAGCCCAGACACTGTGATCGATGCCGACTGCAAGCACCCGCCCGGCCTGTTCGGGCCGGTGATCGACCGCAACCGCTGCGAGGGCAAGGCCGATTGCCTGGCGGTGTGCCCGCACGACGTGTTCATCCTGCGCAAGGTGCCGACCGACGAGCGCCGCGGCCTCAGCTTCATCGGCAAGATCAAGGGCTA
>Ga0207706_10002996_pt1 | contig 16272 bp, 19 predicted proteins | sample KBSC53metaG_FD_184318 | JGI IMG/M metagenome (GOLD analysis project Ga0207706, IMG submission 184318) | Corn rhizosphere microbial communities from Kellogg Biological Station, Michigan, USA - KBS C5-3 metaG (SPAdes) (version 2) | ecosystem: Host-associated > Plants > Roots > Rhizosphere > Soil ... | reverse complement strand
GGCTGCCGCGAGCAAGCTCTGGTCTGGGAGGGGGGATGCCCCACCGTTCATCGCCTTTGACGTTGCTCGCCTTGGGGGGCGCCTTGCTGGCTGCCTATCCCGCGGCCTCGGCGACGCAGTGCGATGCCGCGGACTGGGAGTCGCCGCCTGCCCAGCAGTGGGTGGACGAGCAGGGCTGGCGCTTTGCGTCGCGGGATGCCGCCAAGGCGGCCTACGCGGCGCTGCTGGCGAAGCGGCCCTCGGCCTGGCCGGACTGGAATTCACCCAGCGAAGTCGAACTCCCAGCCGGAACGCGTTTCCAACAGGCGCTCCATGTCGGCCAATCGGCCGAGCAGTTCGGGCGGTGGGGCACCTTCGACGCGATCCATGGCCTTGCCGATGTGCGCTACGGGCTCGCGGTCCGCTGGGCCTGGGGCAATGCCTATGATCGCGTCGCGGTGGTGGAAGTGATCAAGCCGATCAAGGTGCGGATCGGGACGGTGGGCCCGCAGGTCGATCCCGACACCTGCACCTATCTGCCTGGTCGATGGTCGCAGATCGAGATACCGCGCGAGCATAGCGGCTTCCGCGCCCACCTGCGGCTGATATCGGTGCGTCCACTCGAAGGAGGCTAGTCACGAAGAAGCGGCAGTCGGATCGGATCGCCGCCGACGCCGCCCCCTTCGCAAGCAGATCGCGACCTTACCGAGCCGATGGGCTGGCACGCCCCTCGACCATTGCCAGCAAAGCCTCCGCTGCAGCCTTGACCCTCACCCTATCTGCCGCAGTGGCGATCTCCCCCTGTGCCCGGCCGCCGGTGTCGCGGATTGCGCTGTTGATCAACCGCTCGACCCAAGGCGCATTAGTGTCGGGAAACCACCAGCCGTCGACACAAAGCGCGTGCATCGCCGCAACAGCCTCGCGTCCGGCGGTACGCGCCAGCGCATCGAGCTTCGCGAAATATTCGCCTGCATTATCCTCCCAGCCCGCGTCATTTGCCGCCGCACGATCGCGCCGCTCGAGCTGGCCCGTCTTGGGGGCGAGGCGGGCAAATTCGTGCCAGTAGAGGCCGCCATAACGCCGTCCGATGTCGCGCAGGATCGCCGCGTCGCGCGGCTGGCCATCCAGCAGACCGGCCGCCCAGGCGCGACCGATCTGGTCCCCGACCTGCTGATCGGCACGCCCGCCCTGGAAGCGGGCGAAGCTCAGGCTGCGCGCCTGCACCACAACATTGCCCCGATCGGGCAAAGCGATCAGCCGCCCCTTCGCGTTGCGGGGGCCTGCCTTGCGCGGACGTCCTCGTCTTGCTTGTCCCATCATCCGTCTCCTTGGCTATCGATCGTCTGGCGCAGCTTGTCGGCTGTGCGCCGCATCTCCGCCGCCTCATCCGCCCGGCCCATCCTTTCGAACAGCGCCGCCGATCGCTCGATCGGGGCAATGCGTTCCTCAGGCGTAAGAGGGGGCGGCTGCGCATCCGGTGCCGGGGTGAGTTCGAGCATGCCCTGAAAGGCCTCGGCATTGCCCAGCAGCCATCCCAGCGTCGCCCGCCAGCCGCGTGGATTTCGCCCGCAATGGAATTCGCTCGCGGCAAGGTTGCGGATGGCCTCGAACAAGGCGGCTTCGCCATGTTCGCGTCGGCGGGCCCGCAGCCCCTCGCGCCGTTTCGCGCTGATCCCGCGGCAAGGCAGGGCGCCCGCCTCCGCCGCGCTATCGTTCCAGCATGCCACGACCCGATTGATCAGGTCAGGGGAGAGATCCTCGTCAGAGGATCGGGGATGAGGGGGGTTAGAAATATTATCATTGGGGGGAACGTCATTCGCGTCAGCGGCGGTCATGCTGACGGGCAACGACCGGGGATGACTGCGCCGCGCCTGCCGCAGCCTGCGCTGGCTTGCGGCATTCCGCGCACGGCGATCGGTGCGTCGCGCCTCTTGCTCTCGGCTCGCAGCCTTGACCGCCGCAACGATCATTTCGGCGGATGCGCCGGCTTCCAGCAGCGCGTCCAGTATCTCTGCGGGGATCATGCCGCTCGACTCGCCGCATATGCGGGGGCCGCGCGGCCACATTTCGCCGCCCGCGCGTTTAAGCCAGATCCGCATTCATAAGGGGGGACGCGATGAAGGCCCGCGCCATCGCTGCATTGCTCGCCGCTTCCGGCGCGCTCGCTGCCTGCCACAGCCAAAGCTCGATCGAGCACGTCAATGAAGAGCAGGCGGCCGAGCTCAACGCCATCGCCGCCAACACATCCGACACCGCGGGCAGTGATACCACGCAGAACGGCCAACGGGATGTGGGCGACGTCTACCGCTCCGGCGCCAAGGCGCCCCCGCATCACTGATGGGGCGCGTACGGCACGCCGGGCGGGACCGAGTCTCAGCTGCAACAGCCCTTGGCAATTCCTGCCAAAATGGCGAGCTTTTGTTGCACCTGCGTAATCGGCTCGACTAAGCGGCCCGCCCGCCGGTTCCCGCCGCTCCTTGGGCGCCGGCGTTTTCGATAAAAAGGAAACCAAATGAAGAAGTTCGTTCTGGCGTCGCTTTCGGCGCTGATCCTGGCCGCGCCTGCTGTTGCCGCCAATTTTTCCGGCCCCAGCATCGAAGCGCATGCCGCGTGGGATCGCGTGCAGGCGAAGGTCAGCTATGCCGGTGACAGCACCAAGGGCCATGACAGCGGCGCGGCTTATGGCGTGGGCGTCGGCTATGATTATCGCATCAACTGGTCCGTGATCGGCGTGCTCGCTGCGATCGACGACAGCAGCGTCAAGGAATGCGGCACGGACGGCACCCAGCGCGGCTGCGCCACTATCGGCCGCGATATCGAGGTCGGCGCCCGTTTCGGCGCGGTGATGGGCACCAAGGCGCTGATCTACGTGAAGGCGGCTTATGCCGATACGCGCGCCGGCATTTCCTACTCCGACAGCGCCGCTCCTGCTGACAATTTCTCCGTCCACGACCATCGCGGCGGCATTCGCGTCGGTGCGGGCGTGGAATATGCGATTGCGCCGCACGCGTTCGTGAAGGCGGAATATCGCTACACCGATTACAAGAATATCCGCATCGACGTCGATGGCGACACGGCGCGGGTGGGCTTGTCCCGTCACCAGCTGCTCGGCGCAATCGGCTACCGCTTCTAAGGCGGTGAGGTGCCTGGGGATGTGAGCGCACCCCCAGGCACCGTAGCCTGGCCGTTCGGGTGTTGGCGCCGCGCCAAGGCGTCGCCGAACGCGGCGCCGAGCCTTCAGATTCCATCCACGCTTTCCGCCCTGAATCGGGAGCGGAGCGAGACGCACGATTTCACCCGCGCCGGCAAACGCCGCCACGGCTTGGAAAGCCTTCATATTGTCCTCGTGAGGGCCTCGGCCCGGTGCGAATCTGTTCTCGTTTTGTACGCTATCTACGTACGAGAGTCAATCGTGTGTAGGCAGGGGGCGACCATAAAGCTTCCAGCATCCGGCTGCTCGGCGGATAGGGCAACACACCTCTCACCTCATGCTGGCCATATCGCGCTTGAACCTGTTCGCTGCGCGCATCTTGCGACAGCTTGGTCTCAGCTCGCAAACCGTGGCACCCCGTTCCTAAATCACTGGCGGAGCTCCCAGGGGCGCGTTCCACGCCCTCTATCGAACCCCCGACTGGTGTGATGGATGCACGTAACTCAAGCACATACCGTTTCGCTTAGCCTTTACGCTGGCAAGGATGGGATAACTGGAGGCGCCGTACCTCGTTTTGCAGCCCGTAAGATCGCGCTTCTTCGAGATCGAAGCACAGCCCGTAGCGGGTAGGTTCCCACCACAATATTCTCGCCTTCCTGCCTTCCTCGCCCACCAGAATGTACATCGAATCGCGTAATGGCATCGCCGTCCACTGGGTATGAACAATCATCTTCTGCGTGACGGTTCCAGCCAGCACTTTCACGACGCGGAAGCTCAAACGCACCTCGCCGTCGATCCGCACCTCGCCTGGAGCGAGCGGAGGGCTGACGTCTCTCACCTCGACCAGCTCGGCTCGAGCGAGGCCTATCGTGGCTGCAAACGCGCTATTGGATGCGGCGCAACTGAGCAGTAGCAATCCTGCCAGCCGAAGAAGAGCCGGTCGCATTATCTGTCTTCTCCCCCGATCATCGCTGATCATTGTAGACCTTATAAGCGTTCGGGTCGGTTTGGAATCTCTCCCATGGTCCAAAGCGGCCGCCACGGCGGACTACACGAATCTCGGCTAACCCATTGTGTCGCTCGATCTGGAAGAGATCGAAATTGCGCTGGCCGATCACAAAGCTCGGTTTTCCGGTGGCATACAGATAGCTGGCATCGGCCATATGAGGCGGCTGGGCGAGGTCCCTCGAGTGGCCATGCCCAATTCCGATGGCATTGTCAGGTATGGCTGGACTGCGCTGCCCTTGCGTTCCGAGCGCATGCAGGCTGAGTAAGACGACCTGGCCTCGGTCATTGCGCCCAAAGGTGAAGAAAATCTCAGGAACGCGGTTTTTTTGAAGGCCGTTCAGACGCAGCTTGCGCGAAGCCTGCCGGAAACGATCGGCGAAATCGTCCAGATCCAAATCTTCGATAGTGTCGGGCCCGCCTCGGTCCTGGGCTGAATGCTTCAGAGCCTTCCTGACATCTCCGTCGCTGTTAAGCGTGTTCGGACCGGGGACAGGCTCATCCAGTCCGCCGGTTGAGTTGACCTCCTTCACCCACTCTTCGAGCTGGTCCGCGGTCACGGACAAACCTGTCAGCGCGCTTCGGCGGGGTAGGGCCGCGGCCGGCTCCCTGCTGGCCGGCTGCGTCAACATGCCGGCGTCATTATTTACCGACGATCTGGTCGCAGATGCGGAAAGCGGCCACGCCGTGGAGGAAGCCTCTGGCCGCCCGTTGCCGCCAAGGGACGGAACGCGTCTTCCGCCGAACATACCCGGCTTTGCCGGACGGGATCCTCTCGGGAAAAAGTTGGGAAAGTCATCCTCCGCCATTAGCGCGACTCCCTCGCGATCAAGTGTCATAATGTACGCATAAAGCGTGCATATGTCAAGTTGCGTAACGTACATCGTTGGCGTATAAGCACCCGTCATGAGCACGCAGGAAACCACTGGCGCACAGCTGAACCGGCTCCGCGATCGAGCCGGGCTATCGCTGCGCGCGCTCGCCGCGAAAGCCGGCTATGCCGCGGCATCCTCGATCCAACGTTATGCGGATCCAGAGTTTGACGGCGCGCTGGGCGTTGAGGTGGCGCAGCGTTTCGCCGACGCGATGGAGGGCCAAGGCGATCCCCCTATTGCGCGGGCCGAGGTGCTGGCGTTGACCGGGCTTGTCACGGCCACCAACGCCCAGCCCTTCCGCATGGAAAGCACGAACACGGAACGGATGCGGCGCGATCTGCCGGTCTACGGCACCGCACTCGGCGCCGAAGAGATTCTGAACGGCGAGGCGATCGAGCAGACCACCCTCAATCGCGCCGAGGTGGTCGAATATAAGCGTCGCCCGCCGATCCTGGACGGCCGGGCCGACGTTTATGGTCTCTATGTCCAGGGTTCGTCGATGCATCCGCGCTTCCGTGACGGTGACACGGTGTTCGTGGAAAGCCGTAAGCGACCGTCGGTTGGCGAGGACGCGGTGATCTATTTGCGTACCCCCGACGAAATGGAGGGTGAGCGCGTGAGTTCGGTGCTGATCAAGACGATCGTGCGAAAGACCGCCTCTTATGTCGAACTTGAGCAATATAATCCCGCCTGCACCTTCCGCATCCCGATGGAGCGGGTTGAGCGCATGGACCGCGTGCTTACTCTCGATGACATGATCGGCTGATGCTGGCCCTGCCCCTGCTTGCCGCGGCAACCGCAGCAATCGGCACGGGGGACGATCTGCTGGCCGCCTGCACCGCCGACGCGGGGCGGCCCGCCTGTATGGCAATGATTATGGGCGTCGCCAATGGCGCGATGCTCGCTGCTGCGGACGCACACCAAAAGGTGCTCTGCCCGCGCATCGGCATACGTCCCGGGGATTTGGCGGAAGCAGTCCGTAAATATCTGGACGCGCATCCCGAGCTGCGTTCCAAGCCCGCTCCCGTGCTTACTTATCGCGCGCTCAAGGAAATTCTGCCCTGCCCGCAGGGCTGAGATTTGCGGCACACCATTGAGCAGAACCCGTCCAGGACAAGCCTCACCCTAAATACGTACATGCACTTGACTGTCGTACGTATTATGAGTACAAAACGGGAACGCTGTTGAGTCGCCGTTCCGGCCGCCGCGGCGCCGGAGAGGGGATTTTCATGCTGCACCAGCCAATTCTGGCGGCGATCCGTGCTGCCTTGTGCGATCGCATCGATCAGGAGGCGATCCGCCAACAGCGCCTGGCCACGCCCGACGTGTCGATGCCATCGAGCCTGCTTGCCGCAGGGCTATGGTTGGCGGCGCACGGCTGGGAGGAAGTGCCCTGCCCGGGCGAAATTTTCTTCGCCTGGGGGCCCGCCGCTTACCGCCGCTATCTCGATCGACTGGCGCCAGATCAGCGCACGGCAGAGGTGGAAGCCGGTCGTCGGGTCATCTTTGAAGGCCGCGGTCATCGGCCCCCGCTTCTGGAGCGCTTTACCGATCAGATCGGCGGCTTTTTCGTAGACGCCGCATGATGGGCGCGCCCGTCTTTCCTCGCCGCTCGATCGAGGACACGATAGTGGATCTGATTCAAGCGGCAGAAGCGCTCGCAGGCAATCGCGCCACAGCGGACCGCATCGTCGTCGACCTCGAAACACGCTGGGCGGCCAACCGCGCCGCGCGTATGATCGAAGCCGGAGGCGCAGGCCCATATGCGGATGGAACCCCACCGCTTTCCTAGGAGGTTCTTTCGTTTTCCGTCGGGCTTTGCCTCCCGAGGCCGGCAACTCGTTCCTCGGCCCACTTCGGCAATTTTCCCGCGCCACGCACGCGCACGCGGCCGCATTCACGCCTGCTGCCGATAGGCGCTCGGGGCTGGACGCCCCCTCGGCAACAGGGTGATCAAACTATATCCGGGCCGGCCGTAGTTCATTTAGGAAATGCAACAATTACAAGCGGTTAAGCTTACCCGCTCGTTAACCAAAAACTGGATAAAAAGCTTTGAGAAGTCGGAGGTTAGAAGCCCGCAACTTAATTTAAGCGGCGGGACTAATCGTGACAGACATCGGCGTTAATCTGAATGGGATCTCCTATTGGTCGACCCAGGAACCTTTCATCGATCGAATCAAAACATCAGCGGGATGGTCCGCCAAAGATTCGTCCGGCAAGGACATCTCGGATCAGCTTCCCCACGACGCTAATGGCGATCTGACCAGCCTGGCCGGCGTCACCAAGCTCAGCCTCGCGCTCGCCGTCGATCCGCGCTCAGCCGCCCCGATCGACCAATATGTGCTGACCTATGACGGCACTGCGACAAAGGTCGCGATCACGGCCTCCAAGATCATCAGCCAGTCAGATGGCAAGGTCGTTTTCGAATATACGGGCGGTGACACGAAAGCCGACGTGATCGTCACTTTCTCGGGTCTCAATGCATCCGACCCGGTCCACGACCTGCACGTCGTGCGCACCGATCAGGTCAGCCTTTATAATGCGGGCGAGATCTTCAATCCCGACTTCGTCGCCAAGGTGGCGCAGTGGGACGTGGTGCGCTTCATGGATTGGGAAAACACCAACGATTCCGATGCGATCACCTGGGATACCCGCACCACGCTGAACGACGCGTTCTGGTCGCGGCAGGCCACGCACGACGGCGTGCCGCTGGAGGCGATGGTCAAGCTTTGCAACGAAGCGCACGTCGACATGTGGTACAATATGCCGACGAAGGCGGACGATACCTTTGTCAAGAACGCCCTGACCTATATTCGCGATCATCTCGATCCCAGCCTTAAAGTTCATGTCGAATGGTCGAACGAGGTCTGGAATCAGAGCTTCAACACCTATCGCTATGCGCAAGCGCAAGCCGATAAGCTGTGGGGCAACGGTTCCACCGTCGCGCATGGCGCCAACATCTATTACGGCTATCGTTCGGCGCAGATCGCCGACATGGCGCAAAAGATCTTCTCCGGCTCGCATGCAGGGCAGCTGCTTGACGTACTTGGCGGCCAGGCCGCCAGCACGGGCCTTCTGACCTATATGCAGCAGGGTGCGACCAAGGCCGGCTTCGGTACGCTATCCAGCCTGTTCGAAGAATATGCGATCGCTCCCTATTTCGGCGGGGAAATGGGTACGGGCGTTCACACGGTCGACGAAGCCAAGATTCTCGGCTGGGCCAAGTCGGGCGCAGCGGGGCTCGATGCCGCTTTCCATCAGCTGGAATTCGGCGGCGGACTGGACAGCGACCGCAGCCTTGCGATCGTGAATCAGTTTATCGCCAAGTCGGGCGCGGCCGCGAAGGCGGCCGGCCTCAGCCTCGTCGCCTACGAAGGCGGCACTTCGTTCGGCACCACGAAGTTCGATGCGGCCGATAAGTCGACCATCCAGGATTTCTTCAATCGGCTCCTGGCTGATCCGCGCATGGGCGAGCTTTATGCGAAAATGCTCGCAGCGTTCAAAGCGGCGGGTGGTACCAATTTCCTGGCTTTCAACGATGTCGGCGGGGCTCAGGATTCGGGTACCTGGGGCATGCTGGATTCGGTCTATTCGAAGGGCAGCACCCGTAATGACGTGCTGCTGGGCATGACCGGCAAGGCCGCGGATAAGCTGAAGGGGATTGTCAGCACCACGCCGAGCTCGGCCCAGACGCTGAGCGGCCATATCGTTGGCACCAGTGGCAACGATAGTCTTTCCGCCAGCACCCAGAACGACACGGTCGAGGGCGCGGAAGGCAATGACGTCATCACCGGCTCCTCGAGTTCGACCAATAACGCCGGGCATTATATCGAAGCGGACGTCTATATGGGCGGCGCGGGTGCCGACACGATCGCCGGCGGCCTGGGCAACGACCATATCTATGGCAATGCGCTGACCACCACGAGCGGTGCGGTGGACGGCGCCGACAGCCTGCTTGGCGGCGGCGGCAACGATTATATCCAGGGCAATGCCGGCTCCGACACGATCGATGGCGGCGACGGCAATGACCGGATCTACGGCGGCGGCGACAGTGACAGCATGCTTGGCGGCGCTGGCAACGATTATATGCAGGGCAACAAGGGCCTGGACACCGTTTCGGGCGGCGACGGTAACGACACCGTTCATGGCGGCGCGGATAACGATCTCGTCTACGGCAATGACGGCAACGATCAGGTGTTCGGCGATGCCGGCAACGACACGCTCTCGGGCGGTGCCGGGCTCGACATCTTCACCGGCGGCAGCGGCAACGACGTGTTCGTGTTCAGCGGGCATGATGCGGCGTTCGACACCACCGGCGCGCTCGCCTGGGCGACCGACGAGATCACCGACTTCGCCACCGGGGACCATATCAAGCTGGATTTCCAGCCGGCTATGGTGCTCCAGGGCTCAGCGGCCTCAGTCTCTGAGGCTCTGGCCTACGCCAACCAGGCTCTCCAGGCGCATGCCGGCCAGGCGGATGTCGCTGCGGTTACCGTAGGAAACGACACCTACCTGTTCTGGGACTCGACTGGCCATGGCGGCACGATCGACTCGTCGGTCCATGTCGATCACAAGCTGGCGACGTCGTTCAGCACTGCCGACTTCATCTGATCGGCGGCGTACCGAAAAAAGAGGGAGGCGGGCAAATTCCGCCTCCCTTTTTTGTTCGTTCAGACGGTGGCGTAGGTCGCTTCGTAGCCGACCGGAAAAGCCACCGACCGCGCGATGAAGCAATAATCGTGAATGCGGCCGTGGATCGCGTCCGCAGCCGCGAGATCGCAGCCGGCGCGCACGACGATATGCGGCCTCAGCGTCGCACGCAGAAAGCGGCCCGCGCCATTCGGACTGGTCTCCCCGAGGCCGACGGGATCGTCCTGATAGGACTCGACCACAATCCCCGCCTCGCTCGCCAAGTGAAGATACCAGAGCATGTGGCAGGCGGAGAGCGACGCGAGCAGCAGGTCCTCCGGGTTGGGCAATGCGGGATCGCCGCCAAGCAGCGGATCATTGGAGCAATGGATCACCGGCTTGCCGGGCGTCGCGATATCCCACGTCCGGTCATAGCCGCGATACGCCCGCGTGCCTTCGCCGCGATTGCCCGTCCACGCCACCCGCGCGGTATAATCGTGCTGCCGTGCCATCCCTGTTCCCTTCGCTGACGCCAATCGGGCGCGAATAAGCGCAGCGGTTTTGCCGCTCAATCGGGTTGCCGTCGATGTGCGGGTATTTGGCCGGTTAGATGCGCGTGAACAAATTCCAGGCCGTGACCAGGAAAAGAATCGCCGCCAAGATAGTGCAGCCGAACAACTTTCGTTCAAAACGCGTCATGCTACTCGCACCCAGAGGAAGGATGCGCGTGTACCCCGATGGCCGTTAACATGCTCTGATGCCCCCATTCGGGCTAGATTAAGGTTGATCCACGAGGATGTTCTCAGTTGACTCCTCCAGGTGAACTCTGTTTCGTTCCCGCAATCTTGCCCGCACTTCATCGTAGAAGAAGGGCAGAAAGGCATAGCGCCGGCCATTTGTCACCGGCGTGGCCTCGTGCAGCAGCGAGCAGGAAAAGATTACCGCACCGCCCGTTGCCGCCCGATAGGTCCGCGGCCCGAATTCCGGGAAGCGCAAATCTCCGCCTTCATAATCTTCGGCGTTCAAGTTGATCGAGCAGGCGAAGGCGCGGTGCGCGGTCGCTGCCGTGGTGTCGTCGCGGTGCGGCCGGAAGAAGCCGCCACTCTTACTGTCGTAGCATGCAACGACCCACCGTTCGATCCGCGTGGCCTGAAACTGAAACACCTTGCGGATTTGAGGCACGAGCCGGCGGTACAATCGGTCGCGCAAGGCATCCCGTAACGCTTCGTCTTTGATCGGGCAGTCCAGCCTCCGCTTGAAATTGTGATCGAAGCGCCCGACGGTTTTCGTACCGTCCTGCTGCATAAAGCCGGATACGGTGCCGCCTTTGCGTTGATAATATTCTATCAACTGGCGGCAGATTTCCGGTTCGAACACGCGGGGCACGGCGAGTACTGGTGCGGACGTCTGTTCGTGTCCCCGCTCGATCATCGCAGCAAGCACGGCGATAATCTTTTCGCCTTCCGCAACCGGCGCGCGGGTCACCACGCGCATCATACTGTCCAGCAACAGCCAATGGGCACAATATCCTGGACGCCCGTCAATTGGGCGCGCGGCGCCATAAGCGGTGCTTACGGCTGTATCATAATCCAAAAACCAGCGTATCCCCGGGATGCGCTGCGCAATGCGGCTTTCCGCTGCGTCCTGCGGGTCGATCGTCACGCCGAAAAAGGAGGCATGGACGTCATCGAACAGCGCTCGATGCCTTGCAATTAGGGCAAGCGCCGCGGCGTTCGGCGGCCAGGCGCCGCTGCCCATGAACAGCATCAGAATGGGACGCCCGGCTGCGCTGTCGAAACCATAGCGGGGATTGCCATTCAGTGCAGGCGCGCCGAATGTCGGCGCCTGCTCGCCACTGTCGAGCAGCGGTCTCGCAATCGGCACGCGCAATCCTTCAGTCAATCGCTCCATCGCCCGTCATCGCCCGCCCACAAGCGCGGCGGCGGACCTGTCCCTCCAATCCGCCGCCGCATGGCTGACGACCAGGTTTGCATCGCTAGGGAGTCTGCGACCGGCCATCCGCCGGTTGTCCAGCTATGGCAACGGCGCCGACCGCTCCATGCATAAAAAAGCTATAAAGACGGCTAGCTGTCGGATGGCGCCAGCCGATATCCGACGCCCGGCTCGGTCAGCACCAATTTCGGATCACCCGGATCCTCTTCGATCTTTTGCCGGAGCAAGCCCATATAGACGCGCAGATATTGTGTGTCGGCTGATCCCACGCCCCACCCGGCCGCCAGCAGGCGCTTGTGCGTGACCACGCGCCCGGCATTCCGTGCCAGCGCGATCAAAAGATCATATTCCTTTGGTGACAGCCGAATGGTTTCGCCCGCCAGCGTCACCTTGCGCATGGCAAAATCGATGGCGAGCGGCCCGGACCTGTAGCCTGTCGGCGCCTCGGCACCGCGCGTTCTGCGCAGCACGACGCGGATCCGCGCCATCAGCACCCCGATCTCGAACGGCTTGTCGACATAATCGTCCGCCCCGTCATCGAGCGCGGCGATCTTTTCTGCTTCCTGATGACGTGCGGAGATTACGATGATCGGCGTGTCATGCTTGATGCGCAGCGTCCGGATCACACTTTTCCCGTCAGCGTCCGGTAAGCCCAGATCGAGCAGGATCAGGTCGGGCTGCAACCGACCAGCTTCCTCGATTGCCTTGGCGGCGGAGGCGGCGACGATCACTTCGTGGCCGGCGGCATTCAGCACCGGCTGAAGGACGGACGTCAGGGAGATTTCATCATCGACCAACAGGATGTGCGCCATCACCCTATCTCCCGCGGGGCGACGGGAAGGCGAATGCGGATGCGCGTCCCGCGTCGATTAAGCCCCGGAACCAGAGCCTCGATCGTGCCGCCGCATGCGCGCACGAACCCTTGCGCGATTGCCAAGCCCAGGCCCGTACCGCGCGGCATTTGTTCGGACGCGTCGACGCGGTAGAAGCGATCGAAGACGCGGGCCAATTCGGCTTTGGGAATACCGCGGCCCTCATCGGCGATTTCGATCACGCAGGCTTCGCTTTCTTTTAGGAGTGTGATCGCGATCCGGCTGCCATCGTCGCTGTACAGAACCGCATTCTCCAAAATGTTCAGCAAAGCCAATTCGAACAAGGCGGCGTCCGCCGACACCAAACAGTCCTCGGGTTCATGCCGTTCGATCCGGCGTTTGCCCGCCCGTGGGCGCAGCCGCCGCACCGCGACGCTCAACATGTCGGACACCGACACGATCTGCGCGGAGGATAAAGGCTGGCCCGCCTCCAACCTGGTCATCTGCAGCAGATTGGCCGTAAAGCGGTTCAGCCGCTCGCTTTCCTCGACGATGCTGCGCAGCAAATTATCCGCCACCGCTCGCTCGAGCCGGTCGCCATAGTCGATCAAGCTGGAAGCCGATGCGCTGATCGTCGCCAACGGCGTGCGCAGATCATGGCTTACCGACGACAGCAAGGCCGATTTCAGACTTTCCGTACGCGCCGCCGCTTCCGCCTCCGCGACCGCTTCCGATAGCGATGCCCGCTCCGCCGCAAGCGCGACCAGATTGGCCAGAGCCGATCCCAGCGCCACGTCGGCGCCACGGTGCGATGAAGTGGGTTCGATCGTCATTCGGATCGTGCGGCCGCCGCTTTCCACACGATGGCTGGCGGGATCTTCCCTCGATCCCGCCGGAATTTTTCTCCGCAGCTGGGCAGCCTCCGATCCTTCCCGTTGCGCCGTCGCGTCTTCTTCCGTTGCCAGCAGACGGACGCCCGCCGCATGGGCGGGCGGGCTGGTCAATGCGCGTTCGATATCTTCGAAGCGGAGGGCAGACTGGAGAAGACCGCTTATCTGAAGCAGGGCGCCGAGCGAGTTGTTGGCGGCGGCGGCGGCTTCGGCCTGGTCGCGCACGCGTCCCGCCAGGATGCCCGAAATGACCGCACTCAGATTGAAAATGATGAGCGGCGCAAAATCGCTGATCGTGTCCAGCCGGAACGTCAGAACCGGCTCGGCAAAATAGAAGTTGTAAAGGAGGAAGCCGCCCGCCGCCGCGACCAACGCGGCCCCTAACCCCAGCATTGCGCCAGCCAGCGTGATACCGAGGACGAAGATCAGCGCGCCCGAAACTTCGCCGCGCGCGGGGCGCACCAGAAAGGCGGCGAGGGTCGTCGCTGCCATGATCCCGACGGTGAGCTCAAACGAACGGAGATCCAGCCGCAGTCGCCGTGCGCCTCGGATCAGCCAAGGGCCGGGAAAGGTCGGGACATCCTGAAAAGGATCGATTTCTAGTCCTCCCAGCTGCATCGGACCCGTCTAGAACGGGGGCGAGATCCAGCCATGCATAAAAAATCGATAATAGTCCGGCCATAGGGGCGGACCGCTCACGCATCATCAATCTCGATTGGCGATTGGCAATCCGTTGGACGCTGGATTGCAGATCTGTCCGGCGCATACATCATTTTGACGGGCGCGTTCCCAAAGAGTCGGCGCCGCGAATGGCCTCGCCGACCCTCGCAATCTGCGGGAATGAATGCCGGCTGCTGCCGCCGGGATCAGGCCCAGCTATTGAGGCGCCGATCGACGGAAGCCGCTATTCCAGGATCGGGTGCTGGTCGCGCACCATGCTCACGGCGCGATGCACGAACGGGCGGAAGCGCGCCTTCACGCGCGTTTCCGGGAAGCTCCAATTGTACCCTGCCGAAGGTTTGTCGAGCATCAGGATCCTGCCGCCGCCAAGATCGACCTGGTCGGCAGGCGTGCCCGTCAACTGGGCGATCATGCCCGCGATCATTTGTTGCACGTCGCCCTGCGTCGGAATTGTTGCCATCCGCATATCCTCCCCGCACCCCTGCCGGACAGATGCTGTTCCCCCCGGCGCCGACGGGCAAGCCGCCGACTCGACCATCGCGCTCAACCGGACATAAGCAGCGGCGGCCGGAGCCATCATCGTCTTCAGAAGGTTAAGAAATCGTACGCGACAAACTGGGCACGCAATCGACTGCCGGATCGTAACGCTCCCAAGGCGGTGACGCTAGGGCACGCGCTCAACAATGTTATGATGATAGAGTTTGGCCTTTCGATGCTGCAGGAAGATCGGAACATACACCGATCGCACTCGTCCGCCTTCCCGGAGGTTTACCGCAACGTCCACAGCGCCTTGCGTCCAACTGACGCACCCAGCCCTTGCGAACTCCAATACGGCGCCGCGCAGGAAATCCTGGATCGGCTGAATCTCCGATCGGGGTAGCCGACGATCATCGCTCACGATCTCATCGATGACGATGTCGCGCCCCGTCTTTTGATGCAAGGTTATGGAGTAGCGCCCTTGCTTCGGGCACGTGACCGATGCGAGGAAGTGATTACGTCTCGACCGCCATCATAGTGGGTAATCACGGGCGGCGGAGGCGGCACCGCGGTTGCGCTTTCCGCCCCCAATAGCGCCATAATGATGAACATCGGCATCTCGGTTCCTCGCGCGGAGGTGTAGGCCCTTCAGTTGCCGAACGTCTATGACCGCTTACGATCCAATTATCGCCGTTCCTCAGGGACGGCACGATCCCCATTTTCCGCCTTTCATCATCGCCCTCATCTCCTTGGAAGTCATGCATGTTCCAGCGGCCTTACAGCGCCTCCACTCTTGGATGAGTTGAGCTTTGGTCATAGGTGGAGGAGGCGCCTGCACCATCTTAATTGAGATCACTCGATCTACGATGATCTCCTGATCCGACATTCCCATATGACCATACGGTCCCGTGTACATAGTCTTACGGCCAACGAACTGAAGCGAGTAGAGAGCGCCTCGTCTCCCTCGGACACGGTCGGCGTTCAACCAAACTCGCTCTCCTGGAGAATGGTAATCACATACAACAGCCGGAGCGGCGCAGAATTGCGAGCCTTCAAAGTTATTACGCCATAACCCGCGCCAACGCTGGGCCGGTAGCATTCTGAAGCACTTATCTGTCGGCATACGTTCGATGACACTGATGCCTTGCTCCGTCTTCTCTCGCGCGCAAGGGAAGGGTCGTCCTGGAACGCCTTCTCCTGTTCTGGCTATGAGTTGATCCGTTGGGTCGATATAAGCGGCCGGAGGCAGCAGATTTGATGGTCCGGCTACTGCGCCGCGAGTAATCACAATTGTCAGCACGCCTATGCCGACACTGCAGGATAACCGATGCATGGGCCACTCCATTGAAATGCAGCTTAGCTTGGCCGGTCCTGCTTGCAATGGTCGGCAATGCCGTCTTGGAACGGCAGTTAATGATCCTGCGGCTCCCGAAAACCGCCCGTCCTCTTCCCACCAGGAGCAGCCATGCACCGCCAGAACGGCTGCAATGGCCGCTTGCGACCCAAAAGCGGACATTCACGATTTCGGCCGTCGGATCGCGACGCACCAGAAAATCGCAGCGGATAAAGATGCAAGAGCGGCAAAAACTAGGGCGATTTTGAGACCGTAGCTGCTCCACATGTGGAGGGCGAATGGATTATCATTTTTGCCGCGCGGGGACAGGCGGTCCCAGAGGGCAAACAGTCCAGCGATAAGAGAAACCGTGAGAAACGTGAGACCGATATATGCCGTCAGCGCCGTTTGCCGCGTGCGCTGCAATAACAGGTGGACGGGGACCCCGATCAGCAGGGTCACGCCATATGTCCAAACAAGCAGTCCT
>Ga0207706_10002995_pt1 | contig 16281 bp, 17 predicted proteins | sample KBSC53metaG_FD_184318 | JGI IMG/M metagenome (GOLD analysis project Ga0207706, IMG submission 184318) | Corn rhizosphere microbial communities from Kellogg Biological Station, Michigan, USA - KBS C5-3 metaG (SPAdes) (version 2) | ecosystem: Host-associated > Plants > Roots > Rhizosphere > Soil ... | reverse complement strand
GGCGCACAAGGGACGCCTCGCTCGCGCCCTTGCCACGACGAGATCGGAGCCCGACGACGCCGCTGCGGTGGCGGGCGTCGCTCGGCGCGCGGGAATGCGGGTGGAACGTCGAGGCGACGAATTGCAGGTTCTCGTCCCCGCCTGACCCGATCGGCTCGGGCGGTCCTCTACACTGCTTGGACGGGCAAGACCAGCGTGTCGGCGCTTGCGCGGCGGTCCTCCGAAATCCGTTGGTAATCCTTAGATTCCGCCCACTCGTGGAATGCAGCTTCGTCGGGAAACGACACCAACACGACCGTGTCCCGGTACCACTGGCGCTCGATGACGCGCGGTGCCTCATCGGCCGCCGGGAGCCTCGCCGACGCTGAAAGACATCCAGGAACGCCGCCTGGTATCGGTGGTAGGCGTCGCGATCGGTGAACCACGCCGCGACGGAACGCCGGGATCACTCGTGGTGATCTGCGGAGACCGCGACGGTCAGCGTCACGCTGCCCCCGCCCGCGGGATAGTTGCCAACTGCCGTTCTATCGTGCCCGGGTTCAACCGGCACTATTAATTAATTAACGCCTCGTAGAAAAGGAAAGCCGCCGATCTATTCGCGTACCGTCGATCCCATGACGGTGTTGCCCGACCTCGGCGCCGTACGCCAGAGGATGGGTCGCAGCCTGTTCGGCATGGTTGCCGGTCCGGACGGGCCTGCCAACCGGGCGCGCATCCACGAGACGCCGGGGCCGCGCTGGTTCGGCGAAGACCGTCCGATCCGGCAGGTACACGCCGATGCCTCCATGTTCGTCGGCGGCCTGCGTGCCCTGCTCCTCCAATCGCTTCACCCGCTGGCGATGGCAGGCGTCGCCGAGCACTCCGACTACCGCGGCGATCCGTGGGGCCGGCTGCAGCGCACCAGTACGTTCCTCGCGGTGACGACCTTCGGCCCCGCCGCCGACGCGCAGCGCGCGGTCGACCGGGTGCGCGGAATCCACCGGCGTGTCAACGGGATCGCCCCCGACGGCAGGCCGTACCACGCCTCGGACCCGCACCTATTGGAATGGGTCCACGTCGCCGAAGTCGACAGCTTCCTTCTCGCCCACCGGCTCTACGGCGCCGCCCCACTCGACCAGAGCGGCCGCGACGGCTACGTGGCCGATACCGCCCGTGTCGCAGCGGCACTCGGCGTACCCGATCCACCGCGAACGGAGACACAACTGCGCGAACGGATCGAGGCATTCCGGCCTGAGTTGTCAGGCACTCCCGCGGCACGGGAGGCCGGCCGCTTCCTGCTGCTGACGCCCCCGTTGCCGATCGCCGCCAGGGCACCGTACGGTCTGCTGGCCGCCGCGTCCGTGTCGATGCTGCCCGCATGGGCGCGAATGCCGTTGCTGCTGCCGTATTTCCCTCCGGTGGAGGCCACCGTCATCCGCATGGCCGGGCGCGCAGCGGTTGGCGGTATCCGGTGGGCGATGACCGCAGGCCGCTGAAAATCGGCTGCGGACAGTTAAGCTGACCGCTGATGTCCACGTTCAAGCGGTACGTCGTCATTCAGGCGATGACGTTCGTCTTCGGCATCGTCGGGCCGATATTTCTGATCGGCTACTTCGCGGCGCAGCCCGATCCCACGTTGAAGTGGATGTACTGGTGGGGGTTGTTCATCACGGTCGCCGACGTGTTGATCGCCCTCGGCGTCACGAGTTCCCTCACGGAGTCGCGGGGCAAGCTGACGCGGAAGCGTCGGCACACCAACAAGGATTGACTCGCCGCGGCGCTTCAGTCCAGGCACTCGATGACGTCGAATTCGCCGTCGGCGTATCGGGACCGGATGACTTTCTTGTCGAACTTGCCGACACTCGTCTTCGGAACTTCGTCGATGAACGTCCACCGCTCCGGTAACCAGAATCGGGCCACCTTGTCGCACAGATGCTTTCGCAGTTCAACGGCGGTGACGGCGGCGTCGTTCTTCACGACGACCGCCGCCAATGGCCGCTCCTGCCAGCGGTCGTCGGGCACCGCCACGACGGCCGCCTCCAATACGGCGGGGTGGTCCATGATGCGAAGTTCCAACTCGACCGATGAGATCCATTCGCCGCCGGACTTGATGACGTCCTTGGCACGATCCGTGAGCGTGATAAAGCCCTGCGGGTCGATGCGGCCGACGTCGCCGGTTCGAAGCCACCCGTCGTCGAACTTTGACGGATCGGCGTTCTGATAGTAGGAACCGGTGATCCATGGACCGCGAATCTCTATCTCGCCCACGGCTTTGCCGTCGTTGGGCAGCACACAGCCTGCGTCGTCGACGAGACGAACCTCGACCCCGCAGAACACCCGGCCCGCAGTGGCGCGAAGCGTCCAGTAGTCCTCCCCGGTGACCTCCGGTGGCGGGGTGGCAAGCGCGGCGAGCGGTGAGGTCTCCGTCATGCCCCAGCCCTGGCGGATGGTCACGCCGTACGACTGCTCGTAGGTCTTCATCATGCCCAGTGGCACGGCGGAGCCGCCGCAGCACACCGTTCGCAGGGACGAGATGTCACGCCCGGGGTTGGCGTGCAGAAACTGAAGCACGTCGTTCCAGATCGTCGGAACAGCGGCCGCGACCGTCGGGCGCCGCTGCTCAATCATGTCCACCAGCGGCGCGGCCTGCAGGTATCGGTCCGGCAGCAGCAGGTCGGCGCCCGCCATCACGGCGGCGTACGGCTGGCCCCACGCGTTCGCGTGGAACATCGGCACGATCGGTAACACACGGTCGCCGTCGACAAGGCCAATTCCGTTCGCCGCACAGATCGACATCGAATGCAGGTAACTCGAGCGGTGGCTGTACACCACGCCCTTCGGGTTGCCGGTCGTGCCGCTTGTGTAACACATTGCAGCGGCGCTTCTTTCGTCCAAATCCGGCCAATCAAACTCGATCGGCTGCCCGCCGAGCAGGTCGTCGTAGCGGACAACGTGCTTGCCGGAGGTGCCGAGGGAGGCCACATCACCTTCGCCGACGGCCACGACCGTCTGCACCGACGTCATCTCCGACAACACCGCCGACAGCTGCGGGGCCAGCGACATGTCAACCAGCACAACGCGATCGTCGGCCTGGTTGGCGATGAACGCGATCTGCTCGCCGGAAAGCCGGATGTTGAGTGTGTGCAGCACCGCACCCATGCACGGCGCGGCGAAATAAGCCTCGAGGTGCTCCTGGTTGTTCCACATGAACGTCGCGACGCGATCGCCGTCCGTCACACCGAGTTGGCGCAGGCCATGAGCGAGCTGCGCCACCCTTGTCCCGAGCTCGCCGTAGCTGATGTCGCGGTACCCGCCCGCACTCGCCGTCGTGATCCTGCGACTCGAGTTCCATCCCGTTCCGTGTCGCAGAATTCCCGTCACGGTCAGCGGGAAGTCTTGCATGGTGCTCTGCATGTACACCCCCAGAGTTGCTGGCGCCATGATCGCGTATCGGGCAGCGGAATCGGTGAGGAACCGCTAAAGAGCGAGTACCCGCTAACATCGCGTGCCATGGGGCATCCCGGCTATCCGCCGCCGCGACTCCCGAAGCCGCCCATCGCGAGCACCGACCTTTGGGTCTCTATCGGCGCCCTCATCGTCACGGTGGCATTCGGCGTGGCGGCTGCGACCATGGGGGTGTTCTCGCTTGCTTTTCTCGATTACTGCCCGCCGGATAGCTGCAGCGCGGAAGGCGCCGCCACGGCCGTAGGGACAGCGTTGTTGGCCGCCTTCGCGATCGGGGTCGTCGGATTGCTGGTGACGGTGGTCCAGCTGTATCGGCGCAAGCCCGGATGGCCGTTTGCGGTCGCAACTTTTGTGTTGTGCGCGATCGCGGTCGTGCTGGGAGGCGTCGGCTACGCGATCGCCGTCGGCGCCTGACCCCTTGTTCGGGCGAAACCCGCCCCCGGGCCGGGCCTCTTCGCCTACGGTTGCCAAGGTGGAACCAGACCATCGGAAAGCCCCCGAGCTTGTGCCCGTTGAGGCGCTACGCTCGGGGGAACACGTCACCGACGTCAATGGTGGCGGCCAGCATTACATTGTTCTGGAGTCCAAGGTCCTCGGCGGCGGTTGCGTGGTCCTTGAACTGGAATCCAAAGCCAATGACCAGCTCCGGGTCATCGAGATGTCGTTTCCCACCGGCTACGAAATGGGTAGATCACCCCGTCGCGTTCTGTGACACGACCATCCACGGCACGCCGAACCTGTCGGCGACGAGGCCCAGGCGCGATGCGAAGGGCGTCGGTGCCATTTGCACCTGCACCGTTCCCCCATCGGCCAGGGCCGCAAAGAGCCGCTCGGCCTCGGCATCGTCAGAGACGGCCAACGACAACGAAAAGCCTGTGAACTCGGGTTGGCCCGCTCCTTGGCCGTCAGACGCGAGCACCATGGTGTCGCCGATTCGAAGTTCGGCATGGCCCACGTTGTCCCCGAAGCGGGCGAACACCGTGGCTTTGGCGCCGATGGCGACGCGATAGAACTCGAGGGCCTCTTCGCAGCGGCCTTGGAAGTACACGTAGGGCTCGACCCGCACGACACGCCTCCTGCTCGAAAACGATTGCCGGCAGATTAGCCCGGCGCAGGTCAACCTGTTTTGTACAGAAACGACAGCTGCTTGTTCCGCCGCATGACGCTCGCCGGTGTCTCGCCGATGAGGAGTTTGAGCGACCGGGTGAGATGGGCCTGGTCGAAGTATCCGGCCTCGTGGACGGCGTCCAGGATGGACGCCCCATCGCGTAGCAGGTTGGTCGCGCAGCGGGCCCGTTCGATCTGGCGGAACCGCCCGTGCGTCATACCCGTGGTGCGCCGGAAGTGCCGCTGGATCGATCGGATCGTGAGCGGTTGTCCGTCGCCGTGTATCGCGGCCGCAACCACGTCGTCGCGCGCGATCACGCCGCACCGAGCGAGCCGGTCGACGTAGCGTTCCGCATTCTCCAGGTCCGGCAGCGGCCAGCGAAAACCCTGGAGCTCGAACGATCCGTCGGCCGACACCGGCAGATTCACGTCGCGGTGATCGAGCAGCAAGTGGGTCGGAAGCCACGGCATGTGCACGCCGAGCCGAAAGCGGATCGCCGCCCACTCGCCGTCGGGTGGGCACTCGATGGTCGTCGCCCTGGTCTCGGGGCCGCGCAGTGTCACCATCGTGAAGTCGGCGAGCCGTGTCACCACCAGCTCGAGATGACCCGCGGCAACGGATAGGAACGGCCCGCCGCCATCGCTGCGTCCCCGCCATACCCGTTCGATGTACGGCGAATCCGACGGCCGGTCCGCAAAGCGCAGAAACATTCAGCGGACGCGTTCCTCGAGGTGCACGGTCACCTCGTCGCCCGCCTGTTTGCCGATGCGCTGACGCAGGTCGGTCTTCACCGGCAACTTGTGAGTGCCGTCGCCGAGTGCCATGAACGAGCTCGCAAATGGTTGGCCGTCGACGGTGCCGCGCACCTTGACCAGGCCGCGGGTGCCGAAGAACGCGGCCGAATCGGGCATGACCACATAGGTCCAGCCGCCCTTGTTCTCGCTCTTCTGCAGTTTGGCGGTGAACTGCCGGTTCAGGGGTTCGTGCTGCTCGCTCACCATTGTCCTTTCGGCGCATTCAGGCTGTGTATCTATAACGACTCGGCGCGGCCCGAAAAGACATCGCTGCTCATTCGATCTTGCATTCGTTCATCGCGGCGCGGCATCGTTTCGCCATGAAGCTCTCGGCGGACATGCAGCGCGTCGTGCGCGAACAGCGGCTCGGGTTTGTCGCCACCGTCACTCCCGACGGCCGGCCCAATCTGTCCCCGAAGGGCACCACCGGGCTCTGGGACGACGAGCGGCTGTTCTTCGCCGATATCGCCTCCCCGGGCACCGTCGCCAACCTGCGCGCCAATCCGCACGTCGAGGTCAACGTCGTCGACCCGATCCTGCGAAAAGGTTTTCGCTTCAAGGGAACAGCGATCGTCTACACCAGGGGCGAGAGGTACGACCGCGGGCTGGAGATTCTGAAGAAGCAGGGGTCGACGGCCACCCGCGAGCGGGTGCGGTCCATCGTGGTGATCGAGGTGACCGAGGCCGGGGAGCTGACCTCCCCGGCCTACGACGACGGCACCACCGAGCAGGCGATCTCCGAGCGCTGGCTCGGCTACTACACCGAACTCCACCACGCCTCGAGGCAGCTCGCGCGCTGAACGCCGTCATCGCCGACCTCTTCGACCGCGGCCGTCAGCAGGCGGCGGCGCTCGACGCTTCCGGCGGGTTGCGCAATGGAGGATCGGGTCCGCTCGCGGGAGTTCCGTTCTTGCTCAAGGGTCTTGGGGCCTCACTGGCCGGAGCGCCCGAGGCGATCGGCTCATGCGCATTGCGCACCCACGACCGAGCCGTCGCTGTTCGGGCCGACGGTGAACCCGTGGTCGCCGTCGAAGCCATGGTTACATCGGCAGCCCAGTATGTAATGTCGCTGCATGGTGCGCGACATTCGTGAGTTGACCGATTCCCCGGAGGCCTACGCCGACGAGCTGCGCCGGCGCTGGGGTGGGCTACTGAGCTACCGCTACATCGGCCGCAGCTACGCGTCGATGGACCTCGGACCGGAAGACAACACGGTCACGATCCGCCGTGACATGCGCGACCCGACGGGCGGGCTGCTGCTGGCCGTGCTGTGCATCGCCGCACCGGAGGGCGGCCACATGTCGGATCTGGAGGCGGTGCCGAACCCGGTCATCCACTCGTGTCAGATCCTCGACCCGGGCCGCGATGTCCGGCGCATCGAGATCGTGTCCGAGGGGCTCAAGCGTGGCAGGCAGATGGGCTACAGCCGCGCGAAGATCGTCGACGCGGATCAGCCCGGCCGTGTGCTGGCCTTGACCCAGGGGCAGGGCATCAGCATCGGCACCCCGCCCGAAGGCCTCGAACGGATGGAGGCCAACCCGCTCGAGGTGATCGACTCCGTCGACCTGCCTCCGCTGTGGCAGGTGTTCGGCGGCCACCGTCGTCCGGATGGCCATTGGGCCTTGCCGGAGCTCGCGGTCGAGGTCGCGTCGCCGGACGCCGCGCTGCACATCGGACCGCAGTTCGTCATCGGAGAGACCGCCACCGCCGATGCGGCTAGAGAGCTCGCCGGAACCGATCGCCTCCATGGCGTCTCCTCGCACGTCATGTTCCTTGCGCGTGGCAAGGCGGGCCCGTTCCGCGTCGAGACCGAACCGATGCTCGGCGCCGACGGCATGCTCGCTGTTCGCACCGTCATGCACGACGAAGGAACTGACGACCGCATCACCACGGTGGGGTCGTACCTGTTCAGCAGTGTTGGGTAGGCCCCGTAGGCCGCGTGAGACACTCATGCCATGGCTGTCGCAATCGCCCGTCCGAAGCTGGAAGGAAACATCGCCGTCGGCGATGACCGTCAGATCGGGTTCGCCGAATTCGGCGATCCGCAGGGCCGGGCCATCTTCTGGCTGCACGGCACGCCGGGCGCCCGCAGGCAGATCCCGATGGAGGCCCGCATCTGCGCCGCGCAGCGCAGGATCCGGCTGATCGGTATCGACAGACCGGGCATCGGGTCGTCGACGCCGTATCAGTACGACACCGTCTTTGCGTTCGCAGAGGATCTGCGCACCATTGCCGACACGCTGGGCATCGACAAGTTCGAAGTCATCGGGCTGTCCGGCGGCGGTCCCTACACACTGGCGTGCGCGGCGGCCATGTCCGATCGTGTGGTGGCGGCCGGTGTACTGGGCGGCGTGGCTCCGACGAGCGGTTCGGACGCTATCGCTGGCGGAGTGTCGACGCTCGTTAAGGTGGCGGCGCCGGTGATCGGGGTGGCAGGTGTGCCGATCAGGTTGGCCGCAAGCGGGCTGATCCGGCTGATCCGGCCGGTCGCCGAGCCCGCGCTTTACGCGTATGCCCGGATCTCGCCGGAGGCCGACCGCCGCCTCCTGGTCCGCCCCGAGTTCAAGGCGATGTTCCTCGACGACCTCCTCAACGGCAGCCGCAAGCAACTCGCTGCGCCGTTCGCCGACGTCGTGGTTTTCGCCCGCGACTGGGGCTTCCGCCTCGACGAGGTCAAGGTGCCGGTGCGCTGGTGGCACGGCGACCGCGACCACATCGTCCCGTTCGAGCACGGACAGCACGTGGTGTCCAGACTGCCCGACGCCCAGCTGACCCACCTGCCGGGCGAAAGTCACCTGGCCGGATTAGGTAGGGCCGAGGAAATCCTGGACACCATGATCGGTCTTTGGGACAGCCTCGAGCAGAAGTGACCGAAGTCGTGCGGTGATCGATCCCAGCTCGTCATCGTCGATGCTGAATGCATTCAACGCGGGCTCACCCGCCAGTGGCCTCGATGATGAGGTCGGCGACCTCGCGGGCTTTGGACACGATCGACAGGTGGCCGGCATCGAGTTCGATTGTCTTGGCGTTCATCCGGTTGGCCATGAACCGCTCGAGGTCTGGATTGATCGTGCGGTCGTTCTTCGAGACCGCGTAGAACGTCGGCTTGTCGCGCCAGGCAGCCTGCGTGGTGCGGCCGTTGAACAACTCGTCCGAGATCCTGCCCTGCACCGCGTACAACGCCCTGGCCCGGGCAGGGGCGACATCTTGCGCGAAATCGTTGAGGAAGGCCGACTCGGACAGCTGCGCGTATCCGTCGCCGCCCTTCACCAGACCTGCACTCGCCGGGGGCGTCGGGTACTGCGCGGCGAGCGCGGTGTAGTCCTCGCCGGTGTCGGGTGCGCGGGCGGCGATGTAAACCAACGCCGTCACCTTGGGGTCGACACCGACCTCGGTGGCGATCATGCCGGAATACGAGTGGGCGGCAAGCACGGTCGGGCCGTCCATCAAAGCCAGTGTGCGACGGGCGAACTCACAGTCCTCGTCCAGCGTCCGCAGAGGGTTCTGCACCGAGGCCACGTTCAGCCCGCGGGCCTGTAGGTATGGGATCACGTCGGACCAGCACGAGCCGTCGGCGTACGCGCCGTGCACCAGGACCACGTTGCGGGCCCGCGGCATGGCATCGGGCGGCGGCGCCGCCGAAGCCTGTTGCGCCCCGAACAAGGCCGCGGCGCTGCCAAGGGTTACCGCCGCGGCGAACGACCGTCGATCCATGCGCGCTCCGTTCCAAAGCGAATGCGGCTGAGCCTCCCCCACATCGCACAATGCCTGCAACCCCTGATTGCATGCACTCTGGCTGCTGTGTGACTAGAAGCCGTATCCGAGCACAGCCGGGACGTCGCTCACAAACGCGGCGTCGAGGCGCGCCAAGAGGCCGGAGCCGTTCGAGTGCAAGCGGTTCGCGCTGGCAAACGACGATGCTTTGTGCGAACCCAGGTACATGCTGCCAAGGACGTCGAGGCCCATTGACGCGTCGGCAGGCGCGCTCGTCGGCGTGCAGCGGGCCCGGCCGTCGTGCACCTCAAGTGCGAATCGGCCACCGTCACTGCGGAATCCGTCGGAGACCTCGAGCACGGCGGACACATCCGACTGGTAGCTGCGCGCCTCGAGTACGGCCGGGATGTCCATGATGCGCAGCCAAAGATCGTCCTCGTAGTGGGTGACACGGGCGACCCGATGATCCGTCAACAGATAGGGCAGCGGGTCGGAGGGGTGCGTACCGAAGACGACCGTCTCCATCAGGTCGAGGCCGAGCAGCGCCCGGCACAACGCGATGCCCGCGTCGGTGGTTGCCGCGATGAGCTCACCGACCCGCACGAACATCGGGGCGTCGCCGAATATCCGATACATGGCGTAGCCGTCGGGATGAAGGAGCGTGTACCACTCCGTTCCACCGCGGCGAACCCACTCGCGATCGGCCAGCAGTTCATCCCATAGCGCCTCGGGTCGCACGAGGCCGCCCGGTGTGTGCAGCCGCCATCGCTCGTAGATCTCCGAGAGGTCGTCGCGGTGATCGCCGGGCTTGGCCATCCGCACGCCACCGGGATCGGGAGCGTCGTCGCGGAACCGCGCGAAGCGGCGGTCGACGGTGAATTCCTGCTCGATCGTCGCAGGCCCGTATCCGAAGCGGCCGTAGATCCCGCCTTCGCTGGCGGTCAGGCCTGCGATCGGATACCCCGCGTCGGCGATGCGGTTGTGCAGCTCGGTGCACATCGCGCGCAAGATGCCGCGGCGGCGGTGGGTCGGCGCGACCCCGACAAGCGTGACGCCGGCCATCGGCAGAACCGCGCCTCCCGGCACGGTCAGCCGCATGGCGAGGTAGTGCGCCATGCCGACGACGTCGCCGCCATCGCGGTCGCAGGCGAGGACCGTGCTGTCGGTCGACATCAGCGAGCGCCACGCGGTCAACGACTCCGGATGCCCGAACCTGCCGAAACTGGTGGCGTCCAACAGCGAGATCGCCGGCCAGTCGGCGTCGGTGGCTGACCGGATCGCTACGGCAGTCGATGTGTCGGAGGCGAGCACAGGACTCGACGGTGCCACAAACCCATGTCCGAGCGCATCCGAATTTCGTGGTCAGGCGATACCGTTGAATGGCACGGAAGGAGCGCTCGTCATGGCGACAGATCTGACGCTCTACCTCGATGACCAACCCGGCGAGCTGGCCCGGGTCGGCGACGTGCTTGGTAAGGCGGGCGCCAACATCGCCGGCCTGTGTGCGCTTACCACCGGCGGAGGGCAGGCCGAGCTACACATCCTGGTGCAGGATGCGACGTCGGCGTTCGAGGCCCTTCAGGACGCCGGCATCAAGATCGCGGCAGAGCAGGAAGTGATCGTGCTCGACATGGAGGATCGGCCGGGCGCGCTGGGCGAGGTGGCGCACAAACTCGGCAAGGCGAACGTCAACCTGACCACCGTCTATCTGGCGACCAGCACCCGGCTGGTGCTTGCGGCGGACAACCTCGCCGAAGCGAAGGCGGCGCTCAGCTGATCAGCGTCTGAGCCAGCCCTGAACCGTCCCGAGATCTCGCGTGTACGCGGTGAGGACGTCGTCGTGGTAGAGCGAGCCGCCGCTGATGGCCGCCATGCCCTGCCAGAGCACCTGCACACGGGCCCCGCCCTTGGCGTAGTAATCCGTGCGCTCGACATTTCTGCGGTGCCACCCGGCAGTTTCGGCGAAATCGGCAAGTGTCTGCCGTTCGTCCGTTGCAGTCATCGGCGTTCCTCCTGTGGTGCCCGCGTCGGTGCGAGACGATACAGCGATGATCGCGCTGGAGGTTCAGCAGGCGGACGTGACCCGGCTCGATGTCGATGCGATCACCAACGCAGCCAACACACGGCTCAAGCACGGCGGCGGGGTGGCCGCCGCGATCTCCCGCGCCGGAGGTCCGGCGGTACAGCGCGAGTCCGACGAGAAGGCGCCGATCGCCCTCGGCGACGCGGTCGAGACCACCGCCGGAGACATGCCCGCCCGGTACGTCATCCACGCTGCGACGATGGAACTCGGCGGCCCGACGTCGGCGCAGATCATCACCCAAGCGACGCGCTCGACCCTGGCCAAGGCGGACGAACTGGGCTGCCGGTCGCTTGCCCTCGTCGCGTTCGGGACCGGGGTCGGTGGCTTCCCGCTCGACGAGGCGGCGCGGCTGATGGTCGACGCCGTGCGCGGACACGACCCCCGATCCCTTGAGCGGGTGGTGTTCGCGGTGCACGGTGACGAGGCCGAGCGGGCGTTCCGCACCGCAGTTGAATCGTGACGACCTCCGCCGCGTCCTTGTCGACCCCGCCAGCCGGAGCCCTGAACCCGCCGCCACCGTCGTCGTGCGGGCCGTACCGGATCTGGGAGATCTGATCAAGCGCCAGTTGGATACCCAAAAAGTGTCAGACGATGAGCACGCGTCGCAACAGATGCATCGCGACGGTCGTGGACCGCTCGCGAATGTCGGACCGATCGCCGGGCATCCGGATGGTTCGGGTGACCGTCTCGCCGTCGCTGAGCTTCACGGTGAAGCACACCGTGCCGACCGGCTTGTCATCCGTGCCACCCCCGGGCCCGGCGATTCCGGTGATCGCGATCGCGGTGTCGGCGCCGAAGCGCCTCATCGCGCCGTCGGCCATCGCCTCGGCGACGGGCTCGGACACCGTCCCGTGCGCCGCGATCAGGTCGGGTTCGACGCCGAGCAGTTCGGCCTTCACCTCGTTCGCGTAGGCGACGACTCCGCCCGCGACGTAGGCCGACGATCCCGGCCGGTCCGTCAACCGGGCGGCCAGCAGCCCGCCGGTGCAGGATTCGGCCGTCGCGATCCTGCGGCCGGTCAGCAGCTGCGCGACCTGGTCGTCGACGAGTGAGCCGTCTTCAGAGAAGATCTCCCGTCCGTGCCGCTCGCGCAGCAGCTCCATGAGTTTCGCGTAGGTGCCAGCGGCGTCGGGTTCGTAGCGGGTGACGATTTCGAGCTCGCCACGCCGCAGGCAGGTGGTGATCTCCAGCCGGTCGAAGCCGTCGACGTTGTGTTCGGCGTCGCGCAATGTTTCGGCCAGGCCCGACTCGGGCAGCCCGAACATCCGCACCATCTGCTGGTGGTACGTGGTTCGGCCGGCGATCGCCCGCTGCACCGCATCGGTGTCGACGGCAACCGGCCACATGGGCTGCAGCTCGCGGGGCGGGCCGGGCAGCACCACGATGGTCGGCTTGCCCGGCACGACCACGCCAGGAGCGGTGCCAACCGGGTTGATCACGTGCGCCCCGGTCGGAACCAAGGCCTGCTTGCGGTTCGCCGCACGGACCGCGTCGATGTCGACGTTGTCGAAGCGCGCCATCAATCGTTTGAGGATGTCGGTGATGCGATCCTCGAGCGCCCCGTCGAGCACCAGCTCGAGGCCGGTGAATCGGGCCACGGTCGCCACCGTCATGTCGTCGGCCGTCGGCCCGAGGCCGCCGCTGGTGACGATGAGATCCACGCCTTGATCGGCGAGGAACCGCAGCTGTGCCTCGATGTCGTTGGCGCGGTCGCCGCAGATGGTGATGTGGGCCAGTTCAACGCCCAGATCGAGCAGCCGGTCGGCGATCCAGGGGCCGTTACGGTCCTGGACCCGTCCCGTCAGCACCTCGGTTCCCGTGACAACGATGCCGGCGCGTGCGCTCACGTCCAACGACACTACGGCAGGCCGGTAATGTCGTTCTCCGTGACGGCGCCGAAGTCCCTGCGAGAGCTGTTCGATCAGCTCGGCTTTCAGGAGGTCCCGTCTGCTGACGGCACCGTGACCATGCAGATGCCCGTCGACGAACGAACCGTCAACACCGCCGGGGGCTTGCAGGGCGGTCTGATCGCGACCATGGCCGACGTAACCGCCGGCCAATTGGCCTCGCGAAGCACCCCGTTCGGTTTGCGCATCGCCACCACCGACCTGTTCATTCGCTACCTGCGGCCCATCAAGGTCGGTCCGGCGCGTGCGGTTGCGCGCATCCTGCGCACGGGCAAACGCTCGGTGGTGGTGCAGGTGGACATCTACCGCGGCAACGACGACGAGATCGGCGCGACCGCGACGGTGAACCTCGCCGCGGTGGAATAGCCGTCGAGTGTTGGCTTGTATCACGCCTTTTCGAGTCTCGCGTGCCTTGAGGCAACACCCGCCGACTATCGCACGACGAACTGATCGACGGGCACCACGACGGGCCGGGTGTTGTAGCCCGTCACTCTCACCCAGTTGGCGGGTACACCGGTCCAGGGCTGCCCCTGAACTTCGACGGTCTCACCGGGGAAGACGGTCACGTAGTTGTCGCTGTATTCGATCGGCAGGATCTCGTCGCCATCGGGTGTGGAGGTCAATTCGGCCCGCTCGAAGAATGCGACCCGCTGCGAAGGGTTGTGCAGCCGGATGGTCACTCGATTGTCCCCCGGGTCAACCGTTCTCGACGCGGTCACGTCCAGCGGCACCTGCGCCATGGTGTTGAGCCCGGTCATGTCGGCCCAACTCGCCTGTTTGAGCTCGAACGCTGAATCGTTGCTCGGATCGCCTACGTCGTCGAGTTGCTGCGACTGCCAATACACGTTCTCGGAGAGCACTTTTCCCGTCTTGTCGAGCAACTGGGCCCGCACGAACAAGACCTTCGAATCCCGCGCGAGTCGCGGCAAAGCCATCGCCTGCACAGCCGCGCCGGACGCCACGTCGACATCGCCGGCGCTGCGATCGTCGCGCACCCGGCCCTGCAGGTCATAGACGCGCACCCGCACCGCTAAATCCCTGTGGTCACTGGGTGTTTGGTTGACGACGGTGATGTTGGCGTGGTCGTGAATGCCCGTTGCGTACGAGTCGAAGACGACCGATAGCGGCCGTAGCCCCTTCTTAGCGCCGAAGTACGCCCCGCCGGGCCGCAGGTAGTAGTCGAATAAGTGTCCGAAGAACGACGGCCAGTGGTTGTTGAGCATCCAGTAGATCGTCATCTTGTGGTTGTCCCAGCCGCCGGCGGCGAACGCCTCGAACTGGGCGCGGGTCGACTCATAATGAGCCAACTGCGCCTTGCGCGCGAACTCCTCCGCGCTGTTGGACGGTCCGTAGCGACGCAGGATTGCGCGCCGAATACTGGTCAGCGCAGCGTTGCTCGGGTTCGAGCCGGCGTGAAAAAACCATGCATCGTTGATGGGCCAGAGTTTGTCTGGGGGGATGAACTTCTTCAGGCTCGCGAACGGCGGGATCTGTTCGTTGTCACCTTGTTCGGCCGTCGAGCCGCGAGTGGCGGCGTACCGACCGGAAAACCAGTAGCTCGGTGGCCGCCAGCTGTACGGGCCCGCCATCTGGATGCCGTCCCAGTCGCGCTCCCCCGCCTGGTTGATAGCCAACGAGGAGACTGTGTCGACGGTCGCGTTCTGCCAGTGCAGATCCGACAGGATGGCGTGGTACTTGGCCAGCACGTCCTGCGGGGGCTTCCCGTCGCTGCCGTTGGCCCACACGAACACCGACGGATGACTACGAAGCTCCTCGATCTGCGATCGAATGCTGTCTTGTGCGACGCGGCTGTCCTCGTCGTCCCACTGGCTCCATTTCTCCCACTGGTTGCAGCACATCCAGCCGTACATCAAGGGAATACCCATCTCGTCGGCCATCTCGGCGATGTGATCTCCGGGGAGCTTGCCTTCGAGACGAATCATGTTGAGGCCGAGGTCTTTCACGTAGCCAAGGATCGCTGCGTCGCGGCTGGAGTCGATCGCGTACAACAGGTCGGGCGTGTACGCCGCGCCGCGTACCAAGAAGTCCTTGCCGTTGACCTTCAGGTAGAAACTTCCGCCCTTGCCGAGTTCGGGGAACTGCTTGTCCTGGTCGCGGTATTGCTGAACTGAGCGGATACCGAACCGCAAATGGCTCGCGTCGGTCAGCCGGTTGTACTGCCGGAACTCCAGCGCAAGGTCATAGAGATTAGGCTGGCCCATCGTGTACGGCCACCACAGGTCCGGGTTCGCGACGTTCAGCTGCGCGAACTTGTCGGAAGTGAAACTGACTTCGCGCTGCTCGCCTGCCGCAAGCGTGACCGGCTGCTCGATCGCAACGTCGGGCTTGCCCGGACGGGTGATCGTCGCCCGCAGAACGCCGCGCACCTGCTGCGCGGACGCATTACGCAGGCTGCTGTAGATCGTCAGCCGCGCGGAATCCGTTCGCGGGAGCGGGAGTTCGGAATTGACCGTGGCCGGACCAAGGACCACACTGCCGGACGTCTTGAGATAGACCGGTTTGAAGATGCCCGCATTTCGGTCCGCGACAAACGAATTCCCGTTGGCCGGATTCTTTCCCGGTCCTTGGTAACCGAGGTAGTTCCAGTTGATCCAGTCGTACCAACTGTCCGCCAGTTCAACGCCGTCGATGTCCTGCAGCGCGCGCTCCGGCGCGACCTTGACCGCCAGTGCGTTGGATGCTCCCTGGTTCACCCATCGGGATACGTCGAGTTCGTGGGCGGTGTGCATGCCAACGATTTGGGTGTTGCCCGCGATCAGGTGGCCGTTCAACCAGATTTCGGCGCGATAGTTGATGCCGGGGAATTCCAACATGTACGTCGTGTGGCCGGCCGGTGCGGTGAATGTGGTGCGGTACCACCAGTCCTGTTTGTAGAGGTCCTGCGGGACAGCGCCGAGGTTCGTGCCGTAGTAGAGGTCCGGGTAGGTGCCGTCCTCTTGCAGGGTCTGCAGAACCGTCGCAGGCATTCGAGGGATCGCATGCCAGCCGGTCGCGCGGTAGGTCGGCATGGAGAGGGCGGCCCCGTCTGCCGGCACGTTGCGGGCGGAAACCAGGCTCCAGCCCTGGGCAAGCTCGATCTGTCCCGGCGGTGGCCCCGGCTTGGCCCAGTCCGGGAAGTCTGCCGCGCAGAGCAGCAGCAACAGAGCCATGGAGAGCAGGATTCTCAAGACGATGTGCCGACGCCGTTTACCCGACCTCTGCTCCCCATCC
>Ga0207706_10002994_pt1 | contig 16286 bp, 18 predicted proteins | sample KBSC53metaG_FD_184318 | JGI IMG/M metagenome (GOLD analysis project Ga0207706, IMG submission 184318) | Corn rhizosphere microbial communities from Kellogg Biological Station, Michigan, USA - KBS C5-3 metaG (SPAdes) (version 2) | ecosystem: Host-associated > Plants > Roots > Rhizosphere > Soil ... | reverse complement strand
CGCGGCCGGTGAGCAGCTTGTGCCCGGCGAGCAGGGGCGGCCGCCGCTCCGTCTGCTCAGCACGGGTGTTCAGTAATGGAGGAGGAACCGTGAAGCGCAGACACCCCGTCCACATGCTCGCCCTCGTCCTCGGCGTGGTCGCTGCCGTCCCCTCGATCGCTGCGGCGGACACATCGTTCCCCGCCGCCGCCGGCCACATGACCGCCCGTGGGGATCTGCTGGTGTGGACTCCCTGGACCGGCCCGGGGCGGCTGATGTCGGGGTTCGGAGATGCGGCCGCGCCGCTGCCCATCCCCCGCGCGCGCTTCGGGAGCGTCGACCTCGGAACCGACACCCGCGGCCGAACCGTGCTCGCCTACAAGAGCTGCCAGGCCGCCCGTCCGCGCCACTGCGCCGTCTACCTCTACGACTTCGCGAGCCAACGCCATCGTCGCCTCGCCGCGCTCGACCGGAGCGGCTGCCGCGTGGGCGACCTGCGGATCTCGCGCGGAACGGTCGCCTTCGCCCGTTACTGCAGTGGCTCATCCGGCCGTCGCGCCCTCGACGGCCTCTACCTGAAGCGCCCGCGGAAGCCCGTCCGCCGGCTTCGGGGCGCGCCGCGTCTCGAGGTTCTGCAGCCGCTGGGGCTGCCGAGACTCGGCTCGTTCGATCTCGCGGGCGCAACGCTGGCGTTCATCGAGCATCGCGTGAGCAACGGGCCCGAGGAGGCCACATGGCGCGTGACCACCGAGCTCCGGGTGCTCCGGCTCGGGCGGCGGCGCAGCCGGCTCCTAGTGCGCGAGCGCCAGCTCGTGGCCCCCGCCGAGTCCGGAGCCATAGTCGAGGACGTGCGCCTCGACTCCGGGTTCGCGTACTGGGAGCGGCAGGTGTTCACCGAGGACTTCCGGCAGGCGATCCTCCGGCGCCCGATCAACGGGAGCGCGCCCGCGACGCAGCTCGAGCGGGCCGGCCGGCTCTACATCGGCGACCATGCCGACGAGCTCGGGAGTTACGCCGTCAGCGGCGACCGCATGTACTACTCCCGGCTTGTGACGGGTTCCGCGGCGTTCATCGCCCAGGTGGCGGGTACGCCCGTCTTCCGCTGAGCCGCTTCTACTTTCCATGCAAAGCAGGAGTCACGGAACGGTCGGCCGGTTGCCGCTCCGCGCGATGAGCGGCAGCTCCGAACGTGGTACCGGCCGGACGGGAAGCGACACGATTCACCGCGAGCGCACGCGGGCTTGGCTCTATCTGGGGCTTAGCTAGCTCTCGAAGCCGACCGCCTCTCGAAGCTCCTCGCGGTTGGCATAGAACTGGACGCGCACGATCTTCCCGTTGCCAAATGTCCACACCGAGCCGGAGATCAGCTCGACCTCGGCGTCCATCCCGTGGTGGCGAGCGCGATCGCGAACGAGCACGACGACGCTGTCGCCCACCTCGATCATCTCGTCGACCCTCACGTGATAGCTGGCCCAGGGCTCGAGCCAGTCGAGCCACATCTCACGGAAGCCGTCGATGCCGGAGTAGGTCGTGCCGGCGCCACGCCACGCCGGCACCGACTCGACGGCGGGATCAAACAATCCCGCCAGTGCCTCGGCGGTTGACGCGAACCAGTCCTCGTCGCGAAACAGCTGCGCGACATCCGTGCCGGGATCCGGCAATAGCGCTTTCAGAAGGTCGACGTTCGGCTCCGGCACGGACTGAGGCCGTAGGATCCATCGGCCTGTCGCGATTGTCCAATACGCTTCGTGGATGAGTCCTCCGGCCACCCTTCTCATGTGGTTTCAGCTGCGTTCCCCGGAGCTGGCCGAGGACTTCGAGCGTCTGATGACCGAGGATCGCGACATCGTCCGCGGGTCGCTGGACACGGTCTCGGAGTGGCGGCTTACGCGGCCGGCGGACGTGCCCGGACAGGCCATCGGTCAAGCCGATTACGTGCTGATCGCCGAGATCGTCCAGGTGGAGCGCTTCGAGCAACAGGCGAGCGAACACGTCCAACGCCTGACGGACGACTTGTCTCATCTCGTCTCGAGCCGCGGGATGCTCATCGTGCGTCCCGTCCTCTGAAACCGCGGTAGATGGCCGGCCACGCGCGCTCGCGTCAGGTCCCGATCCGCGTAAACCCTCCGAGGTGCTCGGCGTGGACGCTGAGCGGCACTCCGGCGCCGGCCTGAACGCGCAGGGTCTCCACCACTGCGTCGTTCGGCGTCCCGAAAACCTGAACCTGGGTCGTCGAGTCAAGGGTCTCGGCGTATGCCTCCGCGGCCCGGTCGCGGACGACGCCCATGTGGAACTCCATCGACGCCGCGTCCGGATGGACCTGCACCACGGTCACCTCGGTGTGCTCCGCATTGATGTATTCGTTGAAGGCGAGCAGCCGCGGCTCGCCGGCCTCGATGAAATCAACGAGCCCCGGGACGCGGCGGCGCTCCCTGTCGTAGGCGCCTGGCTTCAGCCGGTTCGTGGCGATGAAGATAAGTGGGCCGGACATCCGATTTCCTTTCACATTCGAGTGCCGTTGCCACGCCGTCCGAGCCCACGAGCGAGCGCTCCGGTGAGCGCGGCGCCGGCGATGCCGGCAGGGTCGAGCGCCGGGTTGTAGATCGTGACATCGACGCCTGCGACGAGGCCGGTGGCGATCGCGGCGGCCAGGATGGTCGCGAGCTCATCGGAGGACAGGCCGCCGGGTTGGCGATAGTCGACTGCAGGCATAACCGTGTCGTCGAGCACGTCCGCGTCGACGTGTACCCAGAAGTGGTCGGGGGCGTCAGGACGGGTCAGGTGGTCGAGGGCGCGCTCGGCCGCGGCGCGCGCGCCGGCCGCGCGGACGGCGGTGAGATCAAGTGCGAGGAGCGCGTCGGGAAGCGGCTGGCTGCCGTCGCGGGCCTGTTCCTCGGCGTCGCGGAAGCCGACGATGACCGCGTCCTCGGCGCGGACGAGTGGCGAACGGCCCTCGAGATCGCCGACGGCGGGCGGACCGTAGCCGGTGGCGAGCGCGAGGTCCATCGACGCCGCCTCGCCCGTGGGCTCGGCCGAGGGCTGGTAAAAGTCGGCGTGCCCGTCAAGGAACAAGAGCCCGGCGGCGGCGCGGCGGCGCAACGCGAGTGCCCCACCGAGCAGCACGCTGCAGTCGCCGCCGAGGACGAGCGGGACGTCGCCGGCGTCGAGCACCGTCCCGACGGCGTCGGCGAGGGCGACCGCATACGCGGCGATCTCCGGCCCGTTGAGCACCCCGGTCGCGGGATCGCGGACCCCGGACGCCGGCGGGGGCGCGACCGTCGTGGCGACGCGTGCCCCGAGCGCCCGCGCCAGGCCGTGCCCGAGCAGAGCGTCCCCGAGTCCCTCCACTCCCGGCGCGCGCAGCCCGAGCCCCGAGGGCGCCCGGACGACGACGAAACGGGTGGCGGCCGCGGGCTGGTCAAGCATCCCGCGCAGAGCCTCTCACGCTCCTACGGGAGCAGCTTCCCGGGGTTCATGATCCCGGCTGGGTCGAGCCGCTCCTTCGCCGCCCGCAGCACGTCGATGCCCAGCGGGCCGGTCTCCGCCGGGAGCCACTGGCGGTGGTCGCGGCCGATCGCGTGGTGGTGGGTGATGGTGCCGCCGCCGGCCACGATCGCCTCCGAGGCCACGGATTTCGCGGCGCGCCACTGCGCGAGCGCGTCGTCCTCCTGACGCGCGAGGAAGGTGAAGTAGAGCGACGCGCCCGCCCGGTACAGGTGCGACACGTGGGACATCACGAGCGGCGGCGTGCCGCGGCCCGAGAGCGCCGTCTGGAGCGCCTCGCGGACGGCCTGATGGAGCTTGCCGAGGTTCGCCCAGTTCGTCGCCGTCTCGAGCGTCTCGACGAGCACGCCGCGGTCCATCAGCTCGTCGCGCAGGTACGGGCCGGCGTAGCGGCTCCGCTGCCACGCCTCGCCGGGCCGGTGGCCGAGCGCCACCCCTCCCCCGGCCCGGAGGAGCCCGGCCGTGCGGCGGCGCCGGTCCTCGACCTCGTCCTCCTCGCCCTCGAAGCCGAGAATCGCGATGCATCCGCCCTCGTGGCCGCGCATGCGGAGATAGCGGCGGCCGAGCTTCTCCGTCGTGCTCCCCGAAGAGGCGATCGCCATGGTCAGTCGCGTCTCGTGCTCGTCGGACAGCCGGGTCACGTCGGCCGCGGCTCCGGCCTGCTCCATCACCCGGAAGGCGTCGCAGCCCTCGGCGAAGCTCGCGAACGACCAGCCCTCGTAGCGGCGTGCCGTCGGCGCCGGGCGCACGCAGACGGTGACCTCACAGATGACGCCCAGGACGCCCTCGGAGCCCACCACCAGCTCGCGCAGGCTGGGACCGGCCGCGGAGGCGGGCACGGGCTTCGTGCCGAGCTCGCCGGCCGGCGTGACGCAGCGCACCGCCTCGACCAGCGCGTCGATGCGCCCGTAGCCGGTGGACGCCTGCCCCGCCGAGCGCGTGGCCACCCAGCCGCCCACCGTCGAGTACTCGAACGACTGCGGGAAGTGGCCGAGCGTGACGCCCTGATCGTGCAGCCGCCGCTCGGCCTGCGGTCCGAACAGACCGGAGTCGAGCCGCGCGGTGAGCGACGTGCGGTCCACCTCGACGGTTGCCGACAGGCGCGCCAGGTCGAGCGAGATCGCCGCGGCGAAGCCCTCGCGCAACGGCTCAACGCCGCCCACCACGCTGGTGCCGCCGCCGAACGGGACGACTGCGACCCTGTGCTCGGCGCAGGCCGCCAGGACCGCGGCCACCCTCCCGGCTGAGTCGGGCAGCACCACCGCGTCGGGCGCGCTCGACGCGTCGCCGGAGCGAATCCGCACGAGGTCGGGGTACGAGCGGCCGACGGCATGTGCGATGCGGGTCGCGCGATCCTCGCGCACGTTGTCGGCCCCCACGGCCGCTGCCAGCCCCTCGCGCGCCGCGCCGGGCAAGGCCGGATCGGGAAGCGCGACCTGTTCGAGGGCCACCGGCGGCTTCCGCACGCCCGGGTCCGCGCCCAGCTCGTCGCGCAGCAGCCCCTCGACCGCAGCGGGCAGCGGGACGGAATGCCCGTCCTCGCCCCAGCCCCACCAGCGCATCAGGGCTCGTCCCCGAGCAGCTCGGCCAGCCCCTCGAGGGCGGTCTCGGCCTGGCGACGCGCGGCGGCCCGCAGCTGGAAGGGGCTGAAGCGAGCCCAGCCGCGCGGGCGCTGGTCGAGCGTGAGCCGAACTCGGGTCCCGCCCTCGCCCTCTGAGCTGAGCGCTATCTCCGTCGTCGACTCCGCCAGCAGGCGCTCGAAGGGCGACTCCTCGACCTCGTGGCGCCACCGCAGTCGCTCCGGCTCCTCGGCCTCGACCAGGCTGTAGTCGGCACGCACGGATTTGCCGGACGGCGAGACGAGCACGGTCGTCCAGGCCTCGCGCGTCGCCTCCTCGACCCGCGAGACGCCCGGCCACCACGCAGCCAGCCGGTTCGGGTCGCTCACGACCCCCCACACCTCCGCGGGCGTCGCGGAGAGCACGCGCTCGCGCCGGACGACCATCACTCGTCGTGGACCACTACGAGCGAGCGCACCTCGTGGTCCCGAAGCCGCTCGCGGCCGTTCAGGAATCCCAGCTCGATCACGAACGCGCATCCTGCCACGACGCCGCCCGCCTGCTCGACGAGGGCGCACAGCGCCCCGGCCGTGCCGCCCGTGGCGAGGAGGTCGTCGTGCACCAGCACCCGCGCGCCGTCGCGGACGGCGTCGGAATGGATCTCGAGCGCGTCGACCCCGTACTCCAGCTCGTACTCGACCGAGGAGACCTCGCGGGGGAGCTTGCCGGGCTTGCGGGCGAGGATGAACCCGGCGCCGGCGGCCACCGCGACCGCCCCGCCGAGCGCGAACCCGCGCGCCTCGGCCGAGACCACGTAGTCGGCCTCCCACTCGCGCGCCCAGTCGCCGAGCCGGCCGACCGTGTACGCGAGCGCGTCGGCGTCGAGGAACAGCGGCGTGATGTCCTTGAACACGATTCCCGGCTTCGGGAAGTCCGGGATGTCCTGGATGTAGTCCTCGAGGCGCACGAGCCGCGTCAGCGCGCGAGCTTGCGGAGGTCCCTGATCAGCAGCAGGTGCTTGAGATGCGACGCCACGGCGGCGAGGTTCTCGAGCGCCTCGACCGCCTCCTTGCGGCGCTCCGGGTTCCGCGACCGCAGTGCCGGCGCGAGGATCTGCTCGAGGAGCGCCGCCTCGCGGTCCGCGGAGGTGCGGAAGACGCGCAGGTTGCGGCCGCCGACGCCGAAGCGCTTCAGCTCACCCACCGCGCGGACGATCTCGCGCTCGGTGTCGTCGTAGAAGACCTCGCCGTCGCGCCGCTCGCCCTTGATCACGCCGTAGTCCTCGAGCTCCTTGACGAGCGACTGGTCGGCGCCCGTCTCCTCCAACACCTCCGAGAGCCGGTAGAGCGAGCCCGGGCCGCGCAGCGCGAAGCTTCGGCGGGCGGCGCCGCGCGTCTCCGCCGGCGCGTCCGGCGTGGCCACCTCGGTGTCGGCGCGCCCCGCTGCCAGCTCCTGCCGGATCACGCGCAGCGGCAGGAACTCGTCGCGCTGGAGGCGCAGGATCGTGCGCAGCCGGTCGACGTCGGCGGGCGCGTACAGCCGGTAGCCGCCAGCCGTGCGCCGCGGCGACAGGAGCTTCTGGTCCTCGAGATAGCGGATCTTCGAGATCGAGATGTCGGGGAACTCGCGCTCGAGCTGCTTCGCGACCGCTCCGATCGTCAGCGCCTTCTCCTTGCGCGGAGGCGTCTCCGGGCTCGCCTCGGCGGTGCTCACCGCTCCTCCAGGTAGGTCAGCTTGTACTTGCCGACCTGAAGCTCGTCACCGTCCTGGAGGCGGTGCGACTCGATGCGCCGCCGGTTCACGTAGGTCCCGTTGAGGGAGCCGAGGTCGTCGATGTAGAGCCCGTCGCGGCGCCGCACGAGCAGCGCGTGGTTGCGCGACACGGTCACGTCGTCGAGGAAGACCTCGGCGTCCGGGCTCCGCCCGATCGTGTTGCGCTCCCCGGCCAGGTTGAACGCCTCGCCGGAGCGGCCTCCGCCCGAGCGGATCACGAGCGCGGCTCCCTCGTGGGTCATCTCCTCCAGGTCGACCGGACGCAGCTCGCCGGTCTCGTCCACCTGGTAGACCTCGGTCGTGTCGCCGCTCTTCTGCTCGGTCTGATCGCCGAGGAACGCACCGCACTTCTGGCAGTAGTTGGCGCCCTCGGCGTTCGCGAACCCGCACTCCGGGCAGTGCATCGCTACTCGATGTCCGCGTCCGCGGGGATGCCCTTGCCGGCCAGGATGTCGGTGAGCTGTTGCACGTCGGCGCCGCTGATCACAGATTCGCCCTCTTCGTGCTTCTTGCGCAGGCGGTTCACCAGCTCCGCGCGCAGGATGTCGATCTTGCCGTGGAGGATCCGGCGCTTGTAGGAAACCTCCTGCTCCTCCTCCGTGAGCTGCTGGATCAGATCCTTCAGCTCAGCGTCTGAGAGCGCGCCCAGGTCTGGAAACGTGTCCACTGCCGTCCTTTCCACGGAAAACGTCGGAAACGCGAATATAGCGCTTCCTCAAGTAGAGGTTGAGGCTTTGCGAAGCGCCCGCACCCCATCTTGCAGGTAGCGGGCTGTGGCCGCAAGCGTCATCGCCAATCCGACGTAGAGCAGGACGTCCAGCACCCAGCCCTCGACCAGGAGCGCGGCCGCCAGCGCGGTCATCACGGGCCAGACCGCCCAGCGGCCCAGCATCGACACCTCCAGGTCGAGTCCGCGCCGGAGCGCGACCTGCGTTAGGCCGAGCATGAGCAGCTCGCGCGCCGCCAGCACCGCGAGCGCCCAGCGCGGGAGCGTCTCGTAGTGCCACGCGACGAGCGCGCCCGACACCACCAGCAGGCGGTCGGTGAGCGGATCGAGGAGCGCCCCCAGGCGGCTGTACTGGCCCGTGATGCGGGCAGCCATGCCGTCGAAGTAGTCGCTCCAGGCGATGAACGCGAACAGCGCGAAGGCGACCCACGAGCGGCCGTCGCCCGAGCTCAGCCCGACCGCGAGGAAGACCGGGATGAGGGCGAGACGCGCGAAGCCGATCGCGTTCGGGATGGTCCACGGGTTCAGCGGCTCGCCGCGGCGCGTCTGGGGCGGCGGCCCCGCGGAGCGGTCGAGGCCGACGAGCCGGCGAAACGTCAGGGGAGGGTCCGCCACAGCTCTGCCGCCGCCTCGGCGGCGCCCTCGAGCGGCAACGATCCCTTCTCCTGGCCTCGCCTCACCTGGAACTCGATCTCGCGCGCCTCGACGCTCTTCTTGCCGATCGTCACGCGCAGAGGACAGCCGAGCAGCTCGGCGTCCGCGAACTTCTGCCCAGGGCTCGCGTCGTCGCGATCGTCGTAGAGCACGTCGAGGCCGAGCTCGCGCAGCTGGTCGTAGAGGCGCTCCGACAGCGAGCGCGCCTCCTCACCGGGCTTGCCGAGCGTCACCAGCTCGACGTCGAACGGAGCGACGGCGCGCGGCCAGGAGATGCCCTGTTCGTCCGCGAACTGCTCGATTGCGGCGGCGACCGTCCGCGCCGGCCCGATGCCGTAGGAGCCCATCCAGATGAGCTGCTCCTCCCCGTGCTCGTCGAGGTAGCGGGCGCCGAGCGGCTCGGAGTAGCGGGTCCCGAGCTTGAAGATGTTGCCCACCTCGATCGCCGGCTCGATCCGGATGGAGCTGCCCACGGGGTCGCTGTCGCCGGGCTCCACACGCCGCACGTCGCCCCACTCGGGCTGGAAGTCGCGCCCCGGCTCCACGCCGGCGAGGTGGAAGTCGGGCTTGTTGGCGCCGGCCACCAGGCCGGCGAGGCCGCGCAGGGCCTCGTCCGCCAGCACCGGCACGGGCGAGCCCACCGGGCCGATGAAGCCCGGCTCGGCCCCGAACAGGTCGCGCACCTGCTCGGCCTCGGCGGGCTTGGAGGCCGCCCCGAGCGTGTTCTGCAGCTTGAACTCGTTCAGGCGGTGGTCGCCGCGGATGACCACAAGCAGCGGGCCGCGGCCCTCCACCATCACCGGGAAAGCCTTGACCAGCGCGCCGGCCGGCACGCCGAGCATCCCGCACACGGCTTCGATGGTCGTCGCGCCCGGCGTCTCGACCTCCCTGGGCTCGGCCAGGGGCTCGGGCAGGCCCTCGACCGGCCGCGGCTGGGCGCTCGCGATCTCGACGTTGGCGGCGTAGCCGGAATCGGACAGCGCCACGTCGTTCTCACCCGCCGCGGAGGGCGCCATGTACTCGTGCGCGCCGAGACCGCCCATCATCCCGACGTCGCTCTCGACCCGGTACCACTCGAGCCCGGTGCGGTCGAAGATGCGGTCGTATGCCTCGATGAACAGGCCGTAGGAGGCGTCCAGCGCCTCCAGGTCGCGGTCGAACGAGTACGCGTCCTTCATGATGAACTCGCGCGTGCGCAGCAGTCCGGCGCGCGGCCGCGGCTCGTCGCGCTCCTTCGTCTGGAAGTGGTACAGGAGCTTCGGCAGGTCGCGGTACGAGCGCACCTCGCGGGAGACGTGCCAGGTGAGCACCTCCTCGTGTGTCAGCGCGAGCACCATGTCGGCGCCGCGCCGGTCCTTCAGCTTGAAGAGCTCGTCGATGTCGTACCGCCCGGTCTTCTTCCACAGCTCCGCGGGCTGGAGCACCGGCATCAGCATCTCCCCCACGCCGATCGCGTCGAGCTCCTCGCGGATGATCTGCTCGACCTTCCGGTGCGAGCGCCAGCCCGCCGGGAGGAAGGTCCACAGGCCCGCGCTGAGCTGCCGTGCGAGGCCGGCGCGGACGGTCAGCTGATGCGAGATCGCCTCCGCGTCTGCCGGCGCCTCCTTCACGGTGGGCAAGAAATACCTGGAAAGACGCGTCACGGCGGGCGAGTCTATTCACGGCCCTTCAGTTCTGCCCTCGCGAAGCCGATGCAGACCCGAATACAGGGCGGCAGGTCAGGAAGGGCCTATGGATGTCTCACCGACGCTGAGAGCAGGGCTGCGCGCGCTCGGGGCGCTGACTGGCCTCGGCGTGCTCGCATACGCCGCCCACGTGGCCTTCGGGCTGGGCTCCCCGGGCCTCGACGACCTCTTCCAGGACTGGATCTACTGCGGCATCAGCCTGGGCGCGGGCACGATGTGCGTCGTGCGCGGGCTGGCGGTCCGCAGGGAGCGGGCAGCCTGGCTCGTGATGGGTGCCGGGCTGTTCGCTTGGGCCGGCGGCGACATCACGTGGACCCTGATGCTCGCGAACGACCCGAATCCGCCCTACCCGTCGCTCTCAGACTTCCTCTACCTGGCCTTCTACCCCGCGAGCTACGTGGCGCTCCTGATGGTCGCGCGCTCGCGCACGGACACCTTCCGCAGCAGCCTCTGGCTCGACGGCGCGATTGCCGGCCTCACCGTGGCCGCCCTGATCGCCACCCTGTTCTTCGAGCCGATCGTCAACGCCACGAGCGGCAGCCCCACGGTGGTCGCCGTGAACCTCGCCTACCCGGTCGGGGACATGCTGCTGATGGGCCTGGTGGTCGCGATCTTCGGCCTGAACGGCTGGCGGCTCGACCCGGTCTGGCTCCTGCTCGGCGGCGGCCTCGCGCTGAGCGCGCTGGCCGACGGCGTATATCTCGTCCAGACCGCGAAGGGCACCTACGTCGAGGGCACGATCGTCGACGCCGCGTGGCCCGCGTCGGTGTTCCTGGTGGCGCTGGCGGCGTGGCAGCCCCCGCGCAAGAAGATCGCGATCCCGGACTGGGTGATCATGGCCGTGCCGGTGGGCGGCGGGCTCGTGGCGGTCCAGCTGCTCGTCTATGACCACTTCCAGCGCGTGAACGCTGCCGCCGTGAGCCTCGCCGCGTGGGCGCTGCTCCTGGCTCTGGCGCGGATGGCGCTGGCCTTTCTCGAGAACCAGCACCTGCTCGCCACGGCAAACAGGGAGGCCCGGACCGACTCGCTCACCGGCCTCCGCAACCGGCGCTGCCTGCTCGCCGACCTGCAGATCCAGCTCAGCCTGGCGACGCCCGCCTCGCCGCGGGCGTTGCTGCTCTTCGACCTCGACGGCTTCAAGGAGTACAACGACGCCTTCGGCCATCCGGCCGGCGACGGGCTGCTCGTGCGGCTCGCGGCGCGCCTGTCGGAGGCCGTCGGATCGAGAGGCGATGCCTATCGCCTGGGCGGCGACGAGTTCTGCGTGCTCGTCACGCCGCGGCGGGGCGAGGTCGACCAGATCCTCGCGGCGTGCTCGGCCGCCCTGAACGAGCGCGGGGAAGGCTTCGAGGTTTCGAGCTCGTTCGGCGTGGTGCTGCTGCCCGAGGAAGCGGACACCCCCACCCTGGCTCTCCAGCTCGCCGACCGCCGCATGTACGCCCGCAAGGGCGGTCGCCGCATGTCGGCGGGTCGCCAGTCGCGCGACGTCCTGCTGCGCACGCTGTCCGAGCGGCGTCCCGACCTTCTGGTCAGGGTTCACGACATCGGCGAGCTGGCGCTGGCGGTCGGCCGCGAGCTCCAGATGGGCCCGGAGGGGCTGGACGAGGTGGCCCGCGCCGCCGAGCTCCACGACGTCGGGAAGATCGCGGTGCCGGACGCGATCCTCGACAAGCCGGGTCCGCTCGATCCGGTCGAGTGGAGCTTCATGCGCCGGCACCCGCTCATCGGCGAGCGCATCCTCCTGGCCGCTCCGGCCCTGCGGCCGGTCGCCCGGCTGGTCCGGTCGAGCCACGAGCGCTGGGACGGCACCGGGTACCCGGACGGGCTGAGCGGCGACCAGATACCCCTGGGCGCCCGCGTGGTGGCCGTCTGCGATGCCTTCGACGCCATGACCTCGGAGCGCCCGTACCGCGAAGCGGTATCGGAGGCTGATGCTATGGAGGAGCTCCGCCTCTGCGCGGGGACACAATTCGACCCAATGGTGGTAGAGGCGTTTTGCAGGGTGATGGCAAGGGAACGTCCGCCGCATGGAGAAGTATTGGCGTAAGCCATGACCGGGGAGCCCCGCCTCATCTGCAACGTTTGTCACCGGCCGCTGGGAGCATGCGACCAGTACCTGGTCCGCTTCGACGCCCAGCAGGGCACCACCGTGGTGCACCGCAGCCTCTGCTTCCCGCCGGACCGCAAGGCCGCGAAGCCGGCTCCGCGCGCAGCGGCGTAGCCGGCGCGTAGACAGGCATCGCGGCGCACCGGGCACCGCCCGGTGCTTGCGCACTACGCCCGGGTGAAGCGTCGCCCCGCCGTCGGCGAGGCGTCCTCGTCGAGCGTGATGCGCTTGGCCTTGGGGGCGCCGGCCATCGGAAGCGCCTGACCGTCGCCCTCCTCGAGCGCGGCGGCGGCCTCGAGCGCGGCGATGCGCTCGGGGGTCATCTCCCCCGCGTTCTCCTCCTCGATCTTCTCGAGCCACTCGGCGCCCTCGGCGGCCTTGTGCTCGTCGACCTCGACCGTGCCGCGGTCGATCGACTTGTCGATCTCGGTGAACAGCTCGTCCACGAGGCGGTCCTGCGGGACCTTCCTGAGCGGCTTGCCGTGGGCGAAGATGAGGCCCTCGTTCTTGGCGCCAGTGATGCCGAAGTCGGCGTGCGAGGCCTCACCGATGCCGTTGACCGCGCAGCCCAGCACGGCCACCTCGATCGGGTCGTCGTACTGGCGCAGCCGCTCTTCGATCTCGGCCACGACCGTGTCCATGTCGAACTGGAGCCGGCCGCAGGTCGGGCAGGCGATCAGCACGGGGCCGCGCTCGCGGAGCTTCAGCGCCTTCAGGATCTCCCACGCGACCTTCACCTCCTCCTCCGCGTGGAAGGTGGAGAGCGAGATGCGGATGGTGTCGCCGATGCCGTCGGCGAGCAGCGTTCCCAGGCCCACCGCGGACTTGAGCGAGCCGGACCACTTGGTGCCGGCCTCCGTGATGCCGAGATGGAGCGGGTTGTCGATCTTCTGCGACAACAGGCGGTTCGACGCGATCGTGTTGGGCACGTTCGTCGACTTGATCGAGACCTTGAAGTCCTCGAAGTTCAGGCGCTCCATCAGCTCCACGTGCTCCAGGGCGGCGGCGACGAGCGCCTCGACCGGGTTCTCGCGCTCGAGCTCGTGCAGGTGCTTGGGGAGCGAGCCGGAGTTGACCCCGATTCGCATGGGGACGTCCGCCGCGCGGGCGCTGTCCACGACCTGGCCGACCTTGTCGTGCCCGCCGATGTTGCCCGGGTTGATGCGGATGCAATGGGCGCCGGCGTCGATGGCCTTGAGCGCGAGCGTGTAGTTGAAGTGGATGTCGGCGATGACGGGGATCGGCGACTCCACGACGATCCGCTCGAGCGCGCGCACGTCCTCGTCGCGCGGGACCGCGCAGCGAACGAGATCCCCGCCCGCCCCGGCGATGGCGTGGATCTGCTTCATGGTGGCGTCGAAGTCCGCGGTCTCGGTCTTGGTCATGGACTGAACCGCGACGGGAGCACCGCCCCCGATCTTCACCCCACCGACGTCGATCTGCTTCTTGGAGGCCATGAAATCCGGCTCCGAAGCCTAGCTGGACGCTCTCTGCCTCATGGACCCCGCCATCCCACGAGCCGCACCGTGTCCCGCGCGGCATCTTCCGCCCCGGCCATCGCCACCGCCGCGACGAGGAACAGGCTGACCGTGAGCATGATCGGGGCTCGTCGCCGCGAGAGCATCAGCGCCGTCGTGGCCGCGAGCAGCTCGACACCGAGCACCAGGCTCGCCGTTTGCCCGGTCCACTTTCCGAGGAGCAGCACCGCTTCACCGGCGAGAGCACCCGCGAGCAGTGCGATGCTGGCCGCCCGCGCGACCGGGTTGCCGTCCCTCGACAGGGCGCCGACGAGCCCGAAGGCCGCCCCCGCCGCGCCGGCCACGAGCGACCAACCCATCGAGACCGGCACGACATAACCGACGGCGGGCGCGCCGTGGATCGCGAGGCTCACGAAGTACCAGCACAGCGTCCCGAGCACGAGCGCGGCCGCACCGGCGAGCGCTCCGCGCAGGCGCGAGTCCGCCAGCGCCCCCAGTCCCCACGCTGCTGCAAGCCACGGTGCCCCCAGAGCCTTCGCCGTGGAGCCCGCCGTGGCGAGATCCTCCCCGCGCGGCAGCTCCCAGCCCACCCGAACCAGCACCCGCCCGCCGACCCCAAGCGCCAGCGCAGCAGCGAGCGTCAGAAGGCCCAGGCGATAGTCGCGCACGCCACGGATTGTGGCTGACCGTCCGCGCGTTGTAGTTCCCACATCGCGCGCTGTGGGAGTGTCTGCCTGAGCGCACGTGGCAATCGAGCTGGGATCCGCGCAGGAGAGGCATGTCGAGACGGTGGATGGCTGCCGGCTGCGCGCGGAGGTGGCCGGTGACGGCCGTCGCGCGGTGCTCGTCCAGGTCGGCACGCCCAACGCGGGTGTGATCCACCGCGAGTGGGTGCGGGATGCGGCTGCCCGGGGCCTGACGTTGATCGCCTACGACCGGCCGGGCTACGGCGGCTCGTCGCGCCGGCCGGGGCGGACGGTGGCCGATTGCGCAGCGGACGTGCGCAGGCTCGGCGAGGTTGTCGGGTTCGAGCGGTGCGCCGTCTGGGGCTTCTCGGGTGGTGGTCCCCACGCGCTGGCCTGCGGCGCGTTGCTCGGCGATCTGGTGGCGGCGGTCGCGACCATCGGCTCGCCCGCTCCGTTCGACGCGCCCGGCCTGGACTTCTCAGCCGGTTGGCCTGACGAGGCTCGGGAGGACCATGAGCTGTTCCTGGCCGATCGCGCCGCATGGGAGCTCCAGGGCGAGCAACAGCGGGAGCAGCTTCTGGCGATGAGCGCCGGCGAGCTGGCCGAGGAGTGGTCGGCGGACAAGGCCCCCGTCGATGGCGCCGTCCTCCAGGGCGAATTCGGCGTCTGGCTGCATCGGGCGGCTCAGGCCGCGGTGGCGTCCAGCGTCGGCGGCTGGCTCGACGACGACGTAGCTTGGTCCCACTCGCCATGGGGCTTTGATCCGGCGTCGATCGCGATCCCCGTGAAGGTCTGGCACGGCCAGGAGGACCGCTTCGTGCCATTCGAACACGGACGCTGGCTCGCTGAGGCCATCCCGGGCGCAGAGGCAGAGCTGCGCGATCACGATGGACACTTCACGGTGGTCGCGCAGCGGATCGGCGAGGTGCATGAGTGGCTCGCGCAGTACATCTGAGCTGTTGGCGGGCTCCCTGCGCCGGTTCGACGCGCCGAGCAGGGGTCGAACGGATTAGAACCGCTTGCACTGAGGACTAGCTTGGGCAGGCTTGGCCAGGTGGTGGGGAATCGTGTCGTTTTCCGCACCGATTCCCCACCACCCGGATGTCTGGGCGAGGGGACGCTTAGGGCGGGGCCGCCGCGAGGTCGCCGGCGGCGGCGATCACCTCGGCCACCAGCGTTGCCAGGTCGGCGGTCGTCGTGCCCGGGTGCAGGATGCAGGCGCGCATGGTCTCGCGTCCCTCGTAGACGGTGCCGGTCACGAACGCGCGCCCGCGCGCCTGGACCGCTTCGGGGAGCGCGCGGTTGACGGCCTCGAGCCGGTCCGGCGCGCAGCCGGGCGGCTGGGCCCTGAACGCCACGATCGACGTCTCCGGAGCTGCCGCGAGCTCCAGCGAGGGCTCCCGCTCGATCAGCGCGGCGAGCTCGCGCGCCAGCGCGTTCGCGCGTACGACCTGGTCGGCGATGCCGTCGCGTCCACGGGCGGCGATGGTCGCCCACGTCTTCAGGGCGCGGAACGGCCGCGTCTGCTCGAGGCCGTGCTCGGCGAAGGTGCCCACCTCGGCGCCGGCACCCTGGCGCAGGTAGGGCGGCACTGTGCTGAACGCCTCACGCAGGTCATCGGGGCTACGCACGAGCGCGCAGCCGGCGTCCACGGGAACGCCCAGCCACTTGTGCGGGTCGAGCGTCAGCGAGTCCGCGCGCTCCATGCCGCGGTAGCGCGCGGCGATCGCGGGATCGAGCACGCCAAAGGCGCCGTATGCGCCGTCGACGTGGAACCACAGGCCCTCGGCGCCGGCGACGTCCGCGAGCGCCTCGAGCGGGTCGATCGCGCCCGTGTTGACGGTGCCCGCCGAGCCGACCACGAGCGCCGGCATCCCGCCCGCTGCGCGGTCCGCCGCGATCGCGGCGCGCAGCGCGTCCACGTCGAGGCGGCCGCCCGAAATCGGCACCGGCCGGACCGACTCGCTGCCGAGCCCGAGCAGCTCGATGGCGCGCGGCACGCAGCTGTGCGCCTCGGACGGCACGTAGCACAGCAGGGGCGGGCCGCCGCCGACCCCGTCCCGCCGCACGTCGCGCCCGGCGGCCGCGGCGGCGCGGCCACGGGCTCCGGCCAGGCAGACGATCGTCGCGGCGG
>Ga0207706_10002992_pt1 | contig 16291 bp, 16 predicted proteins | sample KBSC53metaG_FD_184318 | JGI IMG/M metagenome (GOLD analysis project Ga0207706, IMG submission 184318) | Corn rhizosphere microbial communities from Kellogg Biological Station, Michigan, USA - KBS C5-3 metaG (SPAdes) (version 2) | ecosystem: Host-associated > Plants > Roots > Rhizosphere > Soil ... | reverse complement strand
CGATGATGATCGGAGTAATCGGTGTCTCGCTGGCGGGTGTGGACTTGCCTCCGATGTCGAAGCCTAGCAGGCCCAGTTCACGCTTCCAGAAGCGGGTGTTCTCCCAAAGCTTTTCGATACGCTCGGGCTCGCTTTCCAGAACATCGAAAGCCGCAATGCAGGTGGCCGCCACCGAGGGCGGATGCGAAGTCGAAAACAAGAACGGCCGGGCGCGGTGGTAAAGAAAGTCGATCAAATCGTGGGTGCCACAGACGTAGCCGCCGAGCGCGCCGATTGCCTTTGACAAGGTTCCGACCTGGATATCCACGCGGCCGTGCATCTTGAAATGATCAATCGTCCCGCGGCCATTGCCCCCCAGAACGCCGGAGGCGTGAGCGTCGTCCACCATCATGATGGCGCCGTACTTCTCCGCCAGGTCGCAGAGCGCGGGTAGAGGGCCGATGTCGCCGTCCATGGAGAACACGCCGTCGGTGATCAGCAGCCTCTTGCCGGGCTGGTCCTTGATGCTGGCCAGGCGCTCCTCCGCCTGGGCCATGTTCTTGTGTTCGAAGACAAGAATCTTGGCGCGTGACAGTCGGGCGCCGTCGATGATCGAAGCATGGTTCAACTGGTCGGAGATGATGAAGTCCTCTTTACCCAGCACCGCCGATACCGTTCCGGCATTAGCCGCGAACCCGGATTGAAAGACCACACAGGCTTCGACGTTCTTGAAGCGCGCGATCCTTTCTTCCAGCTCCATGTGAATTTTCATGGTGCCGGCGATGGTGCGCACTGCGCCGGATCCCACGCCGTATTTGCGGGTGGCCTCAAGCGCGGCCTCGCGCAGCTTGGGATGCGTGGTCAGGCCGAGGTAATTGTTCGAAGCCAGGTTGATGACCTTCTTGCCGTCGAAGGTGCAGACCGCGGCTTGCTCGTCATCGAGCACGCGCAGGCGGAAATGCGTGCCCTTGGTCTTGAGCGTGTTGAGCTCGTCAGTCAGGTAAGCAAGCGGGTTGGAGCGGGCGGTGGTGGTTGCCATCTGGCGTTCTCCGATTGTGTGCGGCGGTTGCTATCAGTTTAATACTGCTTGGGGATTCAAGAACCAGTTTGGAGTTCATGGTTCTCAGATGTCAGTTGGGCGAGGGACTTCAGGTCGGGCAGTTCGAGGTCTGGCCGGGCGGATGCGGTTTTGGCGGCGCCGGCTCCGGGACGGGGTGATGCGCGGTTCACCCAGACGGTTTTTATGCCGAGAGATTGGGCAGGGACCACGTCGTGATAGAGGCTTTGGCCGACGTGCAGCCACCGGCTCGGGACTGCTCCGGTGCGTTGCTGAGCGAGTTTGAATATTTGCAACGATGGTTTGTAGGCCCGGGCCTGCTGCGCCGTGATCACGTAGTCGAAGATTACTTCGAGGCGGCGGGCGCTGGCGGCAAAAAGGTCGTCGTCAACGTTGGAGATGATCGCGAGCTGGTAGCGCGCCTTTAGTCTGCCCAGGGCGGCGACTGTGTCCGGGAAAGGCAGCCAGTTGGGCAGCGAGTCCGGCAACGAACGTATCTCGGGTTCGGCCGGCGTGAATCCCAGACGCTCGCCGAAGCCTTGGATGACCGACTCGAGCACCTGGCGATAGGGACGAAACTCGCCCTGTTCGGCCTCCGCTTCGAATTCAGAGTAAAGGCGCAGGAGGTCGGAGTCGGAGATGGTCTTGCCGTGGCGGGCGAGAATCGGGCGCAGCGCGGAAAATATCCCGGATTCCCAGTCGATCAAGGTGCCATAGCAGTCGAAAGTCAGGAGACGGAATTGATCGAAGTTGAACATGCGGCGCGCAAGAAAGCGGACCCAGGGCTTCGCGCCCTGGGCCGGTCTTTGAGATGAACAACTACCTCACTTCGAGCGGTTGTTCCAACTTGAAGCTGAGAGCGGATTCAGCGGGCAGGACAATGTCCTTGTTGCCAGTGAACGCAGCCCCGCCGGCCCCCGCGCCACCGCCCGCCAGAGCCCCGATCGCAGCGCCCTTGCCGCCACCCGCCAAACCGCCGATCAGTGCGCCCAGACCAGCGCCACCGCCCGCCAGTACGGCGGTGCGCTTACCCTTGCCTTTTTCTACCCGGACCACGGATGAAGTGGAAATGGACTGCTCAGCACCGCCAATTGCGATCGAAGTCAGGCGCAACTGCAGCGAGGCTCCACCCTTGAAACGGCCGAGGGGCTTCGCATCAACCACCGTTCCGGAAGCTGCCGCGCCGGAAGGGATCGCGGTTTTGCCATCGACCACCACCGGGCTGGCCAGAGTGGCGGCAAAGGTCTGTCCCGGCGAACTGATCTTGGAGCCGACCGTTTGTCCCAGCCGGACCGTCAACACCGTGCCTGCAGGGACTACCAGGGGCTTCGCTGGCTCGGGCTTCATCTTCGACATTGCGGTGTTGGACATTGGCGAACCAGAACCGCCGGCCTCTCCGCTCGGCGCGGCCGAACTGCTGCTATCGCTGGAAGACGGTGAGGCGCTGGAATCGGGCGGAGCGGCGGGCTTATTGCAGCCCAGCACCGCAAACGATAAGTAGAGACCAAGGGTGAGTGCTGTCAAACGGGTTCTCATGATTTCCTCCAACGACGGGATAGTCGATCAGAAAGTGGATTGCGCGCAAGGCCGTGAACCGGATGCTGACATTCCATGCCAAGCGCAATCTGTTCTGGAGCATATTCGGTAGCGCCGGCATCATGCCGGCTGTCGGGAGGGCATCTTGCCCTCCCGCGCGGGCGAGACGCCCCCGCGACAGCCGCCGGGACGGCGGCGCTACAAAAATCACGCGGGCGACGACGCTCGCATCAAGCGCCTAGATTTTATCCTCATGCGCGGCAGAAGTCATGGCGCCGCCACTTTTTTCTTCCGGCTCGGCCGCCGTTCCGGAAACCGGGGGTTCGGGAGCGGTTTTGTTTTCTTCCTCCGGGGACTTGCCCGCCAGGAACTTCGCAGTGTTCAGCAGGGGGCGGCCCAGCGACGGATTGTAACCGCTCCAGGCGCCCTCCGACTCCCCACCGCGCTCAAACTGGGCCCGCATGGCTTCCATCTTGGAATCCAGATCGTCGAGGTAGTGAAGCATCAGCGCTTCGGGGAACATGGGCAGTTTGGGCGAGCCGAAATCATACTGTCCGTGATGGCTGATGATGAGGTGTTCGACCAGCGCCTTCAGCGACTCGGGGAACCCCGGCACCAGCGGCAGCTTGGCCTGCAGCATCTCCAGTTCGATAATCATGTGCCCCAGCAACTGGCCGCGCGTGCTGTAGGAAAACGAGCGGTTATAGGTCAGTTCGTGGATCTTGCCGATATCGTGAAAGAAGGCGCCGGTGAGAAGGAGGTCGCGGTTGATCTGGGGATAATTACGGCACATGAGGTCGCAGGAGTTGAAAAGCGAGACCACGTGCTCGAGCAAACCACCAATGAACGCGTGATGCAGCGTCTTGGCCGCGGGAGCGTTGCGGTAGGCTTCCGCGATTTCCGGGTCCGCCATAAACGCCTCAACCAGCGCCTTGAGATGAGGATCTTTAAAGGTAGCAACATAGCCGGCGAGGGTTTGCCATAACTCGCCAATATCTTTGCTGGTCTTGGGGAGGTAGTCGGCGAAATCGACTTCCGATTCTCCCATACGGCGCAGCTTGTGGATGGTGAGTTGGAAGCGGTTCTTGTACTTATTGATCAGGCCCTTGACCTTGATGAAGTCGTCCTGATCGCAGGCGTCAATGGCATCCTCGACGTTGTCCCACATCTTGGCCTCGATGTGGCCGCTGCGATCGCCCAGGGTGAAGGCCAGGTAAGGTTCACCGCTCTTTTTCGGCTTGACCTGGCGGGACACCACTACAAAAGTCGTGGTGATGATCTTGTTCTCGTACTGGACACAGTCGGAAACGAAAAATTCCTTCATAGATTGCGGCCTGTCTCTCGCTTCCGGAGGCTTGGGAACTGCCTAGAGGATGCCCAGCTTTTTCTTCTTTTTCTTCAGTTCCTTGGCGCCCGCCTCCTTGGCGGTGGTTTCGATCGGTGCGGTCTGGTTGGGGCTGGCGCCAGTGTCCACGTAGCCGCCGGCGATCTTGATATAGGCTTCCTCGCGCAGCTTCTGCAAGTAGGCGCGCAGCGCGGGCTGGAGTTTCTGCATGTAGATGGCGTCCTGAACCCTCCCCTCGATCTGGCTGAGCGGAGGCACCCCGGCCTGCTGGTGTTCGGTGACCTTGAGGATGACAAAGCCCTGCTTGGTGCGGATCACGTCAGAAACCTCGCCGGGCTTCATAGCAAAGGTCTTGTCCTCGAGCTCCTTGGCCAGCGTGCCGCGCTTGAAGTAACCGAGATCGCCACCCTGAGCGGCGGTGGGGCCGTCGGAGTTCTTCTTGGCGGCTTCGTCAAAAGCCGCTCCCTTACGAATCTGGGCGAGCAGTTCATCCGCCTTGGCCTGCGCCGCGGCGACTTGCTGGGCTTCAGCCGTAGCCGGATCCTTCTTCTCTGTCGAAATCAGAAGTTCACTCAACCGGACCTGTTCGGGCTGCTCCATCTGGCTCTTGTGAGCATCGTAGAATTCCTGCAATTCCTCCTTGCCGATGGACATCCGGGAGCCGACTTCCTTGGAGATAACCTGCTGGGTGATGATCTGGTTCTTCAGGTTCTGCTTGAAATCCTCGAAGCCGATGCCCTGCGCCTGGGCGGCCTTTTCCAGGTCTTCCATCGATTCCAGCTTCATTTCCTTGCGCATCTCGTCGAGCCGTTTGATCACTTCGGTATCGGCTGTGATGCCCAGGTCTTTGCCCTTTTCGAGCAGCAATTGCTGGTCGATCAAATCGCGTAAAACGTCCTTGTCTTTCTCAGCGACGATCTTGTCGGCATTCGCCGGGTCCTGCTGCTGCGCTTCCTGTTTCAGCTGATCTTTGCTGCGCAGGTACTCGGCGCGCGTAATGATCTGATTGTTGACGCGGGCTATAATCTCCTCGACCACCGTGTCGGCGGGCAAAAAGGAAGGCAGGGCGGCAAAACAAATAAGCAACGTCCAGGGGAGTAGTTTTCGCATAGCCATATGGGCGGCCGTGATTGCGCTTACGCCCTCCGCAAATTGTAACTCCGCAGGCGGGTCCGCGGCCACTTGCGATGCCGGAAGATCCCGTATTACTTTTGCGTCCTTTGCGGTTTAAGATTTTCTCTTGCATTCAACCCTGATGTTGCTTGTAAGGAGACCTGAATGAGGCTCGCTTCATCTCTCGCGCTGATTATTCTCCTGGCGGTTGCCACCCTGCCCGCGGCGGCCAAAAAGACGAAATCCCGGAAGGCGAATTCCTCGGCCCCTGGACTCGCCCAGTTGAAGCAGATGACGGAGCGCTATGCGCCCACATCACTGCGGGTGGACACTTCCAAGCTCTCTACCGGGGACCGGCAGGCGCTGGTCAAACTGATCGAGGCCGGTCGAATCATGAACGACATTTTCCTGGTCCAGTACTGGAGCGGCAACCCGGCCCTGTATGCGCGGTTGCAGAAGGACACCACCGGCCTGGGCAAGGCTCGGTTGCAGTATTTCTGGATCAATAAGAGTCCATGGTCCGCGCTGGATAACTTTAAGGCCTTTCTGCCCGGCGTTCCGGCGGAGAAGCCCAAGGGAGCAAATTTCTATCCCGAGGACATGACCAGGGAGGAATTCGAAACCTGGGTAGCATCTTTGCCGAAGGAGAAACAGGAGGAGGCAAAAGGATTTTTCACCGTCATCCGCCGAACCAGCGCCACCGGCACAAAAACCCTGGAGGCTGTTCCCTACAGCGAAGCCTACAAGGACGATCTGACCCGGGCCGCGGGCTTGCTTAAAGAAGCGGCCAACCTAACGGACAACGCCTCGCTGAAGAATTTCCTGAACCTGCGCGCGGAGGCCTTTCTCTCCAACGATTACTATGCCAGCGACCTGGCCTGGATGGATCTCGACGCTCCCATTGACATCACCATTGGCCCGTACGAGACCTACAACGACGAGATCTTCGGCTACAAGGCCGCCTTCGAAACCTTCCTCAACCTGCGGGACGACGAAGCCAGCGCAAAGTTTTCCGCGCTCAGCACGCACCTGCAGGAGATCGAGGACAACCTGCCCATCGATCCGCAGTACCGCAATCCAAAGCTGGGTGCGGCGGCGCCGATCCGGGTGGTGGACGAGATTCTGTGTTCCGGGGACGGCAATCACGGCGTGGCAACCGCCGCCTACAATTTGCCCAATGATGAGCGCGTGGTCAACCAGAAGGGCAGCAAGCGGGTGATGCTCAAGAATGTGCAGGAGGCCAAGTTTCGCAGCGTGCTGATTCCGATTGCGCGCCGGATGCTGCCGGGGGCGGCTCGGGACGTGAACTTCGAATCTTTCTTTACTCATATCGTGGCTCACGAACTCATGCACGGACTGGGGCCGCACCAGATCAAGGTGGACGGCCGGGACACCACTCCGCGCGCCCAACTGAAAGAGCTCTACAGCGCCCTTGAAGAGGCCAAAGCCGATATCACCGGCCTGTTCGCGCTGCAGTACATGATGGACCATGCCCAGGAGATGAAGCTGGCCAGCGTCCTGGCTTCCGACGCGGCCGCCCAACGGCAGCTCTATACCACCTACTTGGCCTCCATGTTCCGCAGCCTCCGCTTTGGGCTGAATGACGCTCACGGAAAGGGCATGGCGATCCAGTTCAATTACCTCATGGGCAAAGGGGCATTCACCCAGCGGGCCGACCAGACTTTCACCCTGGACCTGGAGAAATTCAAACAGGGTGTGCGGGAGCTAGATCATGATCTGCTGACCCTCGAGGCCCAGGGAGACTACGCCGGAGCGAAAAAACTGCAGGATGAAATGGGAGTGGTGCGTCCCGCTTTGCAGAAGTCCCTCGACCGCCTGCAGGGGATTCCCACAGACATCGAACCGGTTTTCGTGACTGCTGACGAGCTGGCGCCGGAACAGAATGGAGGACGGGCGTCACGCCCCTCCCGCCGGGCGGGGGCGCCCGGTCTCCATTGAGTTAGTTCTGCCCGCCTGAGGACGCTCTAGAGTTGACCGTCCGCACCAATGCCAGGGCGGTCACGTCATTGTGAACGGGGGGCTTGCGCATGAACTGCTGTACGCCCTCAATGGTTGACGCGCAGAGCTCCTCCGCGGTTTCGTTGGCCGCCTGTTGCAAGCCGCTCTTGACCCGTTCCAGCCCGAATTCCTCCCGCCTGCGCCTGCCCTCAAGCAAACCCCGTGAGACCAGCAGAAGGGCGGCGCCGGGGGGCAAGGCGACCAGAGGTGCCTCGCACGTGGCATGAGAAAAAAGTCCCAGAGGCAGACCCGTGGCGCTCAGTTCGATAATGCCGGAAAGATCGCGGAGCAATCCGGGAGTGTGCCCGGCATTGAAATAGCAGATGGTGCCAAGGTCCTCGTTGTAACAGCCGGCAAAGGCTGGACAGGAGCGGATGCCTCCCTCCGCCGCCATGATGGCGCGGTTGAGCTCCAGGCAGAGCTCAGCCATGGCGTCGGCCTCGTTGACATCATCATCGACGAATAGCTCCTGGGCGCGGGTGCGAAAAGTCTGCTGGGCGGCGGAGACGATGGCACTGTTTTCTTCCAGGCGTCCGGCCATGTCCAGTAGGCCGAATAGCACACGGTTGGGCGTGACCCGGACGAAATCGTGGAGGTCGCCTCCCTGCCGTTCACCGTAATAGGCGGCGGCCAACTGGGCAGCGTGGAGTTCTGGAACCTCGGCCATGACCGGCTCCCGCGGCGCCGAACGGGATTTCTCGCGATTAAGAAGGAAGCGCATCGATCAATTGATCGGTGAAGTTAGCACAGAAGCAGGGCAAGGGCAACGACCTGCCGCAACCCAGTGTGGGGCGGGCGCCCCCGCCCGCCGCCTTTGACGTTGATGGTGAATTTGGGATTCGCGGCCTGGAAACATTTAGGTCAAGATCAAGATCAAAATCAAAATCAAAAGCGGCGGGCGAGGGCGCCCGCCCCACACAACTGCTACTGCAGGTCGAAGAGCAGGATTTCCGCGTCTTTTGTGGCTTTGACGATCAACTGCTGCTCGTCGCTTATGGCGGCGCCGTCGCCCTGGGTCAGGCTTTTTCCGTTCAGTTCCACCGCGCCCCTGGCCACTTGCAGCCAGGCGTAGCGGCCCTTACCTAGTTCGTGCTTAACTTCCTGTCCGGGTTGGAGCAGGGACACATACAGTCTGGCATCCTGGTGGATGGTCACCGAGCCGTCTGCGCCATTCGGGCTGGCGATCAGGCGCAACCTGCCGCGTTTTTCGGCTTCCGGAAACGCCTTCTGCTCGTAGCCCGGCTCATGCCCTCGACGGTCCGGCAAAATCCATATTTGCAATAGGTGTGCCGCCTCGGTCTTCGAGGCGTTGGCTTCGCTGTGCCGCACTCCGGTTCCCGCGCTCATACGCTGTCCGTCGCCGGGTCGGATGATGGAACCATTGCCCATGCTGTCCTGGTGCTCGATAGCGCCGTCCAGGACATAGGTAATGATCTCCATGTCGCGATGCGGATGCAGGGGGAAGCCATGCCCGGCCTGCACCCAGTCCTCGTTGATGACGCGCAGGGATCGGAATCCCATGAAGCGCGGGTCGTGGTAAGTGTCAAAGGAAAATGAGTGTTGCGTCTTGAGCCAGCCAAAGTCGCCTCCGCCGCGCTCCGCACTGCGTCTGATATCGATCATAGGTGGAATCCTCGTTATAACGACTATTTAGATGCCAGCACGCCCGAAACGATTCATCGCCGCCTCCCCACTGGAGGTGAACCGGGTTGTGGCCGATGGTCTTCTTGCCATCAGTTGGGACCAGGCCTATGCGGCGAAACCTTTGGAAGTTTTTGCTGGGATTGGCCTTACTGGGATGCGGCGGGCAGCCTGCCGAGCCGGCCGTGGGCTTCGTTAACCGGACCAGGCACTCTGACGCGGAGCTGTGGACGATCTGGCAGGCGGCGCAGGACAGCGTCGCGCAAGAGGTGGATCTAAATCCCTTGCAAAGGTCATCTTTCGGCGCGCCGGCCGACATCCGTCCGGGTGACCGGCGCGCGCTCGAGATTATGCCCCACCAGCTCCGCGTGGGCCCCCGGCCTGATGTGAGCTCACTTGACCTGCTGGCCGCAACCGGTGAGGAACGGTCCGATCCAACCGGGATGATCGCGTGTCCCAAGCCCTGCAATGTCCGCTATGCCGCCGCCTATTCCTTCTATAACCGGGATCTGACCCAATACGCCGCCTCCTGGGAAGAACAGGAAGACAGTTTTACCCTTGTGCTGGAGTATGAGTTCGAAAACCAGATATTGGCCGCGCTCGGCTACAGCTTGAGGTGGCGGTAGGTTTCCATGGGGAGCACGAGCGAGGGCGCTCGCGCCTACATCACTTCTTCTTGGTTTCGGGCTTCTTTGAGCCCTCTGACTTCGAAGCATCCGATTTCGCCGTGCTTTCGGATTTCGACGAATCTCCAGACTTGGGTTTGGAGTCCTTGCTGGAATCTCCGTTCGAGGAAGACGAAGCCGAACCGGTCGAGGACTTCTTGGCGTAATCGGTGACGTACCATCCCGAGCCCTTGAACTGGACCGCCGGAGCCGAGATTACCTGCTCGATGGGACCGCCGCACTCGGGGCATTTCTTGACATGCGGATCGGAGAATTTCTGGATGCGCTCGAAGCGGTGATGGCACTTCTTGCACTCGTATTCGTAAAGTGGCATGGACTTCCTGAGACGCTCCTCAAAACGCAGATGAAGTTCAGTTCCGGACCTCAGCAACTGGAAACTGAGATCTGACAACTGAAATCTGCCTTCCTGATTCTAGGGTTTGTGCAAGTCCTCGTCAATGAACCGGCGGTCGATGCTGCATATCCAGCAGCGGCTCTGTGACGGGTCACTCTCCGCGTCCTTTGCGGCCTTTCTTTGCGTCCTTTGCGGTGAAAGGGCTTGAGTCTGGACCAGCAAAAGCCAAAGCTCTTAACCGCAAAGTACGCAAAGAAGGCCGCAAAGGACGCAAAGAAATGAGCAGCCTCAGTCACAAGACCATGCGTTGTACCCGATGTTAGACTCGCTTCATGGAGGCGGGAGACGACGTTGCGAACCCGAAGGGCACGCTGTCCCCGGGACTTTACCTGGTGGCCACGCCTATCGGCAACCTGGAAGACATCACGCTGCGGGCGGTGCGCGTGCTCAAGGAAGCCGATCAGATTGCATGTGAAGATACCCGCCAGACGCAAAAGCTGCTGCACCACTACGGCGTCGCAACCCGCACCGTCAGCTACCACGAACACAATGAACTGACACGCGCTCCGGAGCTGGTGCTCGATCTTGAAGGCGGTGCGCGTATCGCCCTGGTGACGGATGCCGGAATGCCGGGCATCTCCGATCCCGGCTTTCGCCTGATTTCATTGGCCATCCGGCACCATATTCCGGTGGTGCCGATCCCGGGGGCGTCGGCGTTTCTGGCGGCACTGGTGGCCAGCGGCTTGCCCACGGACTCGTTTCGCTTCAGCGGCTTTCTACCTCCGAAAAGCGGTCAGCGGCGGCAGATGCTGGAGAGCGTCAAGGCCTCGCCCCGGACGCAGGTCTTTTACGAAGCTCCGCACCGCGTGAAGGAAGCGATGGAAGACATTGTTGCGATCCTGGGGAGAGAGCGTCAGGTGGTGATCGCGCGCGAGGTCACCAAGATTCACGAAGAGTTTCTGCGCGGCCGGGCCGGCGAAATTCTGGCGACGCTGAACGCCCGGGGTGACATCAAGGGCGAAATCACGCTGCTGATCGGTAAAGCCGAAGAAGGTCAGCAGAAATCTGCGGCTGGTGTGAGTGTGCGCCAGCGGCTGGAGCAGATCATGGCGGCGGAAAAGCTGGATGAGAAAGCGGCACTCAAGAAGATCGCCAAAGAGATGGGAGTATCAAAGAGCGAGGCCTACCGGGAGCTGCAGCGGAGCAAATAAACCTGTCGCAATCTGAATCACGTATGCCCCACGCCCCGTCCGGGTGGCCGAGCGAAGCTCGGCAGGGTTTCCGCTGTCGCAGACGAATTTGGACGGCTCTTACACGAAGTTGTTGTCGAGCTTTGCTCGACTGGGCGGACGAGGGCGTCCGCCCCTACGTGGGTTTCTTAGTCACACCCGTCCCCTGAACTGGATAATCCTGCGCCGGTCGCGCTTTGATGGCCGGCCCGCGGGCAACTCTTCGAACTGCCGCATCGCCTTACGTTCCGCTGCTACCTTCAGGCGCTGTTCTTTGCTGGCCTCGGTTTCGCGGTAGAGAGTTTGAGCAACCGAAGCCGGGCCACGCACCTCGCTGAGCAGGAGGACCTCCACCTGAAATTCACCGCCCTCGTTGGTCACGCGCAGCATGTCGCCAATTCGGACCGGGCGGGCGGGCTTGATGGGCTGCCCCGCGGATTGAATCCTGCCAAGGTCGCAAGCCTTGGCCGCCAGGGCCCGCGTCTTGAAGAAGCGGGCTGCCCACAACCATTTGTCAATTCGCACCGAGGGGTTCAGATTATTTCCCTGCCAGCTCCCGCTTCACCGCATCGCTGACCACTTTTCCATCCACACGAATTCCGGCGCCGGAGAATCGCGCCATCACGTTCTTCATCACCGTGCCCATCTCCTTCATGGTGGGCGAGCCCATTTCGGCTATGACCGCTCTGACCCCGGCCACAATCTGGTCTTCGCCGGCGGCCTTGGGCATGTAGGCTTCAATCAGCACAATTTCGGCGGCTTCCTTGTCGGCCATTTCCTGGCGTCCGCCCTTGATGAACTGCTCGACGGAATCCTTGCGCTGTTTGATCAAGGTGGTGAGGACCTGCTGCGATTCCTTGTCGTCGAGCGGCGCCATCTTCTCGATCTCGCGGTTCTTGAGCGCGGTCTTGACCATACGCAAGGTGGACAGGCGGTGCTCGTCGCGCGCCTTCATGGCGGCGGTGATGTCTTTTTGGATCTGCTCGCTGAGGCTCATGGTGGGATTATAGCTTCTGGATGAAGACCCAGATCACTAACCACGGGAACACCGGCGGAAACATTCAGTCTAGGGGTCCTTCGGCTTCGTCAGCCCATTCACAAGCGAATGGACAGACTCCGCTCGGGATGACACCCGCTTGGCCTCCGTGGTGAAGAGCCGCTGATTCCGGTAAAATAATGTGATCTTCCAACCACAAAGGACCCCTTCGTAAATGTTGCGCAAGAATCGTTTATTCACACCCGGCCCCACTCCCATCCTTCCGGCGGCACAGACTGCCATGGCTTCCTTCGCCCTGCACCACCGCACCGCCGACTTCCGCGCTTTGTACACCCGCGTGCTGGCGGACATGAAAGACTTTATCGGCACACGGAACGATGTGCTGGTGCTGGCTTCGTCCGGGACCGGCGTGATGGAAGGTTCGGTTTCAAACCTGACTTCCCCCGGCGATAGAGTTCTGGTGCTGACCGCGGGCAAGTTTGGCGAACGCTGGCGCGATCTGGCCAAAGCTTTTGGATGCGTGGTCGAAGTCCTTAGCGCGCCCTACGGCGAGACGATTTCACTGGACGAAGTCCGGCAAAAGCTTACTCCCGACGTGCGCTGCGTTTATGTGCAGGCGACGGAGAGTTCGACCGGCGCCCGGCATGATGTAAAGGGGATTGCAGAACTGGTCCGCGCCCAGGGCGATGACACCTTGCTGATAGTGGATGCCATCACCGGCCTGGGCACCACCCACTTCGATGTGGATGGCTGGGGCATCGACGTTATCATCGGGGGTTCGCAGAAAGCGCTGATGATCCCGCCCGGACTTGCCTACTGCGCTGTGAGCGAGCGGGCATGGAAGCGCATGGAGACGGCTAAGTCTCCGCGTTACTACTTCGACTTCCGGAAAGAACGCAAGGCCGCCGCAAAGGGAGAATCGGCGTACACCCCCGCGACCTCTCTCTTCGCCGCGTTGGGAGCGGCGCTCGATTTCATTCGGGAGATGGGCAAGGGTGACCTGATGGCGGGACGCGAGGCCCTGGTCAACAACGCCGAACTGGCGGCCCAGATGACCCGCGCCGGGGCGCTGGCCCTGGGCCTGAAACTGTTCGCGGCCGCGTCCCCCGCCGCGGCACTCACGGCCATTCAGCCGCCGCCGGGCACGGACTCCAGCGCGATCGTCAAGGAATTTCGCGAATCGTTTGCCGCGGTAGTGGCCAACGGCCAGGGCGAGATGAAAGGTAAACTGTTCCGCATCGCGCACCTCGGCTACTACGACTATCTCGATACCATCGGAATTCTGGCCGCGCTCGAGCATGTGCTCGCCAGCGTGACCGCGACGCCGGTGGAGTATGGCGCCGCGGTACGGGCGGCGCAGGAAGTGTATGCCCGCAGCGCCACGGAAAAACGGCAGCCGGTTGGCGCCTGACGTGACCCGTCGATTACTGCACCGTAAAGTTCACCATGTTGGAATTCTGGGGCGGCTGGTTGTTGTAGATTCCCGTGCCACCGGGATTTTTCACGAAAACGGGCACCGCGCCGGCGTTAGCGACGTCGTCGGCCGAAATCGCCGCGGTAAGCTGGCTGCTGGTCACGAATGTGGTAGTGCGCGCCGTGGAATTCCAATAGACAACCGACTGACCGACAAATCCGCTGCCGTTGACGGTCAAGGTGAAAGCAGTGCTGCCGGCGGTTGCGGTGTTGGGTACCAGCGGGGCAGCGATATGCGGCGCCCCTGCAGCCATCGAACCGGAACCGGAGCCAGAGCCGTACCCCCCGCATCCGAGAGCGAAGGCTGTCAGCAGAATGATGAAAATTGTTTTCATAGTGATCCCCTGTGAGATTTGGCTTAACTTCTGGTGTCAGCGTACGAGGAGGCCCTGGTGCGGGTGTCACCGGCCTGTCATTTCCTGGTAAAGATTTTGCCTGTGCAGCGGCGCTGAAGCAGCGCAATCGCAGGAAGCATCACAATCCCCTGGAGAGTTGACTCTGACCATGAAAGTTGTGGTAGCAGAAAAGATCTCATCCTCAGCAATCGACCTGTTGCGCGAGCCGCGCTGGACCATCGTCACGCCCGACCAGGTCGAGGGCAAACTGGCGGCGCAGTTGCAGTCGGCCGACGCGCTCATCGTCCGCTCCGCCGTCCAGGTGGACGCCGACCTGCTGGAACACGCCCGCAAGCTGCGGGTCATCGGGCGCGCCGGCGTGGGCGTGGACAACATCGATCTCGACGCCGCCACCCGCAAAGGCATCGCCGTGATGAACACCCCCGGCGCCAATGCCATCGCCGTGGCCGAACATGCGCTGGCGCTGATGCTGGCCATGGCCCGCCACATTGGCCGCGCCAACGAGTTGATGCATGCCGGGAAGTGGGAAAAGAAATCTCTTCAAGGCAGCGAACTGCGGGGCAAGACCCTGGGCATCGTGGGACTGGGAAGAATCGGCATGGAAGTGGCGCGGCGGGCGCGCGCCTTCGGAATGGAGATCGTAGCGCACGATCCTTTTGTCTCGACCGCCGTCGCCAAGGAGCAAGGCATACGGCTGGCCAAGCTGGAAGAAGTTTACGCAGCCGCTGATTACCTTACCCTGCATGTGGGCCTCACGCCGCAAACCGCGGGCATGATCAACGCCGATTCGGTAAAGAGAATGAAACGCGGAGTGCGCCTGGTGAATTGCGCGCGAGGCGAACTGGTGGATGAAGCCGCGCTGGCGCAGGCAGTGAAGCAGGGCCTGGTAGCGGGCGCGGCGCTGGATGTTTTCGCCGACGAGCCTCTGAAAAACTCGCCGCTGACCGCACTCGACAACATCATTCTGACCCCTCACATTGCCGGCTCCACCTATGAAGCTCAGGAGGCGGTCGGCTATCAGATCGCGCTGCAGGTGAAGGAATATCTGAAGCACGGCGTCATTCAGAATGCGGTGAATGTGCCTTCAGTGTCGCACGATGAATATCTGGAACTGCAGCCTTACATCGTGCTGGCGGAGCGGCTGGGCTCGTTTCTGGCGCAAGTGAGTGAGGGGACACTGGAAGAGATTTCGCTGCGCTATACCGGGCATATGGCGGAATCCAAGACCGACCTGATCCGCAATGCCGCGGTCAAAGGTATCCTGAACGAATCGTTGGAGGAGAAGGCCAACCTGGTGAACGCGGAGGCGATCGCATCGGCGCGCGGGCTGCGCCTCCACGAGTCGCGCAAGCCGCACACCTCCAGCGGCGGCTCGGGCAGCGTGCTCTCGGTGTTGCTTAAGACGTCAGCGGGAGAACACCTGGTAAAGGGCGCCGTCCTGCACAAGGACAGGCCGCGACTGTTGCATGTGGATGGGATTGACGTGGAAGCTCCCCTCGAGCGCAACCTCATTTACCTGCGTAACCGCGACGTTCCCGGCGTGATCGGAAAAGTAGGCACGATTCTGGGCAAGCACAAGATCAATATTGCCGACTTCTCGCTGGGCCGCCGGGTCGGCAACGCCAAGCCCAGTGCTCCGCGGGAAGCGATAGCGGTGGTGCACGTGGATGGAAAAGTGTCTCCGGAAGTTCTGGCCGAACTGAGAAGAGTACCGGCGGTGGAACAGGCCAAGGCAATCCGGCTGTTTTAGAGTGGCGGAAAAACTAGTAGTGTCATCCTGAGCGAAGCCGGTCCATTCGCGCGCGCGAATGGACTGGCGGAGTCGAAGGACCCCTGGCATCTCAGGTACGGCAGAATTATTCCGCGGTGAGCGGCGAGAACCGTGAAGCAGGTAGGGGTCCTTCGACTGCGTAGATGCTTCGCTTCGCGAAGCGGCTACTCCGCTCGGATGACAACTGAAGAATGAGCAGCAGCCAAGCATCCCAGGAAGCCAGGACTGGTTCCAACAGCATACGAAAAAGTGCGCGAGGACAATTGATGTTACGAAGATGCGGCATCGCAGTGGCAGGGTTTCTTCTGCTTACATCCATGGGATGGGCCCAAAGCAACCGCTTCGACGTCAGCCTGGGCGGGGCGGCGGTGTTCAGCAAGCAGTCCACGGGCAACGGCACGGTGCTTACCCCGACCAACTCGGGCGCGGTCCTCATCACCGGGCGCTACCGGTTTTCCGATCACAGCTCGGTCGAGATCAACTATTCCCATACCGCGAACTCCCAGATCTACTTTGCCGCGCCTTTGACTTATCGCATTCACAGCACCACCGGAGAATACTCCGGTGCTTATGTTTTCAGTTTCCACGAGAGCGCCAAAGTCGAACCGTTCGTTTTTGCAGGCGCGGCCGCGCTGGTTTTCTATCCCAGCTACGACGCCAACTACATCAATGGCGTGCAGACTTTCATTCCGGCATCGCAACAGACCAAGCCGGCCTTCCTCTATGGTGGAGGATTCGACTGGCGCATCTTCTCC
>Ga0207706_10002988_pt1 | contig 16306 bp, 13 predicted proteins | sample KBSC53metaG_FD_184318 | JGI IMG/M metagenome (GOLD analysis project Ga0207706, IMG submission 184318) | Corn rhizosphere microbial communities from Kellogg Biological Station, Michigan, USA - KBS C5-3 metaG (SPAdes) (version 2) | ecosystem: Host-associated > Plants > Roots > Rhizosphere > Soil ... | reverse complement strand
CCGACGACCCGGCCACCTTCCGGATGCTCCAGGCCGGCGACTCCGACGGCGTCTTCCAGATGGAGTCCGAGGGCATGCGGCGGCTGCTGCGCCAGCTCCGCCCGGACCGCTTCGAGGACATCGTCGCCCTGATCGCCCTGTACCGCCCGGGGCCGATGGAGGAGATCCCCAACTACATCGCGGGCAAGCGCGACCCCAGGCAGGTCAAGCACCTGCACCCGCTGATGGAGGAGATCACCGCCGACACCAACGGGGTGCTGGTCTACCAGGAGCAGATCATCACCCTGCTCCAGAAGGTGGCCGGCTACACCGCCGGCGAGGCCGACCTGGTGCGCAAGGCCATCGGCAAGAAGATCGAAGCCCTGATGCGCAAGGAGGAGCCGCGCTTCCTGGCCGGCTGCCGCGAGAAGGGCCTCAGCGACGACCAGGCGGCCACCCTGTGGCGCCTGATCCAGCCGTTCGCCGGCTACTCCTTCAACCGCGCCCACGCCGCCGGCTACGGCCTGGTCGCCTGGCAGACCGCCTACCTCAAGGCCCACCACCCGGTCGAGTACATGGCCGCCCTGCTGACCAGCGTCAAGGACGACAAGGACGCCCGCCCCAAGTACCTCGGGTCCTGCCGGCGCATGGCCATCACCGTGCTGCCCCCCGACGTCAACGAGTCCGACTCCGACTTCACCCCCGCCCCCGACGGGGCAATCCGCTATGGCCTAAGTGCTGTGCGGAACGTGGGCGAGCAGGTGGTGGAGGCGATCATCGGCGCCCGGCGGGAGAAGGGCCGCTTCACCGACTTCTTCGACTTCTGCGAGAAGGTCGACATCAGCGTGCTCAACAAGCGGGTCATCGAGTCGCTGATCAAGGCCGGCGCCTTCGACTCCCTGGGGATGCCGCGGCGGGGCCTGTTCGAGGTCCACGAGGTGGCCGTCGACCGGGTCACGGCCCGCAAGCGGGCCGAGGCGGCCGGCCAGTTCTCCCTGTTCGGGGGCCTGGGCGACGGCGAGGACGTGGTCACCGAGCCGCTCCCGGCGGTCGGGACCGAGGAGTGGGAGAAGACCCAGCGCCTCGCCTTCGAGAAGGAGATGCTGGGCCAGTACGTCTCCGACCACCCGCTGCTGGGCCTGGAGCACGTCCTGTCCCGGGCCGCCGACACCTCCCTGTCGTCGCTCACCGAACGCTCCGACGGGGCGGTGGTCACGGTGGCCGGGATCCTGGCCAAGCTGACCAAGAAGTTCACCAAGCGGGGCGAGGTCTACGTCATCGCCGACCTCGAGGACCTGGACGGCGGGGCCGAGTGCATCTTCTTCCCCCAGGTCTACACCCAGCACCAGGGCATCCTCGTCCAGGACGCGGTGGTGGTGGTCAAGGCCCGGGTCGACGCCCGCGACGAGACCCCCAAGCTGGTCGCCCTCGAGGTCAAGCCGCCCAACCTGTCGGAGCCCGGCTCCGCCCCCGTGGTCCTCAACCTGGAGGCCCGGGCCTGCAACGACGGCGTCGTGACCCGCATCAAGCACATCCTCGGGTCCCACCGCGGCAAGTCCCCGGTCCACCTCCAGATCCGCGGGGCCCGCTCCACCATGGTCGTCCGCCTCGGCGACGAGTTCCGGGTCGACCCCCGCAACGGCCTCTACGCCGAGATCAAGGCCGAGCTGGGTCCCGACGCCCTCCTGACCTGACCTCCGCCCGGTAGGGTTGCCTCCTTGGCAGGCACGTTGAGGAGGGAGCTGGGCAATGGGGCACCAGGTGCGGGGCGTGATCGCCAGGTCCGAAAAGGCTCCGGTCGAGCTGGTGACGGTGCTGGTGCCCGACCCGGGACCCGGCGAGGTGCTGGTCCGGGTGCAGGCGTGCGGGGTCTGCCACACCGACCTGCACTACCGCGAGGGAGCGATCAACGACGAGTTCCCGTTCCTGCTCGGCCACGAGGCGTCCGGCAAGGTCGAGGCCGTCGGGCCCGACGTGACCAACGTCGCCCCCGGCGACTTCGTGGTCCTGGCCTGGCGGGCGCCGTGCGGGCAGTGCCGCTCGTGCCTGCGCGGGCGCCCCTGGTACTGCTTCGACAGCCGCAACGCCAGCCAGAAGATGACCCTGGAGGACGGCACCCCGCTGTCGGCCGCCATCGGCATCGGCGCCTTCGCCGAGGTCTGCCTGGTCGCCGCCGGCCAGGCGGTCAAGGTCGACCCGGCGGCCCGGCCCGAGGCGGCCGGCCTGGTCGGCTGCGGCATCATGGCCGGCTACGGGGCGATCATGAACACCGCCAGGGTCGAGCGGGGCGACACCGTGGCCGTGTTCGGCTGCGGCGGGGTCGGGAACGCCGCCATCCACGCCGCCGCCCTGGTCGGCGCCCGCAAGGTCATCGCCGTCGACGTCGACCAGCGCAAGCTGGAGCTGGCCCGGCAGTTCGGGGCTACCGACCTGGTCGACTCCAGCCAGGTCAACCCGGTCAGCGCCATCCGCGAGCTCACCGGCGGCTTCGGCGCCGACGTGACCGTCGAGGCGGTCGGCCGCCCCGAGGTGATGAAGCAGGCCTTCCACGCCCGCGACCACGCCGGGACCATGATCCAGAGCGGCGTCCCCAACCCCAAGATGCGGGTCGACCTCGGCATGCTCGACTTCTACGGGCGCGGCGGGGCGCTGCGGCCGTCCTGGTACGGCGACTGCCTGCCCACTCGCGACTTCCCAATATTGATCGACCTGTACCTGCGCGGCCGATACGATCTCGACCGGTTCGTCTCCGAGACCATCGCCCTCGACCAGGTCGAGGAGGCGTTCGCCAAGATGCAACGCAACGAGGTGCTGCGCTCGGTGGTGGTCTTTCCTGATGCCTGAGACGTCGACCCTGGCACTGTTCGCGGTGGCCGCGGTGACCCTGCTGCTGATCCCCGGCCCGGCGGTGCTCTACATCGTCACCCGCAGTGTCGACCAGGGCCGGGCCGCCGGGCTGGCCTCGGTCGGCGGCGTCCACGTCGGCACCCTGCTGCACGTGGCCGCGGCCGCCCTCGGCCTCTCGGCCCTGCTGGTCTCCTCGGCCACCGCCTACGACACCGTCCGCTGGCTGGGCGCCGCCTACCTGGTCTGGCTGGGGGTCCGGCGGCTGCTGGCCCGTGACGAGGACGTCCCGGAGGCGGCGGCCGGCCCCGATGCCCACCGGCCCGGCCTGGGCCGCATCTTCGCCCAGGGCGTGGTCGTCAACGTCCTCAACCCCAAGACGGCCCTGTTCTTCTTCGCCTTCCTGCCCCAGTTCGTCGACACCTCCAGGGGCTCGGTGCCGTTCCAGGTGGTCGTGCTCGGGGCCGCCTTCGTCCTTTTGGGCCTGCTCAGCGACGGCGCCTACGCCCTGCTGGCCTCGACCGGAGCCGGCTGGCTGCGCCGCCGCCCCAGGGTGGCCAGGACGTCGCGCCTGGTCTCGGGCGGGGTGCTGATCAGCCTGGGGGTGACGACCGCCCTGGCCGGGTCGCGCTCCTCGACCCGGTAGCCGCCAGCCGCCGGGGCCCGCCGCGTCCCGGGGCCTCGGTCGACAGCCAGTGCAGCAGCAGCTGCTGGGCGACCCCGGCCGCCGCGCCCCAGTGGGCGGTGACCGCCCGCACCTCGGCCTCCGACGGCATGCGGCCATCCAGGTAGGCGGCCCCGACCGCCTTGCGGACACCCAGGTCCCCGGCCACCACCCTGGGTCGCCCCAAGGTCCGGGCGAGCAGCCACTCCGCCGTCCACCGCCCGATCCCGGGGAACGCGACCAGCCGCTCCACCACCGCCTCGTCCTCGCTGGCGGCCAGCTCCTCGAGGTCCAGGCGTCCCGACGCCACCGCCCCGGCGAAGGCGATGACCGCGACCGCCTTGGAGTTGGAGAACTGGAGCTCGCGCAGGTCGGCGACCTCGGCCCTGGCAAGCCGGGACGGGTCAAGGCTCCACACCTCGCCGTCCAGCGGGTCGCTGGGACCGGGGTCGACTGGGGGAGGGGGGACCTGGAGCTGGTGGTGGTGGCCGTAGCGGCGGGCCAGGCGGGCGCGGAGGACGGCCGCGAACCGCAAGGTGATCTGCTGGGCGCTGATGGCCCGGACCACGGCGGTGAGGAGGTCGGGCTGGAGCACGGGGCCGATCCCGGGGAAGCGGGCGGCGATCCGGGCCACCACCGGGTCGGCCGCGGCCAGCTCGGCCAGCGCGTCCGGGGCGGTCGGGAACGCGCCGGCCAGCACGCGCCCGGCCGCCTCGGCGTCGGCGCCGGCCTCGGCCGCGACCAGCAGCGCCGGGTCGGCGACCGTCCCCGCCGGCCGGGCGGCCGTCGCGACCGTTCGGCCGTCCACCGCCAGTGTGCGCAGCCACAGCCGGCCGTCCCACCGGTCGAGCAGGTCGTCGCCGGAGCGCCGGAACACCTCCAGGCTCCCCGTCAGGTCGACCGGCCCGCCCACGGGCACAACGGCCACGTCCCCGTCCGGCCGCTGCTCGCAGGGCACGCTAGTTGACGCTGAACGGGGTGGCGGTGGGCGCCGGGCCGGCGACCCGGAAATGCTCCAGCAGGGCGAGCTCGCGGCGGAGCAGGGCCGCCTCGGCGGCCAGCCGCTCGGACGCCGACGGGATCGTCAGCAGCCGCTGCTTGTCGTCCAGGTCGACCTGGAGCCCGGCGGCGATCAGGTACGAGGCGGCGACCGGGTCCTCGGGGACGTCGATCGGCTCCACCGGCTCGTTGGCCATCCGCAGCAGGGTGGTCACGTACCTGGCGAACAGCCGGCCGGCCTTGACGGTGCGCTGCTCGGCCCCCTCCCCGGTCGCCTCGGGCAGCTCGCGCACCTCGGCGACGATGTACGGGGCGGCCTGGGCGACACCGTCGATCTCGAACCGGCTCCGCCCCCGGGCGACCACGTCCAGCCGCCCGTCGGCGTGCCGGTCGACCTCGGCCACCTCGGCCACGCACCCGACCGGGTGGTAGGTCGCCCCGGCGTCCACGTCCCGTCCCTTGACGATCGCCACCACCCCGAACCGCCGGTCCCCGTCCAGGACCAGCTTGAACATCCGCCGGTAGCGGTCCTCGAACACGTGCAGCGGGATCGGCAGACCCGGATACAGCACGGTCTGCAACGGGAACAGCGGCAGCTCCACCGGGGCCACCCTCATCGCTCGGATCGGACGCCCCTATGGTAAGGCGCCATCGGTGGAACGGCATTGGCCCCGGGGGCTGCGGTAGGGTGAATCCCGTTCCCGCCGGTTTGCTGGTGTGCTGTGGAGTGCCTGCCCGTGCTGCCTGTTGTTGACCTTCGTGGCTCTGACCGTGACCCGGCCGGGGTGTTGCCTCGTGCCCCCGCGGACGCGGTCCAGGCGGCTCGGGCCGGGGTGCGGCGGGTGGTCGACGACATCGCGACCCGCGGTGACGTCGCCGTGGCCGAGGCGGCCCGCCGCTTCGACGGGGTCGACGCCCCTCCGTCCGCCTGGCGGGTCACCACCGACGAGCTGGCCGCCGCCGAGGCGGCCCTCGGGCCGGACCTGCGTGCCGCCCTGGTTGACGCCATCGAGCGGGCCCGGGCCTTCCACCAGGCGCAGCGGCCGGCCGACCTGGTCTGGTCGCAGCGGCCCGGGGTCCGCCTGGTCCAGCGGTTCGTGCCGCTGCGCCGGGCCGGGGTGTACGCCCCCGGCGGGCTCGGGGCCTACCCCTCCAGTGTGGTCATGAACGTCGTCCCGGCCCAGGCGGCCGGGGTGTCCGAAGTGGCCCTGGCCACCCCGCCCGGCCCCGGCGGCCGCGGCCACCCCGCCATCCTCGGGGCGGCCGCCCTGCTCGGTGTGGACGAGGTGTGGCTGCTGGGCGGGACCCAGGCGGTCGCCGCCCTGGCCTGTGGCACCGCGACCGTCCCGGCGGTCGACTCGGTGACCGGGCCCGGCAACCTCTATGTCGCCCTGGCCAAGCGGGAGGTGGCCGGGCGGGTCCGGATCGACGGGTTCGCCGGGCCGACCGAGGTGGCCGTGCTCGCCGACGCCACCGCCGACCCGCTGCTGGTCGCCGTCGACCTGGTCGCCCAGGCCGAGCACGACCCGCTGGCCGCCTGCCTGCTGGTCACCGACGACGCCGACGTGTGGAAGGCCGTCGAGCCCCTGCTCGCCCAGGAGGTGGCGGCCGCCGCCCACCGCGACCGGGTCGAGGCCGCCTTCGCCGGCCAGTCCGCGGTCGTGCTCTGCGACGACCGGCCGGCCATGCTCCGGGTGGCCGAGGCGTTCGCCCCCGAGCACCTGGAGCTGCTGGTCGCCGACCCGGGCGAGCTGGCCGCCCAGGTCCGCAACGCCGGCGCCGTGTTCATCGGCCCCTGGACCCCGGTCGCCCTCGGCGACTACGCCGCCGGCACCAACCACGTCCTGCCGACCGCCGGCACGGCCCGGTTCGCCTCCGGCCTGTCCACCCTCGACTTCCTGCGGACCATGCAGGTGGCCACCTTCGACCGCGACGCCCTGGCCGCGGCCGCCCCGACGGTGGCCGCCCTGAGCGCCGCCGAGGACCTCCCGGCCCACGGCCGGGCGGTCGCGGCCCGCCTGGCCGGCCCGAGCGAGGAGGGGTCGTGAGCGGCGCGCTGCCCGGGACGGCCGGGCGGGTGCGGGTCAGGGACGACCTGGCCGGGCTGACCCCCTACGGGGCGCCCCAGCTGGACGTGCCGGTGCGGCTGAACACCAACGAGACCCCCTATGGCGTGCCCGCCGAGGTCCTCGACGACCTGGCCGAGACGGTCAGGGGCCTGGAGCTGCACCGCTACCCGGACCGGGAGGCGACCGGGCTGCGCGAGGCCCTGGCCCTGCACGCCGGGCACGGGTTCGAGGGCACCTGGGCCGCCAACGGCTCCAACGAGGTCCTCCAGCAGCTGCTGCTGGCCTTCGCCGGCCCCGGCCGCTCGGCGCTGGTCGTCGAGCCGACCTACGCCATGCACGCCCTGCTGGCCAGGGCCACCGGCACCGCTCTGGAGACCAGGGTCCAGCGCCGCGACCAGCTGCTCGACCCGTCGGCCGCCGCCGGCCTGGTCGCCGAGGCGGCCGCCGACCTGACCTTCTGGTGCTCGCCCAACAACCCGACCGGCGAGGCGACCAGCCCCGACGTGCTCGCCGCCGTCTGCGCCGCCGCCCCCGGCCTGGTCGTGGTCGACGAGGCCTACGGCGAGTTCGGCACCTCGCACGCCGCCGCGCTGCTGTCGCGCCACCCCAACCTGGTCGTCACCCGCACCTTCTCCAAGGCGTTCCGCATGGCCGGGCTCCGGCTCGGCTACCTGCTCGCCGACCCGGCGGTGGTCGACGGGATCCGCCTGGTCCGGCTGCCCTACCACCTGTCCGCCCTCACCCAGGCGGTCGGCCTGCGGGCCCTGCACCACAAGGGCGTGCTGATGTCGCACGTGGTCGCCACCGAACGGGAGCGGGAGCGGGTGGCGGCCGCCCTGGGCCGCCTGCCCGGGGTCCGGGTCCTGCCCAGCGACGCCAACTTCCTCTGCTTCGAGACCCCGCAGGACCCGCGCCGGCTGTGGCAGGGCCTGCTCGACCGGGGGGTCCTGGTCCGCGACGTGTCCCGCTACCCGACCCTGGAGCGCCACCTCAGAGTCACCGTCGGCACGCCGGCCGAGGACAACGCCTTCCTGACCGCCCTCACCGAGGAGCTCCGTCCATGAGCGCGACCGTTCCAGGAGCCGCGCCGCGGACCGCCCGGGTCGAGCGGCGCACCGCCGAGGTCCAGGTCACCGTCCAGCTCGACCTGGACGGCACCGGCGACGGCGGGTCCGACACCGGGGTGCCGTTCCTGGACCACATGGTCGCCCAGCTGGGCCGGCACGCCCGCTTCGACCTGTGGGTCGAGGCCAAGGGCGACCTGGAGATCGACGCCCACCACACCGTCGAGGACACCGGCATCGCGCTCGGCCAGGCCCTGGCCGAGGCCCTGGGCGACAAGTCGGGCGTGCGCCGCTTCGGCGACGCCGTCGTCCCCCTCGACGAGGCCAGGGCCCGGGCCGCGGTCGACCTGTCGGGCCGCCCCTACCTGGTCTGGGACGTCCAGGTCGACGCCGCCCCGGGCGAGCTCGGCAGCTTCGACCCGCGCCAGGCCCGCCACTTCCTGGAGGCCGTGGTCAGCAACGCCCGCTGCACCGTCCACGTCCAGCTGGAGGCCGGCGACCTGCCCCACCACTGCCTCGAAGCCTGCTTCAAGGCCCTGGCCCGGGCCTTCGGCGACGCCTGCGCCCCCGACCCGCGGGCCGGCACCGGCAGCACCAAGGGGGTGCTGGGATGACCCGCCCCCCGGTCGCCGTGCTCGACTACGGGGTCGGGAACCTGTATTGGGGACGGCCATGATCAGGCCGCCGGTCGCCGTGCTCGACTACGGGGTCGGGAACCTCCACTCGGCGGCCAAGGCGCTGGACCGGGCCGGGGCGGAGGTCCGGGTGGTGCCGACGGTGGCCGAGGCCGCCGGGGCGGCCGGGCTGGTCGTGCCGGGGGTGGGGGCGTACGGGGCCTGCCTGAGCGGCCTCGGCTCGGCCGGCGGGCCGGCCGCGGTGGCCGGGTGGCTGGAGAGCGGCCGGCCCCTGCTCGGCATCTGCGTCGGGATGCAGCTGCTGTTCGAGGCCAGCGAGGAAGGCCCGGTCAGCGACGGCGCCGGCGTTGTCGCGGGCAAGATCCGCCGCCTGAGTGGCCCGGTCAAGATCCCCCACATCGGCTGGGACGAGGTCGCCGTCCGTCCGGGCAGCCGCCTGCTCGCCGGCCTCGGGGACGGGACCCGCTTCTACTTCGTCCACTCCTACGCCCCCGAGCCCGACGGCGACGCGGTCGCCGCCGTCTGCGACTACGGCGGCCGCTTCGCCGCCGCGGTCGAGCACGGCAACCTGTTCGGCACCCAGTTCCACCCCGAGAAGTCGGGCGAGGCCGGCCTCACCCTGCTGGCCAACTTCGTCAACGAGGTCCGTGCCGCATGACCCTGGAGCTGCTCCCGGCGGTCGACCTGCTCGACGGGCAGGCGGCCCGCCTCGTCCAGGGCGTCGCCGGCACCGCGACCGGCTACGGCGACCCGGTCCAGGCCGCCAGGAGCTTCGCCGCCCAGGGCGCGAACTGGCTGCACGTGGTCGACCTCGACGCCGCCTTCGGCCGCGGCCCCCGCAACCGCCAGCACCTGGGCCGCATCGTCGCCGCCGTGGCCCCTGTCCGGGTCGAGGCCTCCGGCGGGGTGCGCACCGCCGCCGACCTCGACGCCCTGCTGGAGCTGGGCGCGGCCCGGGTGGTGATCGGCACCGCCGCCCTCGAGGACCCCGAGTGGGTCGCCGAGGCCTGCGCCGGCCACGGCGAGGCGGTCGCCGTCGGTCTCGACGCCCGCGGCCGCACCCTCCAGGCCCGCGGCTGGACGGCCAGCGGGGGCGACCTGTTCGAGGTCCTCCAGCGCCTGGAGGCGGCCGGCTGCCGCCGCTTCGTCCACACCGAGGTCGCCCGCGACGGCATGCTCACCGGCCCCGCCACCGACCGCCTCAGCGAGGTCCTGGCCGCCACCACCCGCCCCGTGATCGCCTCCGGCGGTGTCGCCACCCTCGACGACCTCCGCGCCCTGGCCGCCCTCGAACCCGACGGCCTCGAGGGCGCCATCGTCGGCAAGGCCCTCTACGCCGGCCGCTTCACCGTCACCGACGCCCTCGCCGCCCTGGCCGAGCCCGCTCGAGGCATCGGACGGCGGCCGTGACCCTGGCCAGGCGGGTGATCCCGTGCCTGGACGTGGCCGCCGGGCGGGTGGTCAAGGGGGTGTCGTTCGTGAACCTGGTCGACGCCGGCGACCCGGCCGAGCTTGCCGGCATCTACGACGCCGAGGGCGCCGACGAGCTCGTGTTCCTGGACATCACCGCCACCGTGGAGGCGCGCGCGACCCTGTTCGAGGCCGTGGCCAGGACGGCCGAGCAGGTGTTCATCCCGCTCACCGTCGGCGGCGGGGTCCGGACCGTCGAGGACGTCCAGCGGCTGCTCCGGGCCGGCGCCGACAAGGTGTCGGTCAACTCGGCCGCCGTCCGCGACCCGGAGCTGCTGTCGGCCGGGGCCGGGACCTACGGGGTCCAGTGCATGGTGCTGGCCATCGACGCCCGGCGCCGTCGCGACGGCACCGGCTGGGAGGTGGTGGTCGACGGCGGCCGCACCCCCACCGGCCTCGACGCCCTCGCCTGGGCCGAGGAGGGGGCAGCGCGCGGCGCCGGCGAGCTGCTCGTCACCAGCATGGACGCCGACGGCCAGAAGACCGGCTACGACCTCGACCTGGTCGCCGCCGTGACGACAACGGTCGACGTTCCCGTGATCGCCAGCGGCGGCGCCGGCGAGGTCGGCCACTTCACCGCCGCCGCCCAGGCGGGCGCCGACGCCGTCCTGGCGGCCAGCGTCTTCCACTTCGGCCAGCTCTCCATCGCCGAGGTCAAGCACGCCCTGGCCGCCGCCGGCCTCCCGGTCCGCGCCTAGCCCGCCTCTTGACCCGCCGCCGGGACCGGGGGAAGCTCGGGATGGCGGTGATCCAGCGCCCAACCTCTGATGGCCCACCCCAGCGGGGCCCGTGGAGAGGCAAAGGGGGGCACACTCCCGGATCGCGGGTCGCCCGGTGCCCTCCGGTCGCGCGGCCGTGGCTGCTGGGGAGCCGGCCACGCGACCCCACGGAGGACTGGGTCATGCCTGCTGACAAGGACTTCAAGCGGCTGGTCCGCGCCCGCATGGGCCGGACCGGCGAGTCGTACACGACCGCCCGATCCCACCTGCGCCCCGACAGCGACCCTGGCCGGCCGGACCGGTTCCGGGGCCGCCACCCCGACACGGCCGCGCTCACCCGGCTGCTGGCCGCCCTCGGCGTGACCGACCCGGCCGGCGGCCGGCCGCTGAGCGAGGCGATGGTCCTGGGCATCGCCGGCGGCATCGGGTTCGCCTACTTCGTGTTCGAGTACGAGGACCTGACCACCCTCTACCTCGGGGGCAGGATCAACCCGTACATCCACAAGCGGGACGCCGCCGAGGCCGCCCTGACCCGGCTCGGGGTCCCGTTCCAGGTGCGGCGGACCAGCGGCCCGGCGGCTGCCGAGCGGCACCTGCGGACCGCCCTCGACCAGAGCCGGCCGGTGGTCGCCACGGTGGACGGGGCCCGGCTGCCCTCCCGGGCCGTCCCGCGCGAGCTGCCCGGGATGACGCCCCAGGACGTGCTGGTCGAGCTGCGCGACGGCGAGCCGGTGCTGTGGGACCTGGCCCCGGAGCCGGTCCCGGTGACCTGGGCCGAGCTGGCCGAGGCCCGGGCCGGGGTCCGCTCGGCCAGGCACCGGCTGGTCGTCGCCGACGCCCCGGCCGATTTCGGCGACGGCGTCGGCAGCTCGACTAGCGAGGTCGACCTGCCCGGCGCGGCCGCCGCCGGGATCGCCGACACCTGGACGGGCATGCTGGACCCGCCGATGCGCAACTTCGGCATCCCCGGCCTGGCCAAGTGGGCCGACCTCCTGACCGCCCCCCGCGACCCCAAGGGCTGGCCCCGGCTGCTGGCCGCCCCCGGGCGCCAGCTCCAGCTCCTCACCTGGCTCTACGACTGGGTCGAGACGGCCGGCACCGGAGGCGGCTTCTTCCGGTCCATGTACGCCGAGTTCCTCGAGGAGGCCGCCGGCCCCCTCGGCCGCCCCGGCCTGACCACCCTGGCCGGCTCCTACCGGGAGCTGGCCACCGCCTGGACCACCCTGGCCGAGACGGCCCGTGACGCCGCCGGCCCCCAGCCCCTCGACCCCGACACCCTCACCGCCCTGCTGGCCGGCCTGCGGGACCAGGTCCTCGACCTGGCCGAGGCGGAGCGGCAGGCCGCCACCGAGCTGAAGGAGCCCAGATGACCGCGCTGCCGCGCAACATCACCTTCGACTGTGCCGACCCCTATCTGCTGGCCGGCTTCTGGAGCCAGGTCACCGGCTACCGGGAGGACCCCGAGAACCCGAACGAGCCCGACGACCCGGAGGGCTACCTGGCCGGGCCCGGCGACCAGCCCGGGCTGCTGTTCATCAAGGTGCCGGAGCCCAAGACGGTCAAGAACCGGGTCCATCTCGACCTGGTCCCGGCCGACAGGACCCGGGACGAGGAGGTGGAGCGGCTGCTGGGGATCGGGGCGACCCTGGTCGCCGACCACCGGCGCCCGGACGGGGCGGGGTGGGTGGTGCTGGCCGACCCGGAAGGCAACGAGCTCTGCATCGAGCGCAGCGCCGCCGAGCGGGCCGCCACCGGGTAGGCCCACCCCGGGTCGGCGACGTCCAGGCTGTCAGGCCGACAGGCCGACCTTGGCCAGGAACTCCAGCACGACCCGGTTGAACTCCTCCGGCTGCTCCATGTTGGGCAGGTGGGCGGTGCCGGGGAGCAGCACCCGCTCGGCCCCGGGGATGCCGCTGGCCAGGGCGCCGGCCATGGCGTGGATGTCGGGGCGGTCGTGCTCGCCGACCACGACCAGGGCCGGGGCGGCGACCTCGCCGAGGCGGTCCGCGGCCGGTGGGTCGGGCTCCTCCAGGTCGGCCGGGCCGTGCTCGTAGGCGACCAGCAGCATGTCCCGCACCCGCCGGCGGACCTCGGGGTCGACCACCGACGGGTCCCGGCCCATGCCGACGACCCAGGTGTCGATCTCCAGCCGGGCCGCCTCCCCGTGGTCGCCACGCTCGAGCGCGCCCTCGCTCTGGTCCCACAGCTCGAGCAGGGCCGGCTCCTGGAACCGGTGGCCGGCCAGCCCCGACCCGACCAGGACCAGGGCCCGGACCCGCTCGGGGGCGGCCAGGGCGAGGTCGACCGCGGCCCGGCCCCCCAGCGAGGCGCCGGCGACCACCGCCCGCTCCACGCCCAGGTGGTCGAGCAGGTCGCGCAGGGTCGCCCACAGGGCGACGGGCCCGGTCGGCGCCGGGGTCTCCCCGAACCCGGGCAGGTCGGCCCGGATCACCGTCCAGCCGGCGTCGGCGAACGGCCCCATCTGGTCGTCCCACATCCGCCGGTCGGCGATGCCGGCGTGGACCAGCAGCAGCGCCGGCCCCCACCCGGGCGTCCTGGGCGGCCCCGACCCGGCGACCTCGTGGGCCAGCACCTCGGTCATCTGGCCGCGGAGGCGCTGGTGGTGACCGCGCCGGTCTCGCTCAGGTTGCGGATCTCGCGCAGGGCGACCGAGATCATGGCGATGTCGAGGGTGTCCGCCTCCTTGAGGTCGGAGAGGATGGCGTTGGTCCGCTCGACCGCGGAGCGGTTCTCCTCCATCCAGGTGTCGATCAGCGTCTCGGCGCCCTTGTCCTCGGTGCCGTCCTCGGTGCCCGGCTTGAGCACCTCGATGGTCAGCTCCCGCTGCTCGGAGTAGAGGTCGTCGCGCAGCGCCCCCTGGGCCAGGGTCTGCCAGTGGGTCTCGGCCGGCAGCTTGGCGATCTGGTCGCGCAGCCAGTGCAGGTCCAGCTTGTAGCCGAGGGCGAAGTAGACGGCGGCGACCGTCTCGACGGTCTCGCCGCAGGCGGTGGCCACCTCGATCACGTTCAGGCCCGAGAACAGCGCGTCCAGGCTGGCCACCCTGGTCGCCAGCTCGGGCGGGACGCCGGCGCCGGTGAACCGCTCGGCCATCTGGTCCAGCGACTCGGAGTCGGCCGGGGCCAGCAGCTTGGGCAGCTCCTGGGCCAGCGACGCGATCCCGGGGGCGAAGTGGGAGACGGTGGCCGCGATGTCCATCGGCTGGCGCCGGTTGCGCAGGAACCACAGCGCCGACCGCTCGATCATCTTGCGCCCCTCGGCCTGGAGCTCGAGCTGCACCTCGGCCGGGACCACGGTGTCCAGGGTGGCCAGGTCCTTCCAGAGCCGGCGGATGTCGAACACCTCGCGGGCCACCGTGTAGGCCCGGGCGACGTCCGTCGGCCGGGCCCCGGTCTCGTCCCGGAGCCGGTTGGCGAAGGTGCTCCCGGCCCGGTTGACCATGCTGTTGGTGACGTAGGTGGCGATGATGTCGCGGCGCAGGGGGTGCCGGCGGAGCTGCTTGCGGAACTTCTCCCGCAGCTTGGGCGGCATGTAGCGCTCCAGGTCGTCGGCCAGGTACTCGTCCTCGGGCACGTCCGAGCCGACCAGCTCGTCCTGGAGGACGATCTTGGCGTAGGCCAGCAGCACCGCCAGCTCGGGGCGGGTGAGGCCCCTGCCGGTGGCGCGGCGCTCGGCCAGCTCCTCGTTGTTGGGCAGGAACTCGAGCCGCCGGTCCAGCCGGCCGGCCCGCTCGAGGTGCCGCATCAGCCGGGCGTGCTCGTCCAGCAGCTGCGGCGCCTGGGCCTCGGTGACGCTGATCGCCTGCACCTGGCGGTAGTTGTCCTGCAGGACCGACGCGGCGACGTCGTCGGTCATGTCGGCCAGCAGCTTGTCGCGCTGCTTGCGGGTCATGTCACCGTCGCTGACCACCTGGTTGAGCAGGATCTTGATGTTGACCTCGTGGTCGGAGCAGTCGACCCCGCCCGAGTTGTCGATGAAGTCGGTGTTGATCCGGCCGCCGTGCAGGGCGTACTCGATCCGCCCGAGCTGGGTGAAGCCGAGGTTGCCGCCCTCGCCGACGACCCTGGCCTGCAGCTCGCCCCCGTTCACGCGGACGGCGTCGCTGGCCCGGTCGCCGACGTCGGCGTGGGTCTCGCGGGCCGCCTTCACGTAGGTGCCGATGCCGCCGTTCCAGAGCAGGTCGACCGGGGCCCTGAGCATGGCGCTGATCAGCTCGTTGGGGGGGAGCGCCTCGGCCTGGACGTCCAGGGCCCGGCGGACCGGCACCGACAGCGGGATCGACTTGGCCGAGCGCGGCCAGACCCCGCCCCCCTCGGAGATCTTGGCCGTGTCGTAGTCGGACCAGGAGGAGCGGGGGAGGGCGAACAGCCGCTCCCGCTCGGCGAAGCCCACCTCCGGGTCGGGGTCGGGATCGAGGAACACGTGCAGGTGGTTGAACGCCCCGACCAGGCGGATGTGGCGGCTGAGGAGCATGCCGTTGCCGAACACGTCGCCGGACATGTCGCCGATGCCGACCACGGTGAAGTCGGTCGACTGGGTGTCGACGCCGGTCTCGCGGAACAGCTGCTTGACCGACTCCCAGGCGCCCCGGGCGGTGATCCCCATCTTCTTGTGGTCGTAGCCGGCCGACCCGCCGGAGGCGAAGGCGTCGTCCAGCCAGTAGCCGTACTCCTGGGCGATCGAGTTGGCCAGGTCGGAGAAGGTGGCCGTGCCCTTGTCGGCCGCCACCACCAGGTACGGGTCGTCCTCGTCGTAGCGGACCACGTCGGCCGGTGGGACAACCTTGCCGCCGACCCGGTTGTCGGTGATGTCGAGCAGTCCCCGCATCATGGTCGAGTAGCAGGCGACCACCTCGTCCATCAGTGCCTCGCGGCCCCCTTCGGCCGGTGGCTGCTTGACCACGAAGCCGCCCTTGGCCCCCACCGGCACGATCACCGCGTTCTTGACCATCTGCGCCTTCATCAGGCCGAGGATCTCGGTGCGGAAGTCCTCGCGCCGGTCGCTCCAGCGCAGGCCGCCGCGCGCGACCGACCCGCCGCGCAGGTGCACGCCCTCGACCCGCGGCGAGTGCACGAAGATCTCGAACTTCGGCTTGGGCAACGGCACCAGCGGGATCCGCGTCGGGTCGAGCTTGAACGACACGTAGGGCTTCGGGCCGGCCAGGTAGTAGTTGGTGCGCAGCATCGCCTGCAGGACGCTCAAGAACCCGCGCAGGATGCGGTCCTCGTCGAGCGAGGCGACGGCGTCGATCGCGCCGTGTATCTCGGCCACCACCGCATCCGCCGCCCCGCGCTCGCCCGCCGGGTCAAAGCGCGCGTGGAAGAGCCGCACCAGCGAGGACGCGACATCGGTGTGCGCGAGCAGCGTCTGCTCCATGTAGCGGTCGCTGAACGGGATGCCCGCCTGGCGCAGGTAGCGCGCGACCGCGCGCAGCATCGTCACCTCGCGCCAGTCCAGCCCGGCGCCGATGATCAACCCGTTGAAGCCGTCGAGCTCGGCCTCGCCGTGCCACACGCGCGCGAACCCGTCGTGGAAGCGCGAGCGGATCGCGTGGACGTCGACGTCCTCGCGCGCGAGCAGCCCGAAGTCATAGATCCACGCGGGCTCGCGGTCACGCGGCGTGACTTCGTACGGACGCTCATCCGTCACCGTCAACCCGAGCGACTCGAACATCGGCAGCACGTCGGACAACGACACGCGCCCACCGCGCCGGTAGAGCTTGCAGCGCAGCACGTCCGGCGCCGCCTCCAGAGGCCGGTAGAGCGAGAGGTCGAGCGCGTCGGCGCCGTCGAGCGCCTCGATGCGCTGCACGTCGGCGATCGCCGAACGGGCGAGCAGGTCCTCC
>Ga0207706_10002986_pt1 | contig 16314 bp, 14 predicted proteins | sample KBSC53metaG_FD_184318 | JGI IMG/M metagenome (GOLD analysis project Ga0207706, IMG submission 184318) | Corn rhizosphere microbial communities from Kellogg Biological Station, Michigan, USA - KBS C5-3 metaG (SPAdes) (version 2) | ecosystem: Host-associated > Plants > Roots > Rhizosphere > Soil ... | reverse complement strand
GTGGCGCTTGCAGCACGCTTCTGTGCTCTCTGCCTGCCAGAGCCCGACGCTTGGCGTCTGCGTCTGCAGACTGATCAGGTTCAGTCCCCAGCGTGCGGTCAACTCGTCGCGGTACACCAGCGTCTCCGCGAAATGATGAAACGTGTCGAGGAACAGCACCGGAATATCCGGTCGAACGTCGCGCAGCATGTGCGTGAGCACCACGCACTCTGCTTGAAAACTCGACGTGATGCACGGTTCCTTCGCCGGGTCGAGCGCTCGTTGAATCACGTCTCGCGCGTCAGTGACTGTCAACTCCCAACTCCCAATTCCCAACTCCCAAGCCAGACGCCTCAACTACCACTGTCGCGAGTTGGAAGTTGGGAGTTGGAGATTGGGAGTTGACGCCGATGCTTACGTGAGCATCTCCTCTAACGCTTTTCGTATCGCCTCAGCCGCTTCCTGATCCGAGGCCGCGCGCCGCGCCATATGCGCAAGGCGTTCGGCGAATGTCATCGGCGCACCTTGCGCCTCCGCCGTGGCTCGCTGCGGACCGGTAATCATCCCCGCGCCGCACGTGAACTGCGTGGCCGGATCGATCAGGATGAAGCTCCCGGTCGCGCGATTGTCGGCGTAGCGATCGAAGACGATCGGCCGCGCCGTCGATATCTGCACGCTCCCGATCTGGTTCAGCACGAGCGCGTGATTGACTTCCGCCGTGACCGTTCGAGTGGAGTGCTTGAGCAGGTAGACGCGGCCGGGGTCGAGAGGCCGCTCGTCCATCCATACCAGCTCGGCCTCGAACCGCTGTCCGACAAAGGCGGGTTCGACTGTCAGTACATCTCCACGGCTGATATCCATCTCGTCGTCGAGCGTCAGCGTGACCGACATCGGCGCAAAGCCAATCGCGAGATCACCGTCGTAGGTGACGATACGTCGGACGCGGGCGCTGCGCCCTGAAGGCCACGCCGTGACCTTGTCGCCGGGCCTGATAGTGCCCGAGACGATCTGCCCCGCGTATCCACGGAACTCCTGGTCCGGCCTGATCACCATCTGTACTGGGAAGCGGAACGGTCCACCGGCCACGTTGCGATGCACCTGCACCGTTTCCAGATACTCGAGCAGAGGAGGTCCATCGAAGTAGGGCGTGCGCGCGCTGCGCGTGATGACGTTGTCGCCTTCGAGCGCGCTCATCGGGATCGCATGCACCGACGCGCCGGCGAGGAACTCGCTGAAGTCGTCCTGGATCTTCTCGTACACGTCGCGATCGAAATCCACGAGGTCCATCTTGTTGATCGCCAGCACGAAGTCCGTAATCCCGAGCAGCCGCGCGATTCGCGCGTGCCGCTTCGACTGGGTGCGCACGCCGTTCCTCGCGTCGATGAGCAGGATGGCCACGTCGGCTGTCGATGCGCCGGTCGCCATGTTGCGCGTGTACTGTTCGTGGCCCGGTGTGTCAGCCAGGATGAACTTGCGGCGCGCCGTCGCGAAATACCGGTACGCGACGTCGATGGTAATGCCTTGTTCCCGCTCGGCCCGTAGACCGTCGGTGAAGAGCGAGAAATCGATCGGCCCGGCATTGCGATTTTTCGACGCCTTGGCAACCGACGCGACTTGATCTTCGTACACCGATTGCGAGTCGTGGAGCAGCCGCCCGATCAGCGTGCTCTTCCCATCGTCGACGCTGCCGGCTGTGCAGATGCGGAGAAGGCCCGATTCCATCAGAAGTAACCTTCCCGCTTCTTCAGCTCCATCGAGCCGTCCTGGTCATGATCGATGATGCGCAGCTGCCGTTCGGATTGGCGCGTGGCGATGAGCTCATCGATGATCTTCGGTACCGTGTCGGCGTCAGACTTGATCGCGCCGGTGCACGGCGAACACCCGAGCGACCGCATCCGGCACTTGACCAGCTGCGGCTTCTCGCCCGGCATCGTAACCACGAAGGGCTGCTCCTGGACGATGAGCGACGCGCCCCGGACGATGACCTCGCGCTCCTTTGCGAAGTAGAGCGGCACGATCGGGATGTTTTCCGCGTGGATGTAGTTCCACACGTCGATCTCGGTCCAGTTGGACAGCGGGAAGACGCGGATGCTCTCACCGGGACGAAGCTTCGCGTTCAGCAGCGTCCATAGCTCGGGACGCTGGCGCTTGGGATCCCACTGCCCGTTCGGATCGCGCACCGAGAAGATGCGCTCCTTCGCGCGTGAGCGCTCCTCGTCGCGACGGGCTCCGCCAATGGCGGCGTCGAAGTCGCCGGCTTGCAGCGCGTCGAGCAGCGACTTGGTCTTCAGCAGGCCGCAGCACCGCTGCGTGCCGACCTTGAAGGGCTGAGTCCCTTCGGCGATCGCTTCCTCGTTGGTGTGGACGATCAGCCGCGCGCCAACCGATCGAGCCATCTCATCGCGGAACTGGATCATCTCGCGGAACTTGTAGGTCGTATCGACGTGCAGCAGGGGAAACGGAATCGGACCGGGGTAGAACGCCTTCTGAGCCAGGCGTAGGAGAACCGATGAGTCTTTGCCGATCGAGTAGAGCATGACCGGCCGTTCGAATTCAGCCACGACCTCGCGGAAGATGTGGATGCTCTCGGCCTCCAGGGCTCGGAGGTGATCGAGGCGAGACGTGTGAGCGACGGTCGAGTCAGGAGTCAGGGCCACGGTCGACATATCTTTTCAAAACTGCAAAATTACCGGCCGCAAAACCGCACAATGAGCGGCGGCAAACGTGCAAAAAAAAACCCGGGTGAGATCCCCGGGTTCGATCGCGTAGCGTGTTGTGGGTTATTTCTGCTATTTACCCAATTGCCGGATCGTCACCGCGGGGACCCATGACGGGTCCTGCTACAACAGCATACGCAACAAAGGCGACAAATCCGGACGGACATCGGGTTAGATTTTACCTGTCAGGCCGCTTCAACGCAAAAGGAGTAGCTTATGGCCATGAAACGCATGCTACTGGTCGCCATCGCCATTGGGCTATCGAGCGCCCAGCTCGTTGCCCATCACTCCTTTGCGGCCGAGTTCGACGCCAGCAAAGCCGTCCGTATTACTGGAACGTTGACCAAAGTCGAGTGGACTAACCCGCACATTTACTTCTACTTGGACGCCAAGGACGAGCAGGGGAATCCAGTCCGCTGGACCTGTGAATCCGGTGCCCCGGGGGCGCTGAGCCGTCGCGGGTTCAAGCGCGGCGACCTCAAGCTCGGCGACACCATCGTCGTCGACGGCTATCGCGCCAAGAACGGGTCCAACCTGATGGACGCCCGTCGCGTGACACTGGCAGATGGGCGAATCGTCTCTGGCGCCTCGGCCGGTGACGGAGGTCCTCAATGAGCGGCCAGCGACCGGGTCTCGCTGCGGCGGCCGCTCTGTGCGTGCTTGCGCTCTCGGGTGTTGCGACACGCGCGCAGCTGCAGGTGCCGGACGTCAAGTCGAACCGGCCGACGCCGCGAATGGCCAACGGCAAGCCTGACCTCAGCGGCTACTGGAAAGGGACGACCGACACCAAGCCGGTCGGCAATATCGGCAAGGACTTGCCGGGTTGGAAACTCCCGCTGACACCGGCGGGCGAGGCGGCGTTGAAACACAACCTGACCGCGACGATCGATCCCGAGAGTCTGTGCATCATCGGCGGGATACCACGTCACAACGCCAGCGGGCTTCCGTTCGAGGTCCTGCAGGGCACCAACAAGATCGCGTTTCTTTACTGGTACAGCTATTACCGCCTCATTCCGATCGATGCGAACCGCAAGCACTCCGACGATCCCGATCCATCGTTCTTCGGCGAGGAGCTTGGCCGGTGGGAAGGCGACACGCTGGTCATCGATTCGATCGGCTTCAAAGAGGAGAAGGTCTGGATCGACGAGAACGCCAATCCGCATAGCGATGCGCTGCATGTCGTCGAGCGGTGGACCCGGCCCGATGCCGACCACATTCATGTCGAAACGCTCATCGAAGATTCGAAGTTCTACACGAAGCCGTTCACGTACTCGCGAACGTGGGTCCTCGGCAAACCAGATGAGGAGATTCAGGAGTACGCGTGCAGCGAGAACAACGTCGATGCGGCTCACCTGGGCTTCGGCCCCGGGCCGATTCGTCCCGACGGCACACGCGGCTACATCGATCCGGCGCCGCTGCCGCCGCCGCTTCCGCGCACTGGAAAATGACACGACACTATTCTTCGTGCCTCTTGAGATCTTCGTGTCCTTCGCGATCTTCGTGTCCTTCGTGTGTGTAACAATTCGCCCACTATGCGTATGAACAGATTGCGTCTCATGGCCGCTGTTGCTGGACTCGCGGTCGCGGCCTCGGTTCCGGCCCGCGCCCAGGGGCAACAGCCGTCGCCTGCGCCGCCGGCGCAGCTCTCCGCGTTGGCCAAGGAGAACCTGGCAAAGGCGCGGCCGAAGGCGCCGTTCGACCTCACCGGCATGTGGCAGCACGACGGCCGGGCAAATACATGGCGGTTCGTGCCCGAGACGTTCAAGCTCACGCCGGAAGCGCAGGTTCATTACGACAAGGGTGTGAAGGCTCTGGCCGATGGTGGTGTCTATCGTGACGACATCGGGCAATGCTGGCCGGCGGGTCTTCCCCTGATCATGACCAGAGTGTGGCCAGTGGCCATGATCCAGTTGCCGACTGCGATCTACATGATCAGCCACTTCATGAACAGCGTGCGCGTGATCTACCTGGATGGGCGCGAGCATACCGATCCCGACATCGTCGTGCGCACGTTCAATGGCGAATCAATCGGGCGTTGGGAGGGTGACACGCTGGTCGTCGACACGAAGTATTTTCCGGGACATCACCACTGGCTGGATCAGGGTGGTGCCTCGGTGCCCGCCAGTGAAGACCTGCATATCATCGAGCGGTTAAAAATGATGTCCGATGGACGGCTCGACATCGAGTACACCATGACCGACCCAAAGAGCTGGGTGGGCGAATGGAAGATGACCAAGACCTTCCGTCGTCGCGAGGATGCGGATATCACGGAGGTGGAGTGTCTGCCGGACCTGAACGAACACCTGCCGGCGACGCGTTCGCGAGGACTCGTCAAGTAAGGGACGCACGTGGATCGCAGGGAGGACTCATGAAGCGCTGGCTGATCGCATGTCTGGGTGTCGTCACGATGACGGCGGTGTCTGTTGCGGCTCATCACTCGCCCGTCATGTTCGACCGTTCCATCACCAAGACACTGGTTGGCACGGTGGTCGAATTCGCCTGGACGAATCCGCATGCCTCGATTCAGCTGGACGTGCCGACTGAGAAAGGTGGCGTGGACCGGTGGGGGGTCGAGCTCGGAAGCCCGCAATCGATGGCGAGGACCGGCTGGAGGTCTTCGATTATCAAGCCGGGTGACAAGGTCACCGTCGTGGTGAATCCCCTGAAGAGTGGAGAATTTGGCGGGATCTTCGTGTCGATGACGTTGCCCGATGGCCGCAAGCTCGGTGGTCGCGCCACCGACTGAATTCAATTCCCGATTCCAACGTGACTGCGACTCGATGCGCTTGATCGCCACGCACGCCTGCCGTTCCGGTCGGCGCCGGCGCTGCACGCCGGAACTCGGCTTCCACTCGTGCTCTGTCGACACGCGGCGAGTAGCGGCTGGCTCGCCGCGACATCCGTCACGCGGCTCAATCGCCTGTGGTTACTCGCGCCCCATCACCTGAAACAGAGCCGCGGTCCGGCAACCGCCTTCGCGAAGGCCCCGGCGGTCAGGGACGAATAGAGAGCGCATTCGCGTGTTAGCCCGCCTTTCGGCGTGCACGCCCAGATCGACGTGCCTGTTGGGGCAGCGCCGAGATCACCGAGCGCAGCAGCCGATTGACCGAGTCGGAGGAGTCGAACACCTTGGCCACGTCGGGCTCCAGCACGACGGCCACCGCGTTCTCCGCCATCCGCGACGCAAACCTATTCGGTCGGCTCCGACTGTAGTCGAACGTGTATTCAGACCGCAGCTCGTCAGGACGTCTCTTGCCCGGCTTTCTTGACGTTTTGCTCATGGCGCTGTCGCTCGCCTCGGGTTGCCGGACGAGCACTGATGATCCGAATCTTGGGCGATCGCTCCGTGAAAGACACCAGCAGGAGACGCTGCCTCTCAGAATATCCCACTATGATCTCTCGTGGCTCGTCCGAGGAGTGTTCGGGATCGTCGAAGATCCGCGCCAAGGGATCACTGAACGCTGTCGCGGCCTCTTCGAACGTGACTCCGTGGTCGCGGCTGTTCTTTTCGGGCTTTGCTGGATCCCACTCGAACTCAAGGCTCATCGGACGGTTGCCGCGAGGCTACCACGAACCGTTTCAGCTTGCGCTCTCGTTCGGGTGGGTAACGTATGTGAAGCTACTCGACGCGCGGGGGTTGTGGAGGGAACATGCGTCCGTTCGTCATCGCAGGTTGTGTCGGGTGTTGGCTCGCGGCGGCCGCACTGTCGATGGTCTTCGCCCAGTCGACGTCTCGATCGGTGAGTGCGCCGCGACCCTACACCACATGGAGCAGCTATCTTGGCGGCGCGCACTCAGCGCAGTTCACAAGGCTCGATGAGATCAACACGTCGAACGTGTCGCGGCTGACAGTGGCGTGGACCTTTCCCGCCGGCAATCGCACGTTTCTCTTCAATCCGCTGGTGGCCGATGGCCTGGCGTTCGTGCTGGCGGGAGCCAACGATCTCGTCGCACTCAATGCAGTCACGGGGGCGCAGGTCTGGACGCGCCCGCATCCCGGCGCTGTCGGCACGCGTGGAATGAACTACTGGCACAGTGCCGACGGGCGTGATCGCCGGTTGCTGTACATCGCAGGCGGATACCTGACGGCAATCGACGCGCGCACAGGCCAGACGATCACGTCGTTCGGTAACGACGGCCGAGTGGATCTCCGAACGGCCCTCGCAGCGACCGGCCGTTCGACCGCCAACCTGAACCCTCTCCAGACAAGCAATCCCGGGCGTGTCTTCGAGGACTCGATCATCGTGAGTCTGCCGGCGCAGGCTCCAGGCTACGACTCCAATCCAGGCGATATCCACGCATACGACGTGCGAACAGGAGCGCTGCGATGGGTGTTCCGCTCGCTGCCGCAGGATGGCGAGGTCGGCTCGGACACGTGGCCGAAGGGTGCGCGGGCCAACCATGGAGGTGTGCACAACTGGAGCGAGCTGACGGTCGACGAGGCACGCGGAATCGCCTACGTGCCCTTCGGTACGGGACGCTTCGACTTCTATGGCGGCGATCGTCCCGGCCAGAATCTCTTCGCCAACAGCATCGTCGCGCTCGATGCGAGAACGGGCAAGCGGCTGTGGCATTACCAGATCGTTCATCACGACGTGTGGGACTACGACCTGCCAGTGGCACCAAAGCTCCTGACCATTCGCCAGGACGGCCGGATGCGGGATGTCGTCGCGCAGGCGACCAAGCACGGATTTCTGTTCGTCTTCGATCGCGTGACGGGCGAGCCGATCTGGCCGATCGAAGAGCGGCCCGTGCCGCAGTCGGATGTGCCGGGCGAGCACACATGGCCGACGCAGCCGTTTCCCACGAAGCCCGCACCGTTCGCGCGTCAATCGTTCACCGAGAACGACATCAACCCCTACCTGCCAGCGGCGGAACGCACAGCCATCCAAGAGAGGCTACGCAGCTACCGCAATGACGGGCTGTTTACGCCACCCAGCTTCCGCGGCTCGATCGAGATGCCGGGTCACAGCGGCGGCACGAATTGGGGTGGGGTTGCCGTGGATCCCGACAGAGGAGAGTTGTACGTGCTCTCGAAGGCCTTGCCCACGATGATCCGAATCGTGATGCCGGGTGTGAGCGAGCCCGGATCGTCACGGACAGGGGAAGCGACGATCGTTTCTTCCGCGGAAGAGGCGCGATTGACGCGGGCTGCCAACGAGGCGCTCTCCAAAGGTCCGCTACGTTTCACGTCGCCGTACGACTTCATGTTCACAAGCACGTACTTGTCCCCGATCGGACCGCCGTGGTCGGAGATCGTCGCGTACGATCTCAACACCGGCGACATCAAATGGCGCGTGCCGCACGGGAGCGTCGCGGCTCCCGCGGCGCTCGGCATCACAGCCGACAGCGGCGCCCATTGGCCGCGTGGAGGGTTGCTGTTGACTGGTGGCGGCCTGCTGTTTGCCGCATCCGGATCGGACAAGACGTTTCGCGCCTACGATCGACGCACAGGGAAGGTCGTATGGACCTACACGCTTCCCGCTGCCTCGGATGGTGTGCCGGCATCGTACGAGGCAGGCGGACGACAGTTCATTCTTGTTCCTGTCGCCGCACAGCACGGCTGGAATCCCGCGCGCTTTCCCACACTTCCGCCACCGCCCGCCAGCTCCTACATGGCATTCGCGCTGCCCGAGTAGAGGCGGGTCTTCAGACCCGCCTGCTTGCTACTTATCTTCGCGTCGCGCGCCTCCGAGCATCGAGCGCATGCTCCAGTAATTGCCTTCATGACACGCGAACTCGAAGAGGTAATAGCTCGGATCCTGCTCGAGCGGGAACGTCACCGTCCACGGTTTCGACCAGGTCTGCGGATCGTCGACGGTCACTTCATAGCGCAGCGTGTGATCGTCGATACGCGTGAAGCGCTCCGTCATGCGCGCGTTGTGCGAAAACGCGCGATTGACGCCACCGCCCTCTTTGAAGTTGGTCGTTTCAATGACGAGCGTCTGTCCTTGCCATCGTCCTCGCGAGTCACCCATGTACTCGTCGATGGCGGCACCCACGTGCGGTCGCCCATCGAGGTAGACGATGCGCGCCTCGTGGATCATCTCGTTGCGAATGACGACAAGACCAGGCGCCTGAATGATCTGGTTGCCGCTCGAGTTGCCGATCGGCAGCATCGAACCGAACACGCCGCGTGAGATGCAGCGACCTTGCGGCCCGACGTTGGCCGGACCGTTGAGGGGGCCGCGGGCTTCGTTCGGGATGGCTGCGGTGCGCTTGGCGCCTTCTGGAGTGAGCTCAGGAAATCTGCCGTTCGGCGGATCCACCAGCAGCGACGTCTGGTGCTGCGGCTTGCCGTAGTCTCGCCAGTGGTCTCGCGACTCGCCGAAGAACGCGTCGTTCGCGTTCGTCAGCCGGCGCTTTTCGGGAAGCTGCGCGAATTCTTCGTCGGTGAGATTGGCCTTGGTGCCGAGGCTCGCCGGACGCTCGAGCGGAACGCCCAACATCGCCACGCCTGGCCAGTAGCCCTGTATGTCTGGATCACCCCACGGCGTCTTCGGGGGTGTCCAATGCTGGCCGTGCACGAGGACCGTTGACGCGACGAGGGTCATAGCGACGACAAGGCTGCGCATTGCGCACCTCCCCTTCGTTTCCGAACGTCCGCTGCCGGCTGATTATATGACCGATCGACCGTGTGAGCGCGGGATCGAAATGGCCATGATTCGATAGGTCTGCGGCGGTATCCTGTCGTCGATCTGTCCAGGGAGTACGTAGAAATGGCATCTGAATCTGAACCGGTCGATCCCGTATGGCACCCGAATTCGATCGACATCGGCAGGCGTCGCGCGCTCATCGGGCTCTCGGCCATCGTCGTATCGACACTGGGAGTCGAGCGCGCATGGGCACAGGGTCCGCGCAGTTGCGTGCTGACGCCGGAGGCAGGCGAAGGGCCCTACTACATCGACCCCAAGCTGCTCCGCTCGGACATCACGTCCGGACAACCTGGTGCGCCGCTCGAGCTGGCTCTTCAAGTTGTGCGCGCGGGAGACTGCGCGACGCTGGCCAAGGCACGTGTCGATGTGTGGCACGCCGACGCGATCGGACTGTACTCGGGCTACGCCAAGCAGAGCGGAGTCGGCGGCGTTTCCACGGAGCCGGCCGTGGGGAAACAGTACCTGCGCGGCACGCAGTTCACCGATGCACAGGGGAACGTGCAGTTCCGCACGATCTTCCCGAGCTGGTACGGCGGCCGCACGCCGCACGTTCACTTCAAGGTTTTTCTCGCGAACAAAGAGGTTGTCGCGAGTCAGATTTTCTTTCCCGACGAGATCAACAAGGAAGTGTTCGCAGAGTGGCAGCCCTATCGTCAGCACGTTTCAAAGCGAAGGACCTTCAACGACAACGATCCGATCAAGCAGGGAGTGTATTCCGAGGTCGCGCGTCAGCAGGGTGCGTATGCTGCGACGGCCGTTCTCGTCGTCGCGTCGCGGTGATCGGGAGGCGGGTCTAAGACCCACCTCCACTACTGTCAGATGCTGTCAATCTTGCGCCGTGGCCGATCGCGACGCGGCGTTGGGCCATTGCGTCCCGGATCGCCCACTGTCGGGCGCCGGCGCTCCGGATCGCGCCCGTTCCTCAGCACGCTTGTACTCGGGCAACTGCACCGAGAAGAATCGGTAGAGTAGCAAGCTATCGAGAATCCCGACGGCGACGAGCACGAGATAGGCGAGGTTGCTTTCGACGAGATGGAGATCTTTGAGGAGCGTGGAGAGGCCGAAGCCCACGATCCATGCGTCGAAGCTCATACACAGCCGGCGGAACGTCTCCGGCCGGATGCGGCGGATGATCAGGCCGCCGATCGGGACGCCGATCAGGATGCTCGGAAGGATGTACGGAATGAGCGCGAGGCTCTGCACCGAGTACAATCCCGCATACGCGTACGCCACCGCCGTAAAGCTGGACTCTGCGAGCCGGATGAACCCGAGCGCCGCGCGAAAGTCTTTCTGCGTCAGCCCCTGATTGCTCAACATCACTGCCAGCGGCGGTCCCGAGATCGTCGTCACCGAGTACAACACGCCGACGCCGCCACCGAAAACGAACCCGATCGACTGTTCAGACTTGATTGGCCGCCGATACCCTGCCGCTTGAAAAAGGATCAGTGGCAACAGCACAAGGAACGTCCCGAACCGAAGCCAGCCCGGGTTGACCTGCGAGACGATCGTCGTGCCGAGAACGACGCCAGGCAGCAAACCGATGACGATCGGAAGCACGCGGCGCCACACGCGCGGCAGCGCATCGCGATTGACCCAGAGCACGTACGCGTTGAGCACGACCTCGATCGGCACCAGCGCCGGGTTGAGCACACGGTTGGTGAGGAAGAGCAGCGCGATCGGAACGGTGATCGAGGAGAAGCCGTACCCGAGCGCCCCATTGACGACGGCCGCGCCGAGTGTGATGAAGACGAGTGCTAACTGCGAGGAGTCCATCTGTCGAGTAGAGCCTGTAAGCGTTGCGTGATTGCCGCATGGCTGTCAACGGGGCTGCTTGAAACCGCGCCAGTCGATTCTCAATTTGCGCATGCGCGCACGCAGAGTATGCGGGTTGATACGCAGCAGCCGAGCCGCGCCATGGGGACCCTCGACTCGTCCGTTGGTGGCTTCGAGAGCCGCTTCGATGTGCTGCCGGATCACGACGTCGAGCGGGGCGATGCGAGCGGCGGGCTGCTCCGCGGAACGAGCCGGCGCCGCGCTCGTGCTCAGCGAATCCTGCCCGAGTGCGCCGGCGACGTTGAGCGTCCGCCCCTGACCGATGAGCACGGCGCGATCCATGACCGCCGCCATCTCGCGGACGTTTCCCGGCCACTGATACTCGGCAAGCCGCCGCACATCGTCATCGGAGATAGGTATCGGACGAAGGCCGAAGCGATTGGCGGCTCGTTCCGCGAAGTACTCGGCAAAGGCGCGGATGTCGCTGGGGCGGTCGCGCAGCGGCGGGATCACGATCGGAAAAACCGAGAGGCGATAGTAGAGATCCTCGCGAAACGTCTGTTTCTCGACCATTCCCGGTAGATCGCGATGAGTGGCGGCAACGATTCGCACGTTGACTTTGAGCGGCCGTTCGCCGCCGACCCGCACCACTTCCGAGTCCTGCACGACGCGCAGGAGTCGGACCTGTGCGGCCAGGGCGAGCTCGCCGATTTCGTCGAGGAACAGCGTGCCGCCATCGGCCTGCTCGAACCAGCCTTTGCGCCGGCTGACGGCGCCGGTGAACGCGCCGGCCTCGTGCCCGAACAACTCTGAGTCGATCAGTTCGCTGGGAATCGCGCCGCAGTTCACGCGCCGGAACGGCCCATTTCGAAATGGGGAATGCTCGTGAATGGCGCGCGCGATGATCTCCTTGCCTGTTCCGGTTTCGCCGAACAGCAGCACCGGCGCGGCGCTTCGCGACACGATGCGTGCACGGCCCATGACCGCGGCCAGGCCGGTGTCGCCGCCGATGAGCCGCTCTTCGCCGGCACGGACGTCGCCGTTGATGAGCACGTCCGCGGCGAGTCGTGATGCGACGGCGACCCTATGCTTCTGTGACATATGACGGATATTACCTGCGTATTATGACAGTAAATCTAGTGTATTTGATAGAAGTCGAGTAATTCGGATCTGAGGAGTCGAACTTGCCCCAGAATTTGCCACGGTCCAGGTCTTGCCTCTCACTGTGGCGATGTCTCCGCTTGCCCATCGATGTCCCTGTTGCCCCACATCGTGTCGGTGCACATGTATGACGCCGACGACCACCAGGTGGTGAGCTAGCTCTCGAATCGTTCGGCTCCCACTTGCCACACCGGTCGTTCGGCTCACTCAATTCACCTCATCACACACGTTGGCTGCGCCTGTGCGCAGCGATTTTCGGGGTGCCGATCCGCGATCGGCCAGAGGAGATTCGATGTTTCGCAGAGGATTGACCTTCGCCGCGGTACTGTTCGCGGCACTGACGCCGGCAGCCGGCCTGGCTCAGACTGGTGGAACTGTCAGCGGCCTGGTCCGCGACTCACTCGGGGGAGCCATCCCGGGCGCGACGGTTCGGGTGATCAACGAAGCCACCGGTGCTGCGCAGGAAGCAGTGAGCGACGCCGAGGGCAGTTATCAGGTTACCGACCTGGCGGCGGGCCAGTATCGCGTGGAAGCGACCCTTGATGGTTTCGAGCCAGCAGTGGCTCGTGGCGCCGTTGACGGACGACAACAGGCTGCGAAGATCGACATCACGCTGACGCCCGCTCGCCTGACCGAGGGCGTGGTCGTGACGGCCCGCCGCGTCGAAGAGGCCGTTCAGGAAGTGCCGATTCCAGTCTCTGTGCTGAGCGGTGAGCTCGTGTCCAGCGCGGGCGCGTTCAACGTGAACCGCGTGAAGGAACTGATCCCGACGGTCCAGTTTTACTCGTCCAATCCGCGCAACTCCAGTGTCACCATTCGCGGCATCGGTTCACCGTTCGGGCTGACCAACGACGGCATCGAGCCGGGCGTGGGCATGTATATCGACGGCGTGTTCTACGCGCGGCCAGCGTCGGCGACACTCGACTTCCTCGATGTCGCACAAGTCGAGGTGCTGCGCGGACCGCAGGGGACGCTGTTCGGCAAGAACACGACGGCGGGCGCGATCAACGTGACCAGCAAGCGGCCGAACTTCACGCCGGAATCGAATCTCGAACTCGCGTACGGCAGCGATAGCTTCATGCAGGCGAAGGCGTCGCTCTCCGGCCCGCTCGGCGACAAAGTGGCAGGACGTCTCTCGTTCTCAGGTACGGGTCGCGAGGGGTTCATCTTAAACACCGTCACGCAAAACGAGACCAACACGCTCAACAACCTCGGCTTCAGAGGGCAGATGCTGATCGTGCCGTCGAAGCGCGTTGCCGTGAACGTCTCGGTCGACCACACACGTCAGCGCCCGGAAGGATATGCGCAGGTGATTGCAGGTGTGGCGCCGACGCTCCGTCCGGCGAATCGGCAATGGGCGCAAATAATCTCTGATCTCAACTACACTCCGCCAAGCTACAACGCGTTCGATCGCCTGACAGATACCGACACGAGCTGGCAATCCAACCAGGATCTGGGTGGCGCGTCAGTCAATGTCGATTGGACGGTGGGACCGGGGCGCGTGACCTCGACAACCGCGTATCGTTACTGGCACTGGGATCCCTCCAATGACCGTGACTTCATCGGGCTGCCGGTCACCTCGATTTCGGCCGCGCCGTCGAAGCAACACCAGTGGACGCAGGAAGTCCGCTATGCAGGCGCGTTGTCGCCTCGCGTGAACCTCGTGACCGGCATCTTCGCGTTCAACCAGGCGCTCGATTCCAATCCGTCGTTTAGGCAAGAGCAGGGATCGGCCGCTGCGCGATTCCTGCTCGCGCCGAGCGCTGCCGCTGCGACACCAGGCCTGCTCGACGGCTACGGCTTCGATCAGTTCCTCACCTTCCGCAACACGAGCGCTGCAGCCTTCGGCCAGATCGAATGGCTGGTCACGGATCGCCTTCGCGTACTGCCTGGCCTCCGATTCAACTACGACCAGAAGAACGTCGATTTCAACCAGACGGTCTACGGTGGACTGCAGACGACCGATCCTGTGCTCGTCGCCCTGAAGCTCTCGGTGCTGGCGCCCCAGGCATACAGAGCCGACGTCGATGACACCAACACGTCGGGGCAGGTGACGGTCGCCTACAAGCTTTCGGATGCTGTCAACACGTACGGCACGTACTCGACCGGTTTCAAGTCGGTCGGTCTCAATCTGAACGGCGTGCCGACCGACGCACTCGGCAATCCGGTTCTGTCTGCTGCCACGGTGAAGCCGGAAGATGTCCATCACGTCGAATTCGGAGTGAAGACGGAGTTCCACCCCGGCTACACGGCGAACGTCACGGTGTTCAATACGGGCATCAAGGACTACCAGACACAGGTCGTGAACGCACAGGTCGGTGTACTTCGCGGCTATCTCGCGAATGCCGAGAAGGTGCGCGTGAGAGGAGCTGAGTTCGATGGCAACGCGCGCGTCAACCGGCGGCTCTCGTTCTACGGCGCGCTTGCCTACACCGACGGCATCTACGTGTCGTTCCCCGATGCGCCGCCGCCGCTCGAGGACACGGGCGGTCCGCAGGTGAAGGACATCTCGGGATCGGTCCTGCCGGGCATTTCCAAGTGGGCACTCACATTTGGTGGTGAATACAAGCACCCTGCGACGGTCTTCAGTCAGCTCGGTGAGCTCTTCGGGGCCGTCGACACGAGCTACCGCTCGGAGTTCTCGTCGAGTCCCTCGGCCTCACGCTACATGACAGTGGATGGATACGGCTTGATTAACCTGCGGGCAGGCTTCCGCTGGAGCGATGGCTGGTCGGTGTTTCTGTGGTCGCGCAATCTGCTCGACAAGCAGTACTTCGAATTCCTGACGGCGCAGCCAGGCAACTCAGGCCTGATCGTCGGCTTGCCCGGAGACCCGCGCACGATTGGCTTGACCGTGCGCATGAATCTTCGGTCGACCAAGTGAGCCGGGGAGGATCTGTGGAAGGGGTCTGACCCCTTCACAGGATTGCGCTATCGTGGGAGACATGCGCACTGTCATTCTCATTTTCGGGCTGGCTGCGACCGCGGCCGTCGCCGCTCAACAGGCACCTAATCCACGACAGCAGCCGGGAGCAAGCGTGACGATGTTCGCGCCCGAGCAGCACGATTTGTACGACGGTCACTTCATCCTCTCGGCCACGCGCATCTATATGGTCGGAGGCCTGAAGGACGCCCCTGGCTGGGACCATATGGACAATGCGGCGGCAACGCTGCGTCCGGCTGCCGGCACCGTGGAGATCGACGTCGACGAGATCAAGAACACCGGAAAGTTCGAGGCCCGCCTGAAGATCCCCGAGGGGGATCTCGTCGTCGCCTTCGATCGCTTTCGCGAGTTCAAGGGAAAAAGCTGCCGGGTGGAGAAGTCAACCCGGCTGCACAGCAGATCGACTTCTATATTCGCAGTCCACAACAGAACCCGAAGAATCGCCCGAATCGCGAGGTCTTCATGCACTTTTTCGGCATGGAAGTGACCTGGAAGTGAAAACCTGGGAGGGGTCTGACCCCACAGTCTGACTTCTGATTCAGGAACTCTTCAGTCGCATCGTGAACACGGCTCCGCTAGGATGTGCGCCGAACCACCATGGAGTCGTTCTTTGTATGGCTCGAGGCCACGCCGCTCAGCACGTGGCTTCGGGAGTCACCATCGCTGTGGGCCTTTCCCTTCGTCCTGATCCTCCACACCGTGGGGCTGGCGTTCTTCGTCGGCGCCAATGTCGCGTGGGACGTCCGCGTCCTCGGCTTCAGCATGGGCATTCCACTCGACGCGCTGCGGCGGTATTTCCTGGTAATGTGGGCGGGCTTCTGGATCAATGCGGTCTCGGGCGTGCTGCTGCTCATTGCGTATCCGACCAAGGCGCTCACCAATCCGCTCTTCTACGCAAAGCTCGCCCTGATCGGGCTGGGCATCGCGCTCGCGTTGCGCATTCGTCGCGGAGTTCAGGACGTCCGCGCCGATAGCGATGCGCCCAAACCGGCCAGGACACTGGCCGCCGTGTCGCTGGGGTGCTGGGTTGCGGTGATCTTCGCTGGACGCCTGCTCGCGTACACGTGCACGCGCCTGACGGTGG
>Ga0207706_10002985_pt1 | contig 16318 bp, 13 predicted proteins | sample KBSC53metaG_FD_184318 | JGI IMG/M metagenome (GOLD analysis project Ga0207706, IMG submission 184318) | Corn rhizosphere microbial communities from Kellogg Biological Station, Michigan, USA - KBS C5-3 metaG (SPAdes) (version 2) | ecosystem: Host-associated > Plants > Roots > Rhizosphere > Soil ... | reverse complement strand
GCACGCCGGCGGTACGCTCGGCGAAATCCCCCTGCAGGGCATGCATGCCGAGGTCGTCGGACATCAGCAATCCGTCGAAGCCGATCTCGCCGCGGATGATATTCCCGATCACGACGGGCGAGAGGCTGGCGCAGCGTTCGGCATCCCAGGCGGTGTAGACGACATGCGCGGTCATCGCCATGGGCGCATCGGCCAGCCGGCGGAACGGTTCGAGGTCGCGCTCGAGTGCAGCCGCATCGACCGTGACCGTCGGTAGCGAAACATGGCTGTCGGCGGTCGCCCGGCCATGGCCGGGGACATGCTTGACGACGCCGACGACGTTCTGGTCGCGCAGCCCCTCCAGCGTTGCCCGGCCGAGCGCTGCAACCCGCATCGGCTCGGAGCCGAGCGCGCGATCGCCGATGATGTCATGCCCGTCCGGATCGACCACGTCGAGCAGCGGCAGGCAGTCGACGTTGATGCCGCACTCGCGAAGCGTCAGCGCCAGGGCTCGAGCGTTCGCCATTGCGGCCTCGATCGCCGAAATCGGAGCGGTACGGTACAGCGCCGAAAAAGCCGAGCCCGGCGGGAATTCAGCCCACTCGGGGGGCTTCAGCCGGGCGACCCGCCCGCCCTCCTGATCGATGAGGATCGCGACGTCGTCCCTTCCGGAGATTTCGCGAAGGGAATCCGTCAGCGCACGAAGCTGGGCCCGGTCGACGCAATTGCGCCTGAACAGGATGAACGCCGCGGGATCGGCGTCCCTGAAGAATGCGCGCTCGTCGCCAGTGAGAGCGGCACCCGCCATGCCGTAGATCGCCGCTTGCATATTCCTACCGATTTCAGCGCGCTACGAAGCAGCTTTCGCCGCCGGCCTGGATCGCCTTGCAGGCCGCACGCGCCGAATCCGGCGACGACGCCGCCGCCCGAAGCCGGTAGCCGCTGCTCCCGTTGGCGGAATAAGGCACGACGATCTTCGTCATCCCGCCAAGCACGTCGAAGCGCGAGCTCAACACGGTCCACGCGCGCTCCGCCTGCGCGGTGTTGCTGTAGGCGCCGAGCTGGATGACGCTTCCGGGCGCGCCGGACGGCTTGGGAGGCGGCGGCGGGGCCGGCTTGGGCGGAGTAGGCTCACTCGACCCCGTTGGCGGCTTCGGCTCTTCCTTGGGCGCCACCGTCGCCACGTCCTCGCGCCCCGTCGCTCCGAGGTTAAGGCGAGAATCCACGTCCTTGCCAGCGCTCGTCTCGAATGTAGTCTGGCTTTCGCCGGCGATGTCGAGCCCGCCCGGGTCCGCGGGCTTCACCTTGTAGGGAGTTGCGGGAGCGCGAATCAGCTCGGGCCCCCCGACAGTCGCCGAATTGCGGCTGCCCAGCCAGTAGAATGTCGCTGACACCGCGGCGGCCACGAGAAGGACGACGAGAAGGCCCACGAACATGGCGCGGCCGGAAATCCCGCGAGGCGCGTCCTCATCCTCGACCTCCTGAAGCCAGGGGAGGTCGTCTGGTTCGCTGGTCGCCCGAGTGTCGCTCACCGTTCGACTTTCGGCTTCCACGACAAGCCGATCACCGCGCAGCTGAAGTCAATCTTCTGCATGCGCTGGCACAGCACTTCGGAATGGGCCTGGGACGTCGTTCCGATCTGGAAGCGGTAGAATTTGTGCCCCGCGGAATTGCTGCTCTCGACCACGACCGCGGGCAGCTTCCCGACGGCGGGATATTCCCGCTGCATCTTGCGCCAGCCGAGCTTCGCCTGCTGAGTACTTCCGAACGCGCCGATCTGCACCAACCTTCCGGCGGCGCCCTTCTCCACTCGCGACGGCCACAGCTTGGGAGGTGCCGCCTCGGCTTTCTTTGGCGTGTCCGAAGCGGCCGCGGCCTTGTCGCTCGTCTTGGCCGCTTCGTCCTCGTTCGCCGACTGCGACTTGACCGTCTCGTCAAGACTGTCGCTGGGCGGGACTTCGCGAGTCAGCCGGGCGCGCCTGTTGGGATGCGCACGCCGCGGCGCATCGAGGCCGGGCATCGTCACGACTGGCACCGGAGAGGGACGCACTTCGGGAGCCTGCGCAAGCGGAACTTCCGGCTCCGCCGTCATGAACGGATCCGGCCGGCTCGGTTGCGCCTGCTCCACTGGAACATCGCTCGCCGCCCGGTGCGGCGCCTGCCCGGTTTGCATTCCAAACCAATAAGAGGTGCCGGCGACCAGCAAGAGCCCGGCAAATGCCCAGCCCGCCAATCCATGCGACCTCGACATCGTCGAAGCGCGTTTGGGGGCGGTCGTTTGAACCTGCCTGACGGGTGTGTCCGAGAGCCAGGGAAGACGATCGGAAGGATCGTTCGAGACGGTATCCGACATTCAGCGCATCTCCTCGGCGGCCTCGACCCCCATCAATTCGAGCCCGCTTCGGATGATTTGCCCTATGCCGCGCGCGAGTTCCAGACGCGCGCGCGAAAGTTGTGGATTTTTTTCAAGGAGAAAGCGCCGGTCGGGATCGTCGTTGCCGCGGTTCCACAGTGCGTGGAACGCCGCAGCGAGGTCGTAGAGGTAAAAAGCGATCCTGTGGGGCTCGTGGGCCATGGCGGCGGCCTCGACCGTGCGCGGATATTGGGCCGCGAGCTTCACCAGCGCGAGCTCCTCCTCATCGAGAAGCTTGAGGTCGGCCGGCGAGTCCACGTCCACCCCAGCGTCGGCGGCCTTGCGGCCCAGCGAGCTGATCCTCGCATGGGCGTACTGGACGTAGAAGACCGGGTTGTCCTTCGACGCTTCGACGACCTTGGCAAAGTCGAAATCGAGCGGAGCGTCTGCGCGGCGAGTCAGCATCATGAACCGGACGACGTCCTTGCCGACCTCGCGCACCACGTCGGCGAGGGTCACGAAGGTGCCGCCGCGCTTCGACATCTTCACCGGCTCGCCGGACCTGAACAGCTTCACCATCTGGACGATCTTCACGTCGAGGTCGACGCGGCCGTCAGTCAGCGCGTGGACGGCCGACTGTACCCTTTTGACCGTCCCGGCATGGTCGGCGCCCCAGATGTTGACCAAATGGTCGGCGCTCTCCGCCTTGCGCAAATGATAGGCCGCGTCGGAGCCGAAATAAGTCCAGCTCCCGTCCGACTTCTTCATCGGCCGGTCCTGGTCGTCGCCAAACTGCGTCGACTTGAACAGGGTCAGCGTGACCGGCTCCCATTCGTCGTGCGGGTCGAGGCTCTTCGGCCGCTCCAATGTGCCCTCGTAGACCAGGCCCTTCGAGCGCAAAGTCTCCATCGCCCGGTCGACAGCGCCTTCCGACTGGAGCTTTCCTTCCGACGCGAACAGGTCGTGGTGGATATTCAGAAGCGCGAGGTCGTGGCGGATGAGGTCGAGCATCGCCGCCACGGCGCGCTCGCGGAACGGCGCCAGCCATTCGATCTCGGGCGCCGAAGCATAGCGGTCGCCGAATTCCGCCGCGAGCTCAATTCCGATCGGCTTCAGATAGTCGCCCGGATACATCCCTTCCGGGATGTCGCCGATGTCTTCGCCTAACGCCTCGCGATACCGCAGGTGCACCGAGCGGGCGAGCGTATCGACCTGCGCTCCGGCGTCGTTGACATAATATTCCTTGGTGACCCGGAAGCCCGCCGCCTCCAGCACCCGCGCGAGCGCATCGCCGACCACTGCGCCTCGGCAATGGCCCATGTGCAGCGGACCCGTCGGGTTGGCGGAAACATATTCGACGTTCACACGCTCGGCGCGTCCAGCTTGCGAGCAGCCGTAAGCGGTGCCTTCGCGAAGGATCGTGGTGAGCTCGTCGCGCCACGCATTCGGGGACAGGCGCAAGTTGATGAAACCCGGCCCGGCGATTTCCACCGACGTGACCGCCGGGATCGCGTCGAGCTTCGGAGCGATCAAGCCGGCAAGGGCTCGCGGATTGGTCGCTGCGGCCTTGGCGAGCACCATCGCCGCGTTGGTCGCGAGGTCGCCGTGCGACGCATCGCGTGGCGGCTCGACCGCGATGTTCCTGCGGTCGATCCCCACTGGAATCGCCCCTTCGGATTCAAGCTCGTCGAGCACTCCGTCGAGGAGCGCCGAATATTGGGCGTAAAGGCTCAATTTCTCACCTGTGCACGGAAGCCGCGCCTCTAGCGCAGGCTTGGCGGCTCGTCACCTCGTCAAAAGCGGTCGGGAAGTTCGACCGGCCCGATCAGCTCCGAATGCTGGGCGATGGCGAAACGGTCCGTCATTCCGGCGATGAAATCGCCGATGCGGCGGTCCTGCTGCACGCCGGTGTCACCTGTTCGCCACTCCGTTGGCAGGAGCGAGGGGTCCGACCGATAGGTCTCGGCGAGGTCCGTCACGACCCGCTGAGCCTCGGCGCGGACAGCAAGGAGCTCCGGCGCATTGTAGAGCGTGGCGTAAAGGAACGACTTCAGCGCCTTGTCTGCCTCGGAAAGCTCCGGCGAGAAGCCCGACAGCTGAACTCCGGCGGAGCGGACATCGTTGATAGAGTGGGCGCCCGCCTCCCTGGCTCGCCGCAGGGTCTCGGCGATGACGTCGCCCACCATCGTGCCGATCATGTCGCGGACGAGCGCGCGCTGCATCTTGTCGGGCGGAATCTCGCCGGTGCGTTCGACGATTGCCCGCCAGTGGCGTTCGACCAGCGGCACGCCCAGCAGCGCTTCGAAATCCAGGAGGCCTGCCCGGAGCCCGTCGTCGATGTCGTGATTGTCATAGGCGATGTCGTCCGCGATCGCCGCGACTTGCGCCTCGAGCGACGGCCAGCTTCCGAGTTCCAGGTCGAACTCGGCGTTCGCTTCCTCGAGCGCCCAGCCGGGCTGAAGCACCGGCCCGTTGTGCTTCGCCAGCCCTTCGAGCGCTTCCCAGCTGAGGTTGAGCCCGTCGAAGCCGACATAGGGCGTCTCGAGCTTCATCACGATCCGCACCGTATGACCGTTGTGATCGAAGCCGCCCGCACTCGCCATCGCCGCCTGGAGCGAATCCTCCCCGGCATGGCCGAACGGCGGATGGCCGAGATCGTGAGCGAGGCACAGCATCTCGGTGAGGTCCTCGTTGAGTCCGAGCGCTCGGGCGATCGTCCGCCCGATCTGAGCGACCTCGAGGCTGTGGGTCAGCCGCACCCGGTAATGGTCGCCGTCGGGAGCAACGAAGACCTGTGTCTTGTGCCGGAGGCGGCGGAAGGCGACGGAGTGGACGATCCGGTCGCGGTCGCGCTGGAAGATATCGCGCGGCCCGCGCGGCCCATCGTCGCTTTCACAGTGGAGCCGTCCGCGCGAATGCGAAGGCTGCGCGGCAAGGCTGGCGAGCACCGTCATCGCGGTGCCGTCTATTGGCTTGGAAGCTTCCTGACCACCTGTCCCGGCTGGCTCGTCCAGGGGAAGGAATCGATGCGCGCGCTCGATAGCGCATCCCCGAAGAGACGCGCGTCCTCCTGGCTGTGAAACGGACCGATCAGAAGGCGCGACTTTGAGCCCGCGTTGGCGACGAAACCGCTGATTCCAGTAAACAATTTCGGCTCGCGCGAGCGGATTTTGCGAAACTCGCCGGAGAACTCGGCTGGATTATCGCCGCTTGAAAGCTGCAACCAGATTTTCCTGCCGCCCGGATCGGACTGGACGCGCTCGGTCTGGATGAGGTCGTTGTTGGGCGAAACCGCTCTCTTCACGTTGGAAGTCGAAACCGACGCGACCTGCACCTGCGGGGGCTGCGGCGCGGCGACTGCGGGAATCGGCTGGGAATAACTATACTGCGCCGGCGCCGTCTCATCGGGCGGCGGGAGTGCGAGCATCTGCTCGATCGAGGCCATTCGGTCCTCCGGCGGCGCATTCGAAGCGACCGCCACGCCGCCTTCCGGGAAGATGCCGAGGTGGACGGCGGCGGCCTTCTGGACAGAGCTTAGCATCGGCAGGCGGCGGAAGAACGGGTCCATCCGAGCCGAGGCGCCGGGCATCGTATATTCGAGCGCGGCCTTCGCCCCGGCAAGATCGCCTTCGAGCGCCAGCACAAGCGCCCGGGTGCGTTGGGCGCCAACGTCGCGGCGCCGGAGGAGGGGCTCGAGAGTCGACAATGCGAGGTCCTGCTCGCCGCTGATCGCCAGGCTAAGGGCCAGGCGGCGGCGAGCTTCGTCGCGGTCGGGACCGGTCATTGCCGCGCGATAGTCGGTCTGCGCGGCGACCTGCTTGCCAAGCAGGTCATAAGCCAGGCCGCGATCGCAGCCGAGCGTCGCCGGAGTCGCGCCCAGACGCTGCGCTCGGGCGAAATAGGTCAGCGCTCCCCGCGGATCGTCGGTCGTGACTAGCGCAGCGCCCATTCCCGCCAGTGGAAGCGGGCTTCGGCCGTTCACTTCCTCGGCGCGGCCGAAGAAGCCGGCGGCGGCCTGCGTGTCGCCAAGCTGAAGCGCGGCCTTCCCGGCGGCGATCAGCGCGGCGAAGTTCTTCGGATCGTCGGCCAGCGTGCGCACATTTCGGGCAAGCGCGTCGCCGGGGCTCTCCGAATATACCGGAATCGCCTGGGCGAGCGCAGCGGAGGGCATTGCCGCAAGCGCCGCAAAGCATGACAGAATGAGCGCCGCGAAGCGCCCGCGTTTGATTGGATTCCCCACCGGCATCGATCTCCCGTGAAGGAGAGAATCTTGCGGGAAGCTTTCTGCCTAGCCCTTTAACGACGAGTCGTGCGGCTCAGGCGATGAGCGGGGCCCCTTGCCGGCGGCCCCCCTCCATTACTGGTTGTTCTGCCGGTTCAGGAAGCGCGGAATGTCCATCGGCTCGCGGCTGAAGCCCGGCCCCGGCTGCGAGTCGTCGCCCTGCGCCTTGGCCGATCCGCGGGCGATGTTCGACATGCGCTCGAACAGGGTCCCGCCGGCACCCGATGCGGCCTTCGGCTGATCCTGAGTCTCGCTCGCTTCTTCGTCCTCGCCGGTGGTGTTTTCGTCTTCGTCCGTCGGCGGAGCGATCGGCGGCGCTCCCACCGGAGCGGTCAGAATGTCGTCATTATCCAGGACCAGCTCGTCGCCCTCGTCTTCGTCGACCTCCTCGGTCAGCTCGAGCGTCTCTTCATCATCGTCCTCGTCGTCCGTTTCCGTCTCGGTTTCGATCGCTGGAGCAGCCGCAACGGAAGTCGAGGGCCGCGACGGGAAGGTGAAGACCTTCGCGGGCTGCGCCTGTACGCCGGTTTCGGCCTCGATTCCGGTCGCTACCACGGACACCCGGATCTTGCCGTCGAGGTCGTTGTTGAAGGCCGATCCCCAGATGATGTTCGCGTCCGGGTCGACCAGCTCCTTGATGTGGCTTGCGGCCTCGTCGACCTCCATCAGCTTCATGTCCTCGCCGCCGGTGATCGAGATGATGACACCCTTGGCGCCCTTCATGCTGACCCCGTCGAGCAGCGGGTTGGAGATCGCCTTTTCGGCGGCCTCGATCGCGCGATTGTCGCCGCCGGCCTCGCCGGTGCCCATCATCGCCTTGCCCATCTCGCCCATCACCGAGCGGACGTCGGCGAAGTCGAGGTTGATGAGGCCGGGCATCACCATCAAGTCGGTGATCCCGCGAACGCCCTGCTGGAGCACCTCGTCGGCCATTTCGAACGCTTCCTTGAAGGTCGTATCCGAGTTGGCGAGGCGGAAGAGATTCTGGTTCGGAATGACGATCAAGGTATCGACGTGCTGCTGAAGCTCCTCGATCCCGGCATCCGCCGAGCGCGAGCGCCGAGCGCCTTCGAAGGCAAACGGCTTGGTGACGACGCCGACGGTCAGGATTCCCTTGTCGCGCGCAGCTTTGGCGATGACCGGAGCAGCGCCGGTCCCGGTTCCGCCGCCCATTCCAGCCGCGAGGAAGCACATGTGCGCGCCCTCGAGCGCCTGCTGGATTTCCTCGAGCGATTCCTCGGCGGCTGCGCGGCCGATCTCCGGCCTCGATCCGGCGCCCAGTCCCTGCGTGATCTTGAGGCCCAGCTGGATCCGCCGGTCCGCGGTCGAAGTGTTGAGAGCCTGCGCATCGGTGTTGGCGACGATGAAGTCGACCCCGAGCACGTCGGCGCCGATCATGTTCGCTACCGCATTCCCGCCGGCTCCGCCGACTCCGATGACGCTAATCCGCGGTCGAAGTTCGTCGACCTCAGGCCGGATGAAATCGATGCTCATGGACAACCCCCAGATCAGGCAACGGTTTGAACCCTCAGTGTGAATCTTTGAATCATCGCGAGTCGCAAGCCAAGCGAAAAGTTAACGGCGGCAGAAAAAAGTGATTGGCAGTGTCGCCCGAAAGACTCAGCGGACGCTCGGCTTGGGAGGCCATTTCCGTCATGGCGCGCGCGCCCAGGTTCGTATCGCGCGCAGTTAACCATTGCTAACTTACCGTTAACCACGACGCCGCGTTATAGATTTTAACAAGCTCGCTGGAGAATCGTCATGCAGTCAGATGATGAAGTCAAAGGCCAAGACGACCGGCGGTCATTCCTGAAAAAGGCTGGGACGTTCGCGGCGGTCACTCCGCCGGCAGTGACCTTCCTGCTTTCGACCTCGCTAAGCTCGAAGGCCATCGCGAAGTCGGGCGGGAAGGGCCCGAAGAACAAGGGTCCGAAGGGCAACAATGGGGTCGGCAATGGCGAGGACGGGCAACCACCCGGCAACCCGCCGATCAACGACGGCCCAGGAACAGGTCCGGGAAAACCCGGCAAGAACAAGGGCCCGTAGAAGCAGTTCGGACGGCGGGTGACGGGGCTGTAACTCCGCTCCCGCCGTGCATCTGTCGACGGCGTTCGGATCACATCGTATCAATCGTCGATGCTTCTCGCGGTTCTTGAGTCCCGTAACCTGCTCTTCAGCGAGGCCGCCCAGGCCGTCTACGAGCTCGACGATTTCTCCGCCTATGTGTGGCGCTCGATGCAGGCCGGGCTCGGCCAGAGCGACATCGCGCGCGAGATGGCCGAAGCAGGAGCGGAGCCGGTCGAAAGCGCCGGGACGATCCAGTCGGCGATCCTCAAGCTTCGCGATTTGCAAGCGTCCGACACCGCGGAGCGCAAGCGTCGTTCGCCGCCCGCCGAACCGCTGACCTGCATGAAGCTGTGCATTTCCGGGGTCTCAGTGCAGCTGAGCCTGGCCGATGCGCTGCGCGCCGAAATCGAGGACGTGTTCGGACCCTATGTTTGCGAATCATCGAAGTCGCACGCGCAGCTTTCCGCGCGATTGGTTGGCGAAACTGTTGAGCTTTTGCTCCCCGGCCAGCCAGGCACGACGTGCGAACGCGCCGAATTCGTCCCGCTGCTCAAGGCGTTTCTCATCGACTGCGTGCTTGAATTCGCAACTCACGAAGTGGCGCTGCACGCCGCGGCGCTCGTCGCTGAGGGCAAGGCACTGCTCCTCCTGGGAAGCCCCGGGTCTGGCAAGACGACGCTTGCGACTGCTCTCGCCCGCCGGGGTTTCAAGGTCGCGGCCGATGACGTGGTCCTGCTCGACGGCACGGGCCGAGTCACCGGCTTGCCGCTGCCGTTCACGGTCAAGGAAACCGCGTGGACGATGCTGTCGCCGGAATGGCCCGGATTGGCGGAGCAGCCGGCTTACCGCAGGCCTGACGGAATACAGGTTCGCTATTTGCAGCACGATCTTTGGGCCGATCCGGGACCATTGCCCGTCCGCCGGGTGGTGCTCCTCAACAGGCAGTCGAGCGCATGCGCCAGCCTCGATGAAGTCGGCGCCGTTCCGGCCCTGGAAGCGCTCATCGCGGAAGGTCATTCGAGAGACGAACGACTAAGCGAGGCGGGGTTCGCGGCGCTCGCTACCGCATTGGGGGACGCGCGCTGTTTCCGGCTGACTTACAGCGACCGGGTCGAGGCGGCCCAGCTCGTGACCAGCCTCGCCTCGTGAAGGAGCGGGACGACCCCCTTCGGCTGCTAATGTCGGCGATGCGCGGCGGCCTCCCGGAGGATTCGAGGTGGCTCGAAGTCGTGGACATTGCGAACAGGGGGTGGCTCGTACCCGCTCTTTACGTCGCGCTCGAGCGCAACGATTGCCTGTCGCGCATCCGTGATGAGGTTCGCGATTATCTCGCCTTGATTCACGATCGCAATCGCGAACGAAATCGGCGTCTTCGCGCGCAATTGATCGATACGCTTCGGGCGCTGAATGCGACAGGGGTTCAGCCTGTCCTCCTGAAGGGCGCAATCACGCTCTTTTCCGGCGAGGAGACGGAGTGGCGCTCGCGAATGATGAGCGACCTGGACATCCATATCGAGGCGGACGACATGCCGGCTGCGAGAGCGGCTTTGACGAAGATCGGCTATCGCGAGACCGACAGCGCCCACAATCTGGCGCGCCCCGATGATGCCGGCGTGCTTTCGGTTCACGGCCTCCCCAATGCCCGTTCACGACCATATCTTTCCGGAAAACCGGAAACCTGGGCGCCGCAGGTCGAGCGCGACGAAGTCACGGCACGAGTTCCCACACCGACAGCGCGGGCTCTTCACCTCCTCGTCCACGACATGATCAAGGAGGGCGACTACTGGCGGCTCCGAATCAACCTGCGCCATCTGCACGACCTCGCGCTGCTATCGGATGCTATTGATTGGAACGGCGTCGCTTCGGCGCTTCGCGATCCGGCTGGCCGCGGGTCGCTCGCACTCCAGCTTCTGGCCCTGCGCGATCTCTTCGGCGTCGATGTCCCGCCGCCGCTGTCAGGCGGCGGTGTCCACAAATTGAGGCACCGGGCACGCCTGCGCGCGGCGAGCAAAGGACCGGCCGCTTCCATCGCGCGTCTCATCGGAAGGCTCTCCTGGGGCTATCGGCGTTTTCGCGAGTCCTACAGCTGGCGGGGCGCCGGCGACTTCACATCCCGGGTGCGGCATAACCTGGCCGCTCCCCCAAAGGGGTCGACCTTGTAGCTCAGCCCAGGTCGACCTGCTCGATCTTCGGCACTCCGACGATCCACCACAGGGCCCCGGCAATCGCCACCGCCGCGGTGACGACAAAGGCGATCGTGTATCCGAATGCGTCGACGACGATCCCTGTTACGATCGGTCCGAAGATTCCTGACGAGTTGCCGATGGCGTTCTGGATCCCGACCCATGTGCCGGCCGCTCGCGGACCGGAGAACATCTGCGCGACCGCATAGGTGTTGAGCGACAATGCTCCGGTGGCGATCCCGGCGAGGCAAAGCAGGATCGCGAGCTCCAGCCGACCGTCGGCAAAGGCGATGCCGAGCACCGCGAGGCCCGCGCCGAGCTGGCCGAGGGTCATCATCCATCGCCTCACCGTCGCTTCCGGAAGCCCACGTCGCGTCCACCAGTCCGAGAGCGCACCGAAGGCCAGCGACGCAACCGCCTGAGCCGCATAACCAAGCGTCGCCAGAAGCGTCATTTCGGTGAGCGGAAGGCCGCGCGAATTGACGAGGTACAAGGGCAGCCAGGCGAGCAGGAAATAGAAGACGTAATTGCTCGCTACGTGGGCGATCGACATCGACCAGAGAGGCCATTTCTTGATCAGGTCGCGGATGGGAACCCTCGGTTCCGCAGAACCGCTCACTTCCTCGAGCTTCGAGGTGACAAGGCGCCACGGCGCGAGCCACAGCAAGGTCACAAGCCCGAAAGCGAAGAAAATCGGCCGCCAGCCATAGGAAGCGAGGATGAAGCCGCCGACCAGGGTTCCAGCCGCCGGCCCGAGTGCAATCCCGAGCGCCATTGCCGCATTGGCCATCCCGCGCCGTTCCGGCGGGACGTGACGGGTGATGATTTTCGAGCCGCCCGGAAAGGCTATGGTCTCGCCCACTCCGAGAAGAATCCTCAGCAGAAGGAGCCAAGTGAACCCGCCGACGAAGCCCATCGCAAGCGTTGCCGCGGCCCATAGCAGCAGTCCGGCAGCCATCAGCCGATAGACCGAGAAGCGGTCGACGAGCCATCCAACGACCAGCTGGAAGGGCGCATAGACCCAGAAGAAGGCGGAGGCGACGACCCCGAACTGGGTCGCCGTCAGCCGCAGCTCGGACTTCATCAGCGGAGCCGCGATCCCGATCGCGCCGCGGTCGACATAGTTTAGGAAGACGGCCGTGCCGAGAAGCAGGATGAGAGCCAGCGGAAGTTTTCGAGCACCGGCCGCCATTGCTTCCCCTCCGCCCAGAGACAGCGCCGGTTAATGCAACGAAGAGCATATTGGCGCCAGTGCAACGTGCATCCTTGAGCACGCGGCCGCTGGAACGCCCTGTTTCACCTGACGTTGGCGTATGTGAAAGGCTCCACGGAGGCTCGCAAATGAAGAAGTTTATCCAGTACAGGAAACTGGCGGCCCCGATCGCCGCGCTCGCGATACTTGCGGGCTGCACGACCGCGACGCCATATCAGCCCTTGGGAGCAACCAATGTTCGCGGCGGCTATGTCGACCAGCCGCTCGATCAGACCCATTGGCGGCTGAGCTTTTACGGCAACAGCCTGACGTCGCGTCAGCAGGTCGAAAATTATCTGCTATTCCGGGCCGCGGAGCTGACCCTCCAGCAGGGCTTCAACTGCTTCGCGATCGTCAATCACGGCACCGACCGCCAGACGACCGTGCAAGTGAACCCCTACGGCCCCTACGGTGGCGGCTTTTATCCGGGCTGGTCGCCCTACTGGTCCATGCATGGACCCTGGGGCTGGCACTATTACGATCCGTGGTACGGAGGCGGTTTCTATCCGGGCTCCTACGACATCGACACGATCGACCGGTACCAGGCAATGGCCGATATCGCGCTGCTGCGAGGGCAGTGCCCGGCCGCGCCCGGCACGTTCAACGCGGCGGAAGTCGCACAGAACCTGCAGCCGCACATCGTCTATCCAAGGACGCGCTGACGCGGCGGTCGAGCGCTAGAACTTCGAACCGCGGCGCAGTTCGCCCGACGAGGGCGGGTGCGCCGTGGTCGAATCCGGTTCACGCGCCTGGTCTGACATGTCGAGGAAGGATTCGACGGTCTCCGCGCTGACCGCCCGGCCGTAGAGCCAGCCTTGCGCTTCCGAACAGCCGAGCGAGCTCAGCTCCATTCGGATTTGCTCGGACTCAACGCCCTCCGCGGTCAGCGGGACGTTCAGCTTGTGTCCGAGAGTCGCGATGGCATCGACGATCGCCGCGGTTCGGTCGCTCTTCACGAAGCGCGTAATGAAGGTCCGGTCGATCTTGATGCGGTCCACGGGAAGCGTGTCGAGCTGGGCCAGCGAGGCATAGCCGGTCCCGAAATCATCGAGCGAAATGCTGGCGCCGATGGCCTTCAGGCTGCGGATCGTCGTCAGCGCCTGCTCGCGGTCCTCGAGCAGCGCACCTTCCGTAATCTCGATTTCCAGCCTCCGCGCCGGGAAGCCCGTCATCGTCAGGATCTTCACGATTTCCTGGGCGAGCGCTGCGTCGCGGAACTGGACCGGCGAAACGTTGACCGCGATCTTGAGATGCGCCGGCCAATCTTTGGCTGCGCGCAGGGCCTGATCCATGATGCTCATCGTCAGCGGCCCGATGAGGCCTGTCGCTTCGGCGTGGGAAATGAAACTATCCGGCTCCAGCAGCCCGCGAGTCGGCGACCTCCAGCGGGCAAGCGCTTCGAAGCCGGCGAGCTTGCGGGTCGAAAGGTCGATGAGCGGCTGGAAGAAGGGGACGAACTCGCCCCTCTGAATCCCGCAGCGGATATCCTCGTCGAGCGAAAGCCGGCGCGACAGCTCCTGTTCGAGCTCCTCGTTGAACCAGGCAAAGCCGTTCCGTCCCGCCTTCTTCGCGGCATAGAGGGCGACGTCGCTGCGCCTCAGGATAGCAGCCTCGTCCAGGGTTACCCCGACGGTCGCGAGGCCAATCGACGCGCCGACATTCGCGCTCGACCCGCCGATGTCGATCGGTTCGGCGAGCTTCGCCAGGAGCGTCTCCGCAAGCTCCTCCGCCTTGGCGCTGCTCATTTCGGGAAGGAGCAGGGCAAATTCGTCTCCGCCGATGCGGGCGCAGCAGCATCCTTCGGGAGTCTCCCCAGTCAAAATGTCGGCCACGGCGACCAGAAGCCTGTCGCCGGCCGCATGTCCGTGGAGGTCGTTGACCCGCTTGAAATGGTCCATGTCGATCAGCAGCAGGACGCCGCCGCGCTTGGACTCGAGCGATTCTCCGAGCGCGTGCATGAACTCCCGGCGGTTGGCGAGTCCTGTGGCGTGGTCGATGTTGGCGTTGCGGCGCGCGGTCTGCTCCGCATTCTCCCACGCGTCGAGCGCTTCGCGAAGATCCTTCGAGCGGCGCCAGCCGAACAGGATGATGGCGACGTTGAGGAGCAACGCGACTTTCAGCGATTGAATGGAATCGGGAATGGGGACAGCCGCGAAGGCAACCGGAAGCACCTGGCTACCGAGCCCTACAAACATGAGGATAGCCGCCATCGTCGCGCAGGTCGTTATGAGGTAACTACCTGCCAGCCGCACAGCCTTGCTTTTGCGAGCCGCCACAAACCACCCGAGTCTATTGGTCCACGGGCGGGATTATCCCATTAACATATGAAAAGATTCCTACCGCCATGTCACTGAAGCGGCAGGTCAATATCCTTGCTTTAAAGCATTGATCAGGCGCGCGATCAGGCCTCTGCCCGGCTTGTTCTGGACCAGGTTTCCGAGCGCCATGTCGCGGATGTCGCCGCTCTTCGATGCGCCCAGGCAAGCGAGTCCGACGAGCGTGGAGAAGGCCGGGCCGCTGTGCGCGTCGGGAAGGCCGGCGAGCGTCCTCGGACGGCCGACCCGCACGGTTCGGCCAAGGACGCCCTGCATGTAATCGTCGATATTCTTGAGCTCGGCGCCGCCCCCCGTCAGCACGACCGGGCGGCCGACCGGGCCTCCGAAACCGAGGTCCTTTAGCGCTAGGTCGATCTGCGCCGTCACCTCCTCGACCCGGTGGCGGATGACGGTCATCAGCTGGGCCCGCGTGATCCGGACCGGCTCCCCGCCCTCTTCCCCGCTGATATGGTTGGCGTCGATCAGCTCGTGATTGTCGCGCGGGCTGGTCATCGCCGAGCCGTAGAAGCATTTCAGCCGCTCGGCGTCGCGGCGGTTCACTCCGAAGGTCGCGGCAATGTCGTCGCTGATGTCCCTTGCCCCAAGCGGGATCGAGCGGAGCCCGACCAGGATTCCGCCGTAGTGAAGCGACACGTTCGTTACTCCCGCGCCGAGTTCGACGAGGGCGACTCCAAGGTCCCGCTCCTCTTCGGACAGGCAGGCGAGTGCCGACGCGATGGGCGATGCGACGATCGCCTTCACGCCCAGGTGCGCAGCGCGGATGATGTAATCGACGTTGCGGAGCGGCGCGGGGTCGGCGGCGATGACGTGAATGTCGACGCCCAGCCGGTCGGCGTGCAGTCCGACGGGCTGCTGGACCTCCTGAGCGCCGTCGATCGTGTAGAGGGCGGGGTGAGCGTGAAGGACCATCTTCCCGTCGCGGTCGATCGCGTTGCGCCCCTGACTCAAGAGTTCCGTGATGTCCGACTGTTCGACCTGGTGTCCGCCGAGCTCGACCTCGACGTTGGCAAGCCCGCTCGTAAGCCCGCCCGCGCCGTAGCTCGCCCAGACGTCGTCGATCGTCACTCCCGACATCCGCTCGGCCAGCTCGACGGCCTCGCGAACCGCGAACTCGCTCTTCTCGATGTCCGTGACATAGCCGCGCCTCACGCCGCGGCTTTCGCGCTGGCCGGTGCCGAGGACCCGCAACCGGTCTTCGCCGTCCTTCGTCGCGATGAGAGCGCTCACCTTGGACGATCCGATGTCCAAAGCGGCGATCAGCGGCTGGTCGGTCGGCGCGGCCAAGGCGGTCAGCTCTGCGTCGTTTGCGAAGCCGAAGCCTCGCCTGGGGCCTGGGGCAGCCTTACGATCATCTTCCCGGGAAGGCGAAGATCGAACCGCAGGAGACCGCGGCCTAGCAATCCTGTCGACTTGTCGAGATCCGCGAACTTCGCGAGCGCCGACTTCGCCGCCTCCGCGCCTTCCGGCAGAGCGATGGTTTCGCCGGTCTGAAGGGCCAGATCCCAGCGCCGCCCGCCGACCCAGGTGGCCGAAACCAGCTGAGGCTTCAGGGTCGGAGCCGCGTCCATGAGCAGGTTCAGGCCGCGCTCGTGGAGGTTCGCTCCGGGCCCGATCAGGAGCGGGAGGTCGGGCATTTGCGTCACCGATACCCGGTCGATCACGACGCCATCGGCATCGATCAATGCCAGCCGGTCCCTATACTGCCACAGAGCTGCCGGCTGGCGCTCGACAATGTCGATCGTCAAAGTGTCGGGAAGCCGCCGCGACACCCTCGCATCCTTCACCCAGCCGTAGCCGAGCAAGCGCTGGCGGATCGCGTCCACATCCACGAGCGGCATCGCCATCGAACGCTGGTCGAGCGCCATA
>Ga0207706_10002983_pt1 | contig 16328 bp, 12 predicted proteins | sample KBSC53metaG_FD_184318 | JGI IMG/M metagenome (GOLD analysis project Ga0207706, IMG submission 184318) | Corn rhizosphere microbial communities from Kellogg Biological Station, Michigan, USA - KBS C5-3 metaG (SPAdes) (version 2) | ecosystem: Host-associated > Plants > Roots > Rhizosphere > Soil ... | reverse complement strand
ATGTCAGCTGGAAATAAAGAAGAACCCGCAAACTCTCCGCGATTAAAATTTTTTGTAGAAAGGCCATTGATAAAAGTATTGAAGCCTTCATCCATCCAGGCATATTTTCTTTCATTGCTGCCAACGATCATCGGGAACCACGTATGTCCGAACTCATGATCGGTGACCTCCCACAATCCACTGCCATTACTATTATACGCGCAAAAAACAATTCCGGGGTATTCCATGCCACCCACTGTACCCGCCACATTCGTTGCAACAGGATACGGAAACTCAAACCATTTGTTTGAATTGTATTCAATAGAAGCCTTCACCATCTCCGTAGAACGCTGCCATCCGTCTTTTTTAATGCTTTCGACTGGATACACACTCGCCGCAACAGCTTTTTTTCCACTTGGTAAATTCATTCTTGCTGCATCCCATACAAATGCCCTTGAAGCACCCCACGCAACATCCCTTGCATTTTGAATTTTGAATTTCCATGTACAGCTTGCTTTGTTCGGACGTGAGTTTTTATCATTCACTTCTTTATCACTCCTGATCATTACAGTTTTATCACTATTCTTTGCCTGGTTCCAGCGACTGATCTGATCTGCAGTTAAACAATCCTGTGGGTTTTGCAACTCACCCGAGCCTGCCACGATCAGGTTGGCAGGAGCGGTAATATTGTATTCAATGTCTCCATATTCAAGATAAAATTCTCCGGCGCCTAAATAGGGCAATGTGTTCCAACCCTGCACATCATCATACACACACATGCGGGGAAACCATTGAGCCACCTCGTAAACCCAGCCATTCTTTGTATTCAACCTACCCATGCGGTCAGTTCCGTATTCAGGAATGTCAAATTGATAGCTGATCTTCATTTTAACCACTCCGCCTGATTTTAATTCATCAGCCAGCCAAACCTGCATGCGTGTATCCGTAATCAGATATTTGGGAGCGTAAGATTTTGTTCCGGCATCCACAGAGATCGATCTTATCACATCACCTTCCGTAAACTTTGCATTAGCCCAGCGACCACCCGCTTCTGTTGTAGTATAGGATGCACGTGAATCTTTTTTATAAATATTCTGATCAACCTGCAACCAAAGGAATCTTAAATTATCAGGACTGTTGTTGGTATAGCTGATCTCCACTTCACTGGTTACACGATGCGAACTGGTATCAAGGGTGCAATTGATCTTATAATCTGCTTTATTCTGCCAGTATTTTGGTCCTGGTTCACCACCGCCTGTCCGGTAATCATTTGCCGATTGGGGATAGAACATGGGATCAAAAGCTTCGTGTGCATTATATTTTGGCTCCTGCGCGTAAATAACAACAAAGAAGAAAAATCCAATAAACCCAAGAACTGATCTTTTCATTATGCAAGTATTTGAGGTGTAAAATAAAACAAAGCCAATTAAAGAGGGCACCGTTTAAAATATTTTAACTGTTCAAAGAAATAATGACCCGGCAAGGGCGATACTTTCGGGTTTGCCAACGTCTACAAATCTATCGCCCGTATGATCGTACCCGAGGATAAGATGATCTGCGGCCAGTTTCAGATAGACCTCAACCAGGGAAAATTTTCCGTGAAAAGGGATCAGGGAAAATATTTCCGGTTCAAAAACAACGACGCAACTGTATGCTTTTTCAATAAGACCAGGTTTTGGGATCACTATTCTTTCCTCACCTGTTTTTATATTTCTCCATCCACAGAGCCGACCATTTTCATCAAATAAAAAATATCTTGAAGTTTTACGGTTGGTTACCGCAAAAGAAATTAACGGCTTATGCTTTTCATGAAAAGCGACCAGTTTGTCAAGATCAAGATCGGTAAGGATATCCACGTTGCAAGTGATAAATCTCCCGCCCTTTTTAAAAAGATCTTTTGCTTTTACGAGTCCGCCTCCTGTTTCAAGCACTTCACTTGTTTCATCACTTATAACAATATCACTTCCCCAACCATTATTTTGTTTTATTGCATCAATGACCTGATCACCGAAATGATGAACATTGACAATAACATCTTTGATCCCAAATTTTTGCAGATATTCAATATTACGTTGTAACAATGACTTTTTATTTACCAACGCTAACGCTTTCGGATGCTCATTAGTCCATGGCTTGAAACGAGTGCCTAAACCGGCGGCAAAAATCATTGCTGTATTGACCATAAAGTTTTCACGCAAAGACGCAAAGAAACGCAAAGACGCATTTAACATCGTTGCGCCTTTGCAAACATGGCGCCTTTGCGTGAAATTTAACCTCCGGTAACGGGGTTATGCCAGTTCTTTTCATCCTGCACACAATGTTTCAATTCAATTTTTACCTTGAACTTATTACGAAGGTGTCTCGCCAACGCATCTGCCGCATACACACTTCGATGCTGGCCGCCGGTGCATCCGAAACTCACCATCAAACTTTCGAAACCACGACCAATGTAGTCTTCAACTGTGATATCCACAATATCAAACACACTGTTCAAAAATTCGTTCATTCTTGTCCGTTGCTCCAAATAATCCATTACACTTTTGTCACGACCGTGCATGGTTTTAAATTCCTGGATACGGCCGGGGTTTAATACTCCCCTGCAATCGAAAACAAATCCACCACCATTTCCTGATTCGTCTTGCGGAATTCCCTTCCTGAACGAAAAACTGCAAATTTTTACCACCAATGGGGTTTGCTCATTGGCCTGCAAAGGGGTAAAGTGTTCCACCACTTCATCGCTGACACAGATGTTTAAGACTTTTCCAAATTCGGGGACTGCAATGCCAAGACTTTGGTTTTCGAAAAACCATTTGAGATTTTTTAAGGCTAAGGGAATACTTGTCAAAAATTGCGCCTTGCGCTCAAACAATCCCCGGAAACCGTAGGCACCCAACACCTGCAACAATCGTATCAATACATAGCCATTGTACTGGCTGCGAAAAATATTTCTTTCAAGAGGTGAACCAATTAAATTCTCGAAAGCATTCATGTAATCAACTAATAAATTTTCTTTCCATTCATCCGGTAAATTGGCTCTTGCCTGCCAAAGCATCGAAGCCACATCATATTGTGGTGCTCCTTTCATGCCACCCTGGTAATCTATAAAGTGAATGGAGGCCCCTTCCAAACCTTCCGCCTGAGGCGGAGAGGCTTCCTTTACCAAAATGTTCCGGCTCTGAAAATCCCGGAACATAAAATATTTATACTCGGTGTGCGTCAAATAATTACTTAGCGCTTCGAAGTCATCAATGAGTTTTTGTTTATCATAGGGCCTCCGCAGTGCATCCAGGAAATAATATTTGAAGTACAGCAGATCGGCCATGATGGCCTGTTTTCCAAATTCAGCATTAGTAAGACAAAGATTATAATTCAGCCCTTCATCGCCTCTTACATGCAATTCAGCCAGGGCTTCAAGGCTTTTTTTAAAAAGATAATAAACCTCGCCGGTAAATTTTTTTTCTTCCAGTATATTAAGCAGGGATCTATTGCCGAAATCCTCCTGCAGGTATGCTGTTATCGTATCATTGACTGCAAGGATGTTTGCAACAGGAAGATCTTTTTTCCGGAAATGATTAGAGAAATAGATGAAAGTTTCATTTTCCTTAATGTTGGCTCCATAAGTACCAATTACAGAGTCATCAGTATCATGTAACCGAAAGTATCTTCTCTCGCTTCCCGATTGAGGCAGGACATCGAGCTGTTTATGCCCTGTACCCTTCCAATCTTTGTATAATTCAGAAATGGCATCAATCATTGACTGCATATGGCAAAAATAAGTATTGGGCTTAGTAGAAGTGCAGGATTAACAAATATGTTGGGGTTTAACGAGCTATTTCTAAAAGTACATTTGGTAAAAGTTGAATAAGTGAAGGAACAACCGGCGAAAGCAGAATAATTGATGTAGCAGTTTCCGTAAAAATCCACTTCTTTTAAATGGATATTCTCAAAACCGCCTCTAATACACTTACAACTTGTAAATTTTGTATCCGAATGATCCAGGTCAGGTTGGCCCCGGTGAAAAAGGAATCCATACGATAAAGTATATGTGAAAAGCTACAATTTATTTGCGTTTTGACAAAGGGTTAATAGAGATGGCGACAAACTATTTTACCTTTGCACTCATACGCTTGCTATGAATTATCAGCCAAAAAATAAGATCCGTATCGTAACAGCAGCTTCTCTTTTTGATGGTCATGATGCTGCCATCAATATTATGCGTCGCATTCTTCAGAGCAAGGGCGCCGAGATCGTCCACCTGGGCCATAACAGGAGTGTCAAAGAAATTGTTGAAGCAGCTATTGAAGAAGATGTGCAGGGCATTGCTGTCACCAGTTACCAGGGTGGTCATGTAGAATTTTTCAAGTACATGAAGGATCTTCTTGATGAAAATGGATGTGGTCATATAAAAATCTTTGGCGGTGGTGGTGGAACTATTCTGCCGCAGGAAATTGAAGAATTACAGAAGTATGGTATTTCTAAAATTTATTCTCCGGACGACGGCAGAAAAATGGGGCTGGAAGGAATGATAGAAGATGTGATAAGACAATGTGACGCGTCTTTAAATGGAAAGGCAGACTATAAAACGGCAATGACACTGGGAGAAGTAAAGGAAATAAGAAAAATTGCGAGAGAAATTACCAATGCAGAAAATGGGATTAAGAATACAGAACCAGGAATACAGAATGGAAGAGCAAGGACCCCTGTTCTGGGAATTACAGGCACGGGTGGTGCGGGAAAGAGTAGTGTTACAGATGAAATTGTGAGACGATACCTCAACAACTTTACCGATAAAACAATCGCAGTTATTTCTGTAGATCCCTCCAAGAAAAAAACAGGTGGTGCATTGCTGGGTGACAGGATACGAATGAATTCCATTTCCCATCCCCGTGCTTATATGCGTAGTCTTGCTACGAGGGAAAGTGACAAAGCGCTCAGCAAATATGTTCAAGAAGCGATCGATATCTGTAAAGCGGCTGCTTTCGATTTTATCATTCTTGAAAGCGCGGGAGTAGGGCAAAGTGATGCATCGATCCTGGACTATTGTGATGTAAGTCTATACGTGATGACACCCGAATACGGAGCAGCTTCACAATTGGAAAAGATCAACATGCTCGACTATGCCGACCTGGTTGCTATCAACAAATTTGATAAAGCGGGTGCACTGGATGCTTTGGCGGATGTTCGTAAACAATACAAACGAAATCATCAATTATTCAGTGCTAAGGATAATGATCTGCCAATCGTTGGCACTATGGCCAGCAAGTTCAATGATGATGGGATCAATCATTTATTTGAACTGATGTTAAAAACAATTGAAAGGAAAACAAATACCAGGTTCGGCAAACTTCAATTTAATGCCACGGCTAAGGTTTCGCAGGCTATTATCCCTTCAGGGCGGGTTCGTTATTTAAGCGAGATAACCTCAATGATCCGCGAATATGATCAATTGGTAAAGGACCAGGCCGAGATAGCTTCCAAATTATATCAACTGCATGGAGCATTAGCAATTCTAAAATCGGGAGACACAAAAGTCTCCGCGCCCAAGGGGGAAGATTTAGAGCAGACTCTTGAAGAACAAATAAAATTCTACTCCGATCAGTTGACTCCTGTTAGCCGGAAGTTGATCCAAAATTGGCCTGAAAAAATAAAGGCTTACCAGCAGGATTATTATGAGTTTAATGTTCGTGATAAAAAGATCCGCCAGGAAATGTTTACGACCAGCTTATCAGGAACAAGGATATCAAAAGTTGTTTTGCCGAAGTATAAAGATTGGGGTGATCTATTGAAATGGCAGGCGCAGGAAAATGCCCCGGGTCTTTTTCCATTTACAGCAGGAGTATTTCCATTAAAGCGGGAAGGTGAAGATCCAACACGGATGTTTGCAGGAGAGGGAACACCTGAACGGACGAATAAGCGCTTCCATTATGTTTCCGTTGACCAACCGGCTAAAAGATTGTCGACTGCATTTGACAGCGTAACGTTATACGGTGAAGATCCTGATCATCGTCCTGATATTTATGGAAAAACAGGAAACAGTGGCGTGAGCATTGCTACCGTGGATGATGCAAAAAAATTATACAGTGGCTTTGACCTTTGTGACCCAAAGACTTCGGTAAGCATGACCATCAATGGCCCGGCACCCATTATTCTTGCATTCTTTTTAAACGCTGCGATCGATCAACAATGCGAGAAAAAAATAAATGAGCTGGGGTTGGAAAAAGAATTAGAAAAAATAAAAAGATCAAAATTTGAGATCCCGGGTCCACCTGTCTATTACAATCCACTTGCCCCGGAACGGTTGCCCGAAGGAAACAGTGGATTAGGATTACAACTTCTGGGATTGGGTGGTAACGAAATATTGCCTGCTGAGATATATGACCAATGTAAACAAACGGCCTTGCAACAAGTGAGGGGAACGGTGCAGGCAGATATTTTAAAAGAAGACCAGGCCCAGAATACCTGCATTTTCTCAATTGAATTTGCTTTGAAGTTAATGGGAGATGTCCAGGAATATTTTATTAACAACAAGGTTCGAAACTTTTATAGCGTGAGCATCAGTGGTTATCACATTGCGGAAGCAGGTGCTAATCCCATCACGCAATTAGCTTTCACACTTGCCAATGGATTTACCTATGTTGAATATTACCTAAGCCGTGGAATGAATATTGATGATTTTGCTCCCAATCTTTCTTTTTTCTTTAGCAATGGGATGGATGCGGAATACAGCGTTATTGGCAGAGTGGCAAGAAGAATTTGGTCCAAGGCAATGAAGTATAAATACAAAGCCAACAAAAGAAGCCAGATGCTGAAATATCATATTCAAACTTCCGGTCGCAGTCTGCATGCCCAGGAAATTGATTTCAATGATATACGCACCACCCTGCAGGCGCTTTATGCCATTTATGATAATTGTAATTCACTCCATACAAATGCTTATGATGAGGCCATCACGACCCCTACCGAGGAAAGCGTAAGGAGAGCTATGGCCATTCAACTGATCATCAACCGTGAGCTGGGTTCTGCAAAAACAGAAAATTTTATACAGGGAAGTTTTGCTGTTGAAGAATTGACAGACCTGGTGGAAGAGGCTGTAATGATCGAATTTGACCGGTTAACAGAAAGGGGAGGAGTACTGGGCGCCATGGAAAGGATGTACCAGAGAAACAAGATACAGGAAGAAAGCCTATACTACGAGCACCAAAAACATACCGGCGAGTTACCGATCATTGGCGTAAATACTTTTCTTAACAAAAAGGGTAGCCCTACGATCATTCCCAATGAAGTGATAAGAAGTACTAAAGAAGAAAAAGAACAGCAGATCGCTAACCTGCATGCTTTCTGGAAACGCAACGAATCTAAAAGTGAAGAAGCCCTGGAAAGATTAAAAGAAGTGGCTGTCAGTGAGGGTAATTTATTTTCTGAATTAATGGAAACAGTAAAACACTGCTCGCTGGGGCAGATCACACATGCATTATATGAGGTGGGTGGGCAATACAGGAGGAATATGTAAGTTCCCCTGGTTGATGGCATGATATTTTATTAAATAACAGGAGAATTGATCACCTTAAAATACATTTTATGTCAAAGATCTTATGGGGATTTACACTGGGCCTGGTTACAGGTCTTTTATTGGCACCTGAAAAGGGGTCTGAAACAAGGCAACGTATCAGCCGCAAGGCGAATGACCTAAAGGATAAATTCAATGACTTTGTAGACAGCGTCTCAGAAAAATTTGATTCGTTCAGAGATGACGCCGAGGACATGGCAAACAGTGCCAGGAGAGAAGCAAAATCATTTGCCGGTGATGCCCGAAAAAATATGTAAGTAGAATTTTTTACCCTGTTAAAACTGCAACTTCTTCCAGGTTGCAGTTTTTTTATGAGGTGTTTAAATTACTCCCTCCTTATTTGGCACCATAAATTCCAGCAAACCTTTTCGCAATTCAATTTCGATCTCAACACCTTTGTCAATTTTAATCACCTGGTCGTCGACATGCAGATGAGTGCCCTCCCAACTTATCGTTATCTCCTTTGCTTTAAACTGTTGAAACGTATAAGGAGATTCCACTCCTTTCAGTTTATCCGAAATATAAGCGGCTAATTTCTCCTTATCCTCTTCCGGTATTATGATCACTTCAAATTCTCCATCCCCGGGATCGCCATGGGGAGAGAGAAAAAGATTGGGACCTATGAGCTTTGTGTTCATTATTTCTGTCATTAAAAACTTCCCGGAATGGTCGACGCCGTCGATCGTCAAATGACATTTCTTGGGCTCATAAGTAAAAATGATCTCGTAAAAAATTTCAAGAGCAGTCTTTATTTCCTCCTCAGGAGTTTGACTTTCTTTCTTTTCAACCTTCTTCATTTTTTTGATCAGGTAAGGAAATATTCCGTAGCCAAGACTTTCAAGAAAAAAATCGACCTTGGGCAGACCGCGAATTCTTCCTACATCAAAAGCTTTTACGTGGGTATGGTGCCACGATTGAATAATTTCCTCCGTACTTCCTTCGATACTCAGGGTCTGCGCAATATTATTGGCAGTCCCCAGCGGTAACAGGGCAATTGGCCATGTTTTCTCTGACAGTTTCCGATCCAACAATTCTTTTGTTATTTTTCTGATAGTACCATCACCACCCGCGGCAACAATGAAATCAGCCTTTTCATCGATGTCTTTCCAGTCCTCTTTGGTGGAGGAGTATTGAGATTCAAAACCATTTTTTCCCATCAGGGAAATCAATTTTTCCCTATCGTGATCTTCACTGCCGGCAGTTGGATTGTGTAACAGGTTAATAATCTTCATAAAAAAGTTTACTTATAGTATATCTATAAAATTGTACCATTTTTGAAATGGCATGATAATGTATTATAAAATGGTATGAAGATCCTGGTAACGAATGATGATGGCATCTACAGTCCCGGCATTGCAGCATTGGCACATGTCGCAAAAAAATTTGGCGAGGTCCAGATAGTGGCTCCTGATGTAGAACAATCATCAATGGGGCATGCAGTTACACACTCAAGGCCTCTTTCTTACAGAAAATCGCCGATCAATTTTGAAGGTATGGAAGCCTTTCGTGTGAATGGAACGCCGGCCGATTGCGTGGCGCTTGGTGCTCATATCAGTAATATAACAGATGTGGTGCTTTCGGGAATAAATATGGGACCAAATCTCGGTAATTCAATGTGGCATTCGGGTACACTGGCAGCAGCAAAACAAGCAGTCCTATTGGGAATGAAGGGAATTGCTTTCAGTACACCTGTCGGAAAAACTGAACCTGATTTTAATGTCCTTGAGCCATATGTTGAAGAAACTTTGAAACTACTTTTAGAGACTCCCGGCCTTTCTCTTTTCAATGTGAACTTACCTTCACAACCAAAAGGTATAAAATGGACAAGACAATCGGTAAGGTTTTACGATGGAAAAGTAGTTCCGGGTATTGACCCTATGGGACGAAAACATTATTGGTTTACTATTACTCCACTGGAGCCCGCAGACGAAGGAACCGATCGCTGGGCCGTAGAAAATGGTTATGTTTCTATCACTCCATTAAGATTGGACCTGACCAATGAGGAAGAATTGAAAAAGTTCCGGCAGAAACAAGCAGTACAAAAATTTTAGCCGGCGTGCCCTGCAAGTTTTCTTTTACTCGCCAGGTATTTTTGATGTATGATCTCACTCATTGGTTTTTCATATACTTTACTTTCAAGCCATGAAATGATATCAAGATAAGCCAGGGACCGGGTTTCAAAACGGCTTTTTTCAAGATGTTTTATTTTTTGTAGCAGCTTTTCAAGTTCTGGTTTCAACTCACGGCGCGTTAACTTAAAAGAAGCTCTTAAAAATTTGAATATTTCCTCCTCTATTACGGTTATTGTTTCCATTTTCGTCATGTACCTGTATACCGATTTGATCAGCGAGTCCATGATATCAAAATTTTCCATTTCATAATGGGCAAGCAGGTGAAGCAGCCGTGCATAACATTGAATATCGTAACGCAGATCAACGTTGTCATTGATGATCCGTTGCAGGTAATCGATACACGTAGCATGATCCCCGCTGCCAAAATATAAAGTGGCTAGTTTATAATTAAAGACCAGTACGCGATGGTTGTCAAAATAAAGAGCATACTCTTCTAATTTGCTTTCAATATAGGGAACTAAAGAAAGGCCTTCTTTAAATGTTCCGTGCATAAAATGCTGGTTGAGCCTTGCCGTATACAAAGAAATAAAGGTTTGCACTTTAAAATTTTCATGCTGGTTGGCAATTGGGGTTTCCGCAAATTCTTCAAACCGGTGAAGGGAATCAGCAAACCCTTTGTAATTGCGAAGATCGAAATGCGCATTTAAAATATTGTGCATACCCTTTATATAATGCCCTGGCTCAACTGGTATCATCGCGGAATGTTCGTCAAAAAGATCAACCCATTTTTGCGCATAGCGATAATACTTCAAAAAATCCTGGCAAATAAAAGCATACCAGCAAGAACTCTGGTACAGGTATAATCGCTCATAAAATCCATTTAGCTTTCTTGCGTTGGAAGGAAGGTTTTGATTAAAATACTTCTTTACTTTCTTTTCCTCTTCTTCATTTCTTGCGTGTCCATACTTTACATACCAACTGTACATCTGCAAAGCAAGGTTTGATAGTTTGGTGATATTTTTTCTTCGTTCGTTTACCTCAATGGCCTCTTCCGTTAATTTTTCGGGCCTGTTTTGCATGCTGCGGGTAATATGAAGTGTCTCGATCTTCTTTTCCAGTGAAATGGCCTGTCCAAGAAGGCTATCCTGGAAATATGCATGGGAAACTTCTTTTACTTTTTCTAATATTTTAAGGCTTTGCATATATAAGCCTCGATTATATAAAATGCGGGCATAGTCGAGTTGTTCATGCAATTGCATATCTATACTATCAGTGGATTTAATCAGGCGAAGACTTGCCAGTAATTCTTTATTCAGATGAGCTTTTAAATTGGCAAGCTGTGTTTTTGTTATGTTGGGCATTTTTTTCAATAAATGCTTTTCATCGTACTCATCCAGCTTATCCATGGCATCAAAAAGTTGAATGATCTTCAGATCTTCCTTGCCCGAGCTACGCTTAATATAGAGCTTAAAGTTTCGTTTTTCTGACTTCTGAAGAGAGTGTATCAGCTGAAAAAGAGAGTCCGTAAACCGGTTGGCCATAATCAAATATTTTGACTGAAACCCAATAAAATCAAGGGTTTAGCTTAGTTCAAATTTCTTTGTCATCATGAAATCATTCATAAGTTGACTCAAGAACTGTCCTGGTTCAACTTATTTTTGTTCCACAAATGATTTTTATGGCAGGCAATGTTTGAAGCAGATAGTTTTCGAGGCTATAAAAATCAAGCTGCTAAAAACAGCGCAAAGATAGCATAGAACTTTTTTTCATATGGCAAGCAATCGTTAGAGGCCCTCTGTTTCTACAGTGGGGCTTTTTTTTTATAATAGCTACATTAAAGATCGCGATGTGTTCACTGCGCATTCCGAATTAAAAGGGATCCTTTCCACGAGACATTTATTTCATCTTTGCCTGGTTGATCTCCCTTCTGAAGACGATTTCGAGATTCATGCTCCAGGTTCTCATCCATAAGTTCAATATTAATTTCCCTTCATTCTTTTTTTTACAATTTTTCCTGGAGTATTCAATTTGAAATGGGGAAGAATTCGTAGAATCTTGAAAAAACTTAGAGATAATATTAAATCAAAATAAAAAGGAGCTTCTTAATTAAAAGAAGCTCCCGTAAATCTTTTCGAGTTTCCCTTCGCTGGCATTACCCAGATCAGGTACTATGGGTATTTCTCAGCCATCAAGTTGTGAAGCACCCCGATTCGAAAAGATCTTTTGTTAATAATTGTTAAGTAAAAACCGTGCCATTACGTGTTTGAGTATTTCAGTGTACAAATATTTTATTTTTTCATACTGATGGTATGTGATTTGTCTTTTTGAATTACCGCTCATACCAAATGAAACATTATAGCGCATACTTAAGGCACCATTGATCGTCAAATATAAAAAATCAACTATTTCTGCTATGGGAGGAAAAATAAACATGACATATGAGGAAGAAAATTTTTCTACATGCAGCATTTATTACGGCAAATTTTACCAGCTTCTTTTCCCAGGCGCAGGATACGAGTTTTATAACCTCCGCCGTTCAATGGGACCTGGCAACAACGATCGCTTATGCAAAACAAAATAATATCCAGGTAAACATTGTGAGGCTTGATGAAAAGTTAAGTGAGCAGGACCTGTTATTAGCAAGAGCGGCAAAATATCCCAACCTGGCGGGATCAGCAACACAATCCCTCACACATAGCGGCAATACAAATCCTGTAGTCGGAGGCTTTCAAACCCAATCAAACCTGGCAGGAAACTATGGTCTCAGCTCTGCCTGGACTATCTACAGGGGAGGTTACCTGAACTATGATGTGAAATCAAAAAACTTACAATTACAGGCCGCTAATTTAAGTACAGAGGTTACCCAAAATGATATTACGCTGCAGATCACGCAAGCTTATTTAAATATATTATTGGCAAAAGAGAGTATTGTTTATGCAGAAGAACTTGCGAAGGCTTCGCAGTCACAGTACGAGCAGGGAAAAACCCGTTACACCGCAGGAAGTATTGCAAAAAAAGACCTGTTACAACTGGAAGCACAGGCTGCGGGCGATCAATATAACCTGGTGAATGCGCAAAATCAATACCGGCAAAATGTCCTTATCCTAAAGCAGATCCTGCAATTACCAACCACAACAGATTTCAAACCTGTATTGCCGGATACATTAATAGCCGAACAAGCAATACCATCCTTATTGGAAGCACAGCGTGTAGCATTTCAAAACCGGCCGGAAATACGATACAACCAGTTAGAAATACAGGTTGCAGAAACAGAATTGCAAAAAGCGAGGGCAGGTTATAAACCAAACATTTCTCTCGGTGGTTCCATTGCCACAGGGTATTCTGACAACCAGGATGTAAAATATTTCAACCAGGTAAATAACAATCTCTATCAGCGGCTTGGAGCAACTTTAGCCATTCCCATTTTTGATAACCGGACTAATAAAACAAATGTAGAAAGATCAAAAATACTGATTGACCAGGCCAGGTTGACACTGGAACAAGCGAAGACAACTTTAAATCAGCAAATGGAACAGGCATATATAGGCGCGTTGAATGCGCAGGCACAGTACAAAAGCGCGGATGCGCAATTGCAGGCTAATCGTGAAGCATACAATATTTCATTGGAACAATTGAAACTTGGTGCGATCACCACAGTTGATCTTTTAGTACAGAGAAACCTTTATGTGCAGTCATTACAAAATTTTATAGAAGCAAAATATAACTCGGTTCTTAATACAAAAATTTATGAATTCTATATGGGGCAACCCATTACATTATAGATAAAAAGAAGGCTATGAAAAAAAGAAAAAAGATAATATGGATCACAATTACCCTGGCAGCAGTTTTAATTGCAGTTGTTTTGTTTATCAGAGACAGGTCACCGGAAATAGTTTTGGCTACAGAGAAACCACAAGCCGGATCTATTGCCAATACGGTTACAGCCACAGGTACGGTGCAGCCGGTAGATACTGTTGCCGTCGGTACACAGGTTTCAGGAACTATTAGCAAAGTATATGTCGATTTCAATTCAAAGGTTAAAAAAGGACAGCTCCTTGCGGAATTAGATAAAACAATTTTAAATGCGCAGGTTCAACAAATTGTCAGCAGTATTCAACAGGCACAAAGTCAATTAACTTATCAACAGAGTAATTTTGACCGGCAATCACAACTATACAATGCAGGTGCCATCAGTAAAGCTGATCTTGAAACGGCACAAAATGGATTTAAGGTAGCCCAGGCCGGGCTAAGATCTGTCCAATCACAGTTGCAGGCAGCACAAAAAAATCTTTCACTCGCAAGCATCTATTCGCCCATTGATGGTACGGTACTTTCAAGAAATGTAAGTGAAGGACAAACAGTAGCATCAAGCTTCAACACGCCAACCTTATTCAGTATTGCAAAGGATCTTGCTCAAATGCAAGTGGGTGCTGCGGTTGATGAAGCTGATATAGGTAATGTAAAGACCGGGCAACGTGTATCATTTACGGTGGATGCTTTCCCGGACGATGTATTCGAAGGAAAATTACTTGAAGTAAGGCTGCAACCTACAGTCTCTGCGAATGTAGTTACATACACTACTATCATTAATGCTCCAAATCAACAACTGAAATTAAAGCCGGGAATGACAGCTAACATAACCATCTATACAAAAGAAGAAAATAATGCTTTGCTTATTTCTGCCCGTGCCACCAAATTCAAACCCGATTCAACGATAATGCGGAAATATAAAATTATAGATGAAAGAAAAAAACCAAAAGGGCAGCAGACGGCAAGTGCTTCGGGAACAAACACGGATCCGGAGAAGACCAATGGAAAAATGAGCAGAGATTCTTTAGCCACTGATTCCGGCAAGATCAAAAGGGCATCTGTGTGGATATTGAATGGAAACACATTGACAAGACGTTTCATTCGAACAGGACTTGAAGATGGAACACAAGTGCAGGTGCTTAGTGGATTAACTCCTAATGATGAGATAGTAGATGGAGTACAGCAGGGAGGAGTAAAAGCAAATTCAAATAACAATCAAAGAAGTCCGTTTATGCCGCAACGAAGAAGTGGACAAGGAAACAACCGGCCAACCGGAAGTGGGCAAGGTGGTGGAAATCGTCCCGGATGATAAAATAAATAAGTATGGGAAATAAAATATTGGAAATACATGATCTGAAAAGAGAATTTAAAATGGGTGTTGAAATAGTAAGGGCACTCAAAGGTGTTTCATTTTCTGTGGAACAGGGAGAGTTTGTTACCATTATGGGAAGCAGTGGTTCGGGTAAAACAACTTTGCTGAATATTATAGGATGTCTTGATAAACCTACAGAGGGGATATACCTGCTGGATAATGTCGATGTGAAAAGACTTTCGAGAAACGACCTGGCTCAGTTAAGAAACAGAAAAATTGGTTTTGTGTTCCAGGCTTATAATTTACTGGCCAGAACTTCAGCGATCGAAAATGTAGAATTGCCTTTGTTATATAATTCTTCGATTTCAACACACGAACGCCATAAAATGGCGCTAAAGGCGCTGGAAGCTGTTCGTCTTTCAGATCGTCTTGATCATCTACCCAATCAACTATCAGGAGGTCAGCAGCAGCGTGTAGCTATTGCAAGAGCATTGGTGAATGAACCGGTAATGATACTGGCGGATGAGGCAACCGGAAATCTCGACTCAAGAACATCTTATGAGATCATGGCGTTATTCCAGGAACTGAATAAACAAGGCAGAACGATCGTATTTGTAACACACGAGCCTGACATCGCTGCCTTCAGTGGCAGGACAGTTACACTGAAAGATGGCCGCGTTATTAAAGACAGCAAAAATGAAAATGTTCGTTCAGCAAAAGAAGTATTAGCCGGCTTACCTATAGCTGAAGATTATTAATAAACAATGAAAATTATAAATCTTATACGAATTGCAGTCAGGGCCTTACAACGAAATAAACTTCGTGCATTCCTTACCATGCTTGGGATCATTATTGGTGTAGGCGCCGTTATTGCAATGGTGGCCATCGGGCAGGGTTCAAAAAAAAGCATCCAGGATCAATTATCAAGCATGGGCTCAAACATGATCACTGTTCGCCCAAATAGTAACCAGGCCGCAGGAGGTGCTGCAAGGTTGGATGCAAGCACTGTACAAAGTCTGACGATCGATGATATCAAAGCCATCCAGTCACAGGCACAATATATAAATGCGGTATCGCCTGCTGTACAGGGTCGTGGGCAAGCGATCAATGGAGCGCTTAACTGGCCTACTACGATGCAGGGAGTAAGTCCGAACTTCCTGGATATCCGAAACTGGCCATTAAAGGCAGGTGTTGCCTTTGGCAATGAAGATATAAATGGTGCAACAAAGGTTTGCTTAATTGGTCAAACTGTTGTCGAGAATATTTTTGATCCCGGTGATGATCCACTGGGAAAAACAATTCGTTTTAATAAAATTCCTTTTAAGATCATCGGTGTGTTGTCTGAAAAAGGTGAGAACGCATTTGGACAGGACCAGGATGATATAATATTGGCACCCTATACAACTGTTCAAAAAAGAATTCTTGCGATCCCTTACATTCAAACTATCTACGCATCCTCTGCAAGTTCCGAAACATCTGAACCGGCAACCCAGGAGATAAGCCAGATACTACGCAGCTCACACAAACTCACCAACGCGGAACAAGATGACTTTACTGTACGCACGCAGGCTGAATTAATAAATACATT
>Ga0207706_10002979_pt1 | contig 16342 bp, 12 predicted proteins | sample KBSC53metaG_FD_184318 | JGI IMG/M metagenome (GOLD analysis project Ga0207706, IMG submission 184318) | Corn rhizosphere microbial communities from Kellogg Biological Station, Michigan, USA - KBS C5-3 metaG (SPAdes) (version 2) | ecosystem: Host-associated > Plants > Roots > Rhizosphere > Soil ... | reverse complement strand
GTCAGCTGGACATCAATCGTCCTGGCAAGCTGGTTCACCGTGGGCGCCGACCATGTGCCCGACGAGAACGCGGTCGAGGCGACGCTGATGTTCGTATAGCCCGCGGGGAGGGTGATCCTCACGTGCTGGACCGTGCCGCCGGTCGTCTTCCGGTACAGGCTGCTGAACGTGACCGTGCTGTTCGTCGCCGCCCAGCCCGGCGCCACGTGCGCGTCGTTGTTCGCCGCGCTCGCATACGGCCCCACGAACGGCCCGCCGGCGCCCACGGGCGCCGCGCCGTCCGGCTTCACCGGGTCGCTCGCGACATCGGTCAGCGAGCGCGCCAGGTTCAACCGGCCGTTTCCGGTGTCGCCTCCCGGCGTCGCGTCCGCGTTGCGTGCCAGGCGGCCCACCACCACGCCGTTCGAGGCGTCGGGTGCGTTGGCCTTCAGGAGCGCGGCCGCGCCGGCCACCGCGGCGGCCGAGGCGGAGGTGCCCGTGATGGTCGTGTAGCCGCCGTTGGCGCCGGTCGTGCGGATCGCCGTCCCGGGCGCGGCCATGAATGCGGCCGGGCCGGAGTTCGAGGTCGTGTTGAGGGCGTCGCTCTCGTCCGTATTGGCGACGCCCACAACACCCCGGTCGCCAGACGGGAAGTGTGGAGCCGATGAGCCGTCGTTGCCCGCCGCGGCCACGAGGACGGCGCCGTGGGACCAGGCGTAGTCGATCGCGTCCTGCAGGCTCGGGCTGAAGTCCGGGCTGCTGAAGGGCATCAGGATGACGTCGGCGCCGTGGTCGGCTGCCCAGACGACCCCGCTGATGATGTCGCCGTCCTGGCCGACGCCCGAGCCGTCGAGGACGGTCACCGGCATGACGTTCACGCCCGCGTAGCCCACGCCGGCGACGCCCTCGCCGTTGTCGGTCGAGGCGGCGACGATGCCGGCCATCGCGGTCCCGTGACCGCTCGGGTCGGAAGTTCCGTTCGCCCCGGGCTCGAGCATCGACGCGCCCGGGACGATGTTGCCGGCCAGGTCGGGATGCGAGGCCTCCACGCCGGTGTCGAGCAGCGCGACCGTTGCGGACCCGCCGGGAGCCACGGAGCCGAAGACCTGATCCCAGCCGATCTTCGGCAGCGCCCACTGCGACCCGTACTCGGCGTCGCTCGGGACGGCGGTGGCCGCGCGCGTCTCCTCCGTCTCCACGCGCGCGACGCTCTGGTCGGCGCGGAGCTGGTCGGCGGCGGCGGCGGACATCAGCACCGTGTGCAGGCGCAGCGCGGAGACCTGTGACTCGTCCGTGGCACCGGCGGCTGCGAGCGCAGCGGCCTGGTCAGCCTCTGACGTGCCGGCGACGAACGTGACCAGGTACCGCCCGCTTGGGGGCTGGACCGATGTCGCATTCGAGAGCGGATCGAAGACGTCCGCGCTGGCGGCGGGGACGCCGGCGCATGCGAGCAGCGCGGCGCTGAGCGCGATCACGCGGGTGCATTGGAGAGATACGCGAGCAATCATGAGTGCACGGGTCCGACGACCCGTTCGCCCAGACTCGTTCACTGTTGGGGTGGCCGCCATAGGCGTAACGGCCCCATTCGCGTTCAACTAATGAACGCAAAGCGGTGCGCAACCCGCGCCCAATCACGCCCGCTGACACTCAACCTGAGCTTGAGCTTCAGAGCAGGCCCGCGCGCACGGCCCAGATCGCCGCCTGCACCCGGTTGGACACTCCGAGCTTCGCGACGATCGACGAGACGTGACGCTTCACGGTCGTGGGGCTCAGGTAGAGCGCCTCGCCGATCTGCCGGTTGTCGCGCCCGTCCGCGAGGAGCCGGAGCACGTCGAGCTCGCGCTCGGTCAGGTCGGCCGCCGCGACAGTCGCGGCCTGGCCGCTCGGAGCCATCCGGGCACGCTGTACCACCAGCCGGGCGATGCGCGGCGACAGCGGCGTCTCGCCGCGCACGGCCGTCTCGATTGCGCCGACGATCTCCTTGGGCTGCGAGTCCTTCAGAAGGTATCCGGCGGCTCCGGCGTCGAGCGCGTCCAGCACATCGGCCTCGCCGGTCGACACCGTCATGACCAGCACCGTGGTCGAAGGCGAGCGCCCGATGATCTCGCGTGTCGTCTCGGCTCCCGACATGCCCGGCATCGACAGGTCCATCACGACGAGATCGGGCTTGCGCCGCTCGATCAGCGGCAGGGCGGCCTCGCCGCTCGCGGCCTCGCCCACCACGGGGAAGCCATGCTCGCCGAGCACGCTGCGCAGCCCGGCCCGGAAGAAGCCGTGGTCGTCGACTATGAAGACGCTGGGACGCTCGGCGGCCATCGGCCAGTCGCCCTTACCCGGTATGCGTCGATTACAGACGCGGCGTTCACGGCGATAGAGTGACTGGTCTAGACCGGAGGTGCGTTCGTGCGGCTGGGGGTCAAGGCTGCGCTCGCCGGCGGCGAGCTGATCGACGGGGACGTCGACATCGAGGATGGAGTCATCGCGCGGTTGGGCGTCTCGCCCGCCGGCTCCGAGGGAATCGCGGTCCCGGGCTTCGTCGACCTCCACATCAACGGGATCGCGGGCGTCGATTTCCTGGCCGCGGACCCGGAGGCCTACCATCGCGCCGGCGAGGCGCTCGCGCGGAGGGGCGTGGTCGCCTACCAGCCGACCTTCGTGTCGTCCGACGAGGAGGCCTACGAGGAGCCGCTGCGCGCCGCGGATGCGGCACGAGCCGAGGGCGCGAGAGCCGGCCTCCCGCTCGTGATCGGCGTGCACCTGGAGGGGCCGTTCCTCTCCCCGGAGTGGCCAGGAGCCCATCTTCCGGACCACCTGCGGCTCCCCGACCTGGCGCTGGCCGAGCGGCTGCTCGAGGCGGGCGGCGTCACGACCATGACCCTCGCGCCCGAGCTGCCGGGTGCGCTCGAGCTGATCGACTGGCTCGTGGCCCGCGGGGTCGTCGTCTCGTGCGGTCACTCCGACGCCGACGCCGCGCAGGCGCACACGGCGTTCGACCGCGGAGCGCGAGCGGTCACGCACGTGCACAACGCCCACCGCCGCTGGCGTCCGCGCGACCCGGGCCTCGCCGGAGCGGCGCTCGTGCGCCCCGAGGTGAGCGTCCAGGCGATCGTCGACGGCGTCCACCTCGCGCCGGAGACAGCGTACGGCGCGTTCCTCGCCGCGCGCGAACGCTTCTGCCTCGTCACGGACGCGATCGAGGCGGCGATGCTGGACCCGGGCGACTACGAGCTTGGCGGCCGCGCGGTGCGGCTGCGCGACGGCGCGGTGCGGCTACCCGACGGCACGCTGGCGGGCAGCGTGCTGACGATGGACGAGGCGGTGCGCAACCTCGTCGCCAGCGGAGCCGACTGGAAGGACGCCGTGTACGCCGCCTCGACCGCGCCGGCACGACTACTTCGGCGCGACGACCTGGGGCGGCTCGAGCCAGGGGCGCCCGCTCATCTCAACGTGCTCGACGACGACCTCCGCGTGGTTCGGACGCTCGTGAGCGGTCGCGAGGCGCTCAGCGCGTCGGCGTGACCTTCCGCAGGCCCGGCGGCGTATCCGCGTCGAGTCCGCGCCGTCGGGCGACAGCGAGCGCGAGCTGCTGGGCGCGCACCGCCGCCGGCAGCGCGCGCAGCGGCTCCGCGAGATCTCCGGGATAGGGCAGGTCCGAGCTCGGGTCGTCGGCGAGGCGCAGGACGACGGCGCCGCTCCCCGCAAGCTCGCGCCCGAGCTCGTCCACGTCGGCAGCCGCCGGGCCGGCCGCGCTCACAGCAAGCGCCGGCAGATCGGCCCCCGCGACCGTCACGGGACCGTGGCGGAAGTCGGCCGCCGACCACCCCTCGGCGCGCAGTCTTGCCGCCTCGCGGAGCTTCAGTGCGGCCTCCAGCGCGACGGGCATCAAGAAGCCGCGCCCGAGCGCGACGAGCTCGTCCGCGCCGTCGAGCCGCGCCGCGGCCCGCTCGGCCGGCCCGAAGTCGCCCAGCAGCTCGTCCACCGCTCCGGGGATACGCCGCCAGTCGGAGTCCCCCCAGGGCACCGGCCCGAGCGACTCGGCCACGAGCGCGAGCGCGGCAAGCTGCGCCGTGAAGGTCTTGGTGGCGGGGACCGCGGCCTCGTCCCCGGCTCCGAGCGCGACTGAGCAGTCCGCGGCGCGGGCGAGCGGGCTGTCGGGATCGTTCGTGATGGCGAGCGTCCGGGCGCCGGAGCGCCCGTAGGAGTCGAGGACCGTTCTGATCTCAGGCGTCCGCCCGGACTGGCTGATGCCGACCGCCAGCCAGCCGTCGAGCCGCGGCTCGATGTCGTACAGCGTCTGAAGGCTTGGCGCCGCGAGCGCCACGGGCATGCCGGTCGCCGCCTCGAGCACGTAGCGCCCGAAGATCGCGGCGTAGTCCGACGAGCCGCGTGCGACGATCACGATCCCGCTAGGGCGCGGCCCGACGTCCGGCCGCGGCTGAGAGGCGAGAGCACGGAGAACCTCGGGCTGGGCCCGCATGTCCTCCTCCATCCGCGCGCCGAGCACGGTCATTCGCGTGTCTGGCGCATCGCGATCTCGTAGCGATCGCCTGGGTAGAGCGAGACCGCGTAGAGGACGGGGGTGCCGCCGCGGTCGCGCGTCACGGTGTGGAAGCGAAGTCCCGGCGCTCCCTCGGGCACGCCGAGCAGCGGGGCCTCCTCAGGCTCAATGCCGACTGCCACGACACGCTGCTCGGCGTCGCCGAGCACGACGCCGAACCGATTCTCGAGGACCTCGAACAGCGAGGCGCCGGCAAAGTCGATGCCGTCGATGCCCTCGAAGCGCTCGAGCGGAAGGTGGACCTGCTCGACCGCCATCGGCCTGCCGTCGGCCGTCCGCACGCGATCGAGCCGGAAGCAGCTGTCGCCAGGCTTGACCTCGAGCGCCGCGGCGAGAAAGCCGTCGGCCGCGACGACCTTGCTCGAGCTGACCGTCGAGCCCGGCACATGCCCGCGCGCGAGCATGTCCTCCGTGAAGGAGGTGAGGGCCCCGGCCTGCGCGATGCGCGGCTCGGCGACGAAGGTGCCGCGTCCATGCAGCCGGTACACCGAGCCCTCCGCCGTCAGCCGCTCGATCTCGTTGCGCACGGTCATCCGCGCGAGCCCGTACCGCTCGGCCAGCTCGCGCTCGGACGGCAGCGCCGCGCCGGGTGGGAGCGAGCTCAGCAGGTCCTCGAGGATCGCTCGCAGCGCCTGCCCCTTCGGCGTCCCGCTCGGGAGCCGGCGCGGCAGGACCGCGCCGTCGGAGACAGTGGGCTCAGCCATCGGCTCTCCCTGGCGTCGCTGCCGCCAGGCGTCGCGTGAGCTCGGCCGGATCGGTAATGGCCGTTCCCACGACCACCGCGAAGGCACCGGCCTCGAACGCGGCCCTCACAGCGTCCGCCGAGCCGTAGCGGCCCTCGGCCAGCACGGGCACGTCGAGCCCGCCGGCCAGCTCCTCGACCAGGGAGATGTCGGGCCCGGCGGAACCGGGGCCCGCCGCGCCGCTCGTGCCGGTGTACCCCGACAGGGTCGTCGCGATCGCGGCCGCGCCGGCCGACGCCGCCGCGCCTCCGGCTCTGGAGCTGTCCACGTCGGCCACGATCCTGCCCGGCAGCTCGGCGCCGGCCGCGGCCACGAACTCCGCACCGCTCGTGCCGTCCGCGCGCAGGCGCTCCGTGGCGTCCACGGCCACGAGCTGGGCGCCCGCCTCCGCCACCGCCAGCACGTCATCGAGGCCGGGCGTGATGTAGACCTCGCTGCCGGGCACGCGTCGCTTCACGAGGCCGATCACGGGCACCTCCACAGCCTCCCTGATCGCGCGGACCGCGTCGACTCCCGCCGTCCGAATCCCGGCCGCCCCACCCGCCTCGACGGCGCGCGCGATCGCCGCCAGGCTCTCGGGCGCGGCCAGCGGGCTGCCCGGGGCCGCCTGCACCGAGACGACCAGGCCGCCGCGGATTCGCTCGAGGGCTGCGATCACGGCCACCTGCGCAAGATCCCTGGCCACTCGTGCAGATCCGGGGCCAGCTCGACGAGTAGGAGCGCGCCGTCGAGCGGATCGCCCGCCGGTTCCTCCACCGATGCCTCGGGCAGCCGCCCCTCCAGCTCGCGCCTGAAAGGGCCGGCGACCAGCTCTCCGGCCTGGAACACGCTCCCGGCGTATGAGACGAGCACCGGTTCTCCGGGCTCGAACAGCCGGTTCGCGGCGGCCCACGCGCTGATCGCGAGCTCCCGCGCGGCATCGGTCAGGATCACTCGCGCGTGCTCGTCGCCCGCCTTGGCCGCTTGCCCGACGTCCTCCGCGAACGACGCGACCGCGCGCGTGGGCACCGGCGCGGAGTAGATCTGCTCGGGCAGCCCGTCCATGTCACCGAATCGCTCCCGCGCTGCGTCCATCAGCCGCTCGGAGCCACCACGCCCGTCGTACTCCCTGAGCGCCGCGTCGAGCCCGGCGCGCCCGATCGCGAAGCCGCTGCCGGCGTCGCTGAGAAGCGATCCCCAGCCGTCGACCTTGGCGAACCGCCCGTCACGGCGGGCGAGGCAGGCGGTGCCCGTGCCCGCGGCCACCACGACCCCGTCGCGCCGTCCGATCGCCCCGAGCAGGGCGGTTAGCCCGTCCGAGGCGATCGCCAGCGACTCGACGCCGACGGTCTGGCGGAACGTGTCGGCGACCCAGCCGATGTCGTCTCTGCCCATTGCCTCGAACCCGGAGAGCCCGATCGCCGCGGCGGGCGCGGGGTCCGGCAGCGGCCCGAGCTCGGTCACGGCCGCCAGCAGGCGCTCGGTGACCTCCTCCGGCCCGGCGGCGGACCCGACCCGTACGACCCCGGGCGCGACGGCGGTGCGCGGGCCGCGCCCGTCGGTCACGAGCGCGGCCCTGATGGTGGTCTGTCCTGCGTCGACGGCGAGCGCCGCCGGCGTCACTCGAGGCCGGCCTTCTTACACGCGTCGCTGTACTTCGCGGTACAGATGTCCTGCGTCTTCAGGAAGCCCTCCTTCACTACCGTGCTGTCGATGTTGTCCGGCTGCACGGCGAACGTGTCGAGCAGGACCGAGGGAACCTTCTTCTGGCCGTTGTCCACCTCGCTCTTCACCAGGTCACCGGGCGGCTGCTTGCCCTGCGCGAGCGGCACCGCAATCTCGGCCGAGGTCTCGGCGATGTCGATGATCGGCTGATAGACGGTCATCAGCTGCTCGCCGGTGAGTATCCGCTGGATCCCCGCCAGCTCGGCGTCCTGACCGGTCACGAAGCGACCGGCCGGGTCGATGCTCGCGCCCTTCAGCGCGGCGATCGCGCCGCCCGCCATGCCGTCGTTGGCGGAGTAGACCGCGTCGAAGCCGTCATTCCCGAGGCCGGTGATCGACGCCTCCATCTCCGACTGGGCCTTGTCCGGGCTCCAGTCCGGCGTGTCGTAGGACTTCACGATCTGCGCGCCGCGGTCCTTGAGGACCTGGGTCGCCCCGTCCTTGTAGGGCTTCGAGTTGCTGTCCGTCGGAGCGCCGTTGATCATCACCACACGGGGGCTCTTCTTGCCCGCCTTGTCGAGCGCGTCCATCTGGACCTCCGCCTGCTGCTGGCCGACCTTGAACGGATCGATCGAGACGTAGTAGTCGATGTCGGCGTCGGGGATCAGTCGGCCGTAGGCGATCACCTTGACGTCGGACTGCTTCGCGCGCTGGACGATGCTCCCCGCCGACGCCACGTCGACGGCGCTGATCACGATCACCTTCGCGCCCTTCGTGATCGCGGCCTCAGCCTGCTGCTGCTGCTTCGCCGGATCCTGGTTCGCGTTCGCGTAGATCACCTCGCAACCGCCGCACAGCTCCTTGACGCGGCGCTCGAAGTTCGGCTTGTCCTGCGCCTCGTAGCGGGCGGTCTTCGTCTCGGGCAGCAGCAGGGCGATCTTGCCGCTGCCGCCGCCGGACCCTCCGCCCCCGTCGTCGTCGTCATCGCCACCGCACGCCGCGAGGAGGGCCCCCGCTAGCAGAACGGCAATGCAGACCGTGAACGCGTTGAAACGACTCCTGCGATCTCGCATCGGCTCCTCCTCACGCTTGCCGGAGCGCGGGACGCTATCACAGGTGGTCTAGACCAGTCAGCTGGTGGGCGTTACGCGGTACGCGTCGAACACCGACTCGATGTTCCGAATCCGCGCGATGCAGGCGCGGAGTGCCTCGGTGTCCCCCACCTCGACGACGAAGCGGTTCTTCACCATCGGGTGCACCACGGTGCAGCGCGCCTCGAGGATGTTGATGCCCGTCTCTGCGAACGTCCGCGAGAGGTCCTCGAGCAGGCGATGGCGGTCCCAGCCGTCCACCTGGAGCTCGACGCGGAACGACGTCGTCGTGTCGCCGTCCCAGGACACCGGCGTGAAGCGCTCCGGGTTCTTCATCAGCGCCACGGCGTTCGGGCAATGCTCGTTGTGGATCGTGATCCCCTTGCCCAGCGAGATGTAGCCGACGATCGGGTCGCCCGGCACCGGCCGGCAGCACTTGGCGAGGCGGAGCATCACGTCGCTCACACCCTCGACCTTGATCCCGTAGGTGGAGGAGGCCGCGGTCTTGCGCGGCGTCTCGCGTCGCTCCATCAGCTCGGCGGCGGGCGACGGCTGCTCGACCGCCGACTCGCCCTCCTTCAGACGGTGCATCAGCTTCTGAGTGACGGTCTTGGCCGAGATCTTCGCCTGGCCAAGCGCGATGTAGAAGTCCTCGCCCTTCTTGAAGCCCATCTCGCGAATCACGTCGGCGAGCAGCGGCGAGCCGTGCATCTTCTGAGGCGGCAGCCCGGCGCGCTTCAGGTTCTCGTGCAGGATCTCGCGGCCTGTGCGCTCCGAGTCCTCGCGGCGCTCGCGCTTGAACCAGGCGCGGATCTTCGACTGGGCTCGGGTGGTCTTCGCGAGCGCGAGCCAGTCGCGCGACGGGCCGCGCTCCTTCTTCGAGGTGAGCACCTCGCAGATGTCGCCCGACTGGAGCGTGTAGTGGAGCGGCACGATCTTGCCGTTCACCTTCGCCCCCACGCAGCGGTGGCCCACGTCCGTGTGGATCTCGTAGGCGAAGTCGAGCGGGGTTGCGCCCGCGCCGAGCGACTTGACCTCGCCCTTCGGCGTGAACACGAACACCTCGTCCTCGAAGAGGTCGGCCTTCAGCGTCTGGGCGAACTCCTGCGGGTCCGCCGCCTCCTGCTGCCAGTCGAGCAGGTGGCGCAGCCACTCGACCTTCTCCTCGACCGGCTTCGAGCCGTCCTCCTTGTAGATCCAGTGCGCCGCGACACCGAACTCGGCGGTGCGGTGCATCTCCATCGTCCGGATCTGGATCTCGAGCGGACGCCCCTCCGGCCCGATCACCGTCGTGTGGAGCGCCTGGTACATGTTGAACTTGGGCATCGCGACCCAGTCCTTGAAGCGCCCGGGCAGCGGCTTCCAGAGCGAGTGGATGACGCCGATCGCGCCGTAGCAGTCCTTCACCGAGTCCACGATCACTCGCATCGCGGTGAGGTCGTAGATCTCGTTGAACTCGCGGCCCTTCTTCGTCATCTTCGAGTAGATCGAGTAGAAGTGCTTCGCGCGACCTGAGATGTCGGCCTCGATGCCGACGGCCTTCAGCTCCTTCTCCAGGTACTCGCCGGCGCGGTCCACGTACGCGTCGCGCTCCTCGCGCTGTTGCGAGACCAGCTGCCTGATCTCGTTGTACTTGCGCGGGTGGAGCGTCGCGAAGGCGAGGTCCTCCAGCTCCCACTTGATCGCGTGGATGCCGAGCCGGTGCGCGAGCGGGGCGAAGATCTCGAGCGTCTCGCGCGCCTTCTCGTGCTGCTTCGACTTCGGCATCGAGCCGATCGTCCGCATGTTGTGGAGACGGTCGGCGAGCTTGATGAGGATGACCCGGATGTCGCGGGCCATCGCGACCATCATCTTCCGGTAGTTCTCGGCCTGGCGGTCGTCGCGGCTCTGGAAGGTCACGCCCGACAGCTTGGTCACGCCGTCGACCAGCTGGCCGATCTCATCGCCGAACTCGTCGACCACCTCGTCGAGCGACGCGCTCGTGTCCTCGACGGTGTCGTGCAGCAGCGCGGCGCACAGGGTGGCCGTGTCGAGCCGCATGCCGGCACAGATCTTCGCCACGCCGATCGGATGCACGATGAAGTCCTCGCCGCTCGCGCGGCGCTGATCCGCGTGGCGCTCGCAGGAGAAGACGAACGCGCGCTCGACGAGCTCGCGGTTGACCTCTTCGTTCGACTCGCCGGCGTGCTCCTCCACGACCGCGAACAGGTCGCCCAGGAGCACCCGCTGGTCGTCGCTGAGCTTCGTCTTCGGCCCGACGGGAGCGTGCTGGTCCGCCCGGTCGACCGGCCGGTGGCGGAAGTCGCGCTCCGGGGCCTTCGGCTTGGCCTTGGCGCGGGCGCCATTCGAGCGGGTCGGCGCTGGCTTCTTCTTGGTCGCCGTGGCGGACGAGCCGCCGTTCGCCTTCTTCGCCGGCGCCCGCTTCGTGGCCGCCGCAGGCTTGGCGGCGGGCGTCTTGGCCCGCTCCTTGGTGGTGGCCTTACCTGTGCCGCGGGGCAGCTTCGGCATATGAACGAGTTTAGAGCGGGCTCCCGCCGCTTAGCCCCTAGGCGACCGTCGCCACGCGCGGCCCGCGCGCGCCCGCGGCCAGGGGGTCGTGCCGCAGCACGCGCATGAGGGCATCGACGGCCGCAGGGCTGAACTGCGTGCCGGCATTCGCCTGGAGCTCGTCGATCGCGTCGTCGAGCGACATCGCGTCGCGGTAGGAGCGGTCCGTGGTCATGGCGTTGAAGGCGTCGCAGCACGAGACGATCGCGGACTCGACGGGGATCTCGTCGCCGGCGAGGCCGTCGGGGTAGCCGCTGCCGTCCCACTTCTCGTGCGACGAGCGCACGATCTGGCCCACGTCGCTGAGCAGCCCGCCCACGCGGTCGAGCATCCGCTGGCCCTCGATGGTGTGCGTCTTGATGACGAGCCACTCGTCGTCGGTGAGCGGTCCCGGCTTGTTGATGATCTCCTTCGGCACGGCGATCTTGCCGACGTCGTGGAGCAGTGCGCCGAACTCGACGTTCCGGCGCTGCCGCGAGCTGAGCCCGAGCTCGTCGGAGACCGCGACCGAGAGCGACACGACGCTGCGGCTGTGCAGGCCGGTGTACTCGTCGTCGACCTCGAGCACGTCGCTCAGAAGCAGTGTCGTCCCGCGGTACGCGCGGCTCAGCTCGATTGCCTGGCGCACTCGCGCGCCGCGCTCGTGGGCGAACACGAGCATGAGCCCTCCCAGCGGGAGGATGAGGAGGACGGCGTACGGGTCCGCTACCGCCCCCATCGCCGCGAGCAGGCCGACCGGCGAGAGCAGCACGTCGACGAGCGTCACCCAGCCGAACAACTGTGTCTGGAGCTTCAGCGGGAGGCCGAGGCCGGCCCAGTCGCGCAGTGCCGCGACGACGTTGTCGACCAGCACCTGAGCGGCGAGCGCCGCGAGCATAACTGGCCAGGCGCTGAGCTCCGGCGTGGCGACGCCCGAGGCCGCGAGCACGACGACGGGCCCCACCGAGTGCCACGAATCCCCGACGGCCGCCAGGGCTCGGGTCGGATGGCGGTCGCCCCGCACGTAGTCGGGGAGGCCGCCCAGCACCATCCCGGCCGCGACGAGCAGCGGCACCGACCCGAGCGGCTCGAGGAAGAGCATCGGCACGAGGATCAGCTGGGTCGGAATCGTGAACCCGTAGCCGATCGGGAAGTGAACGCGCGCCATGAGCGCGTAGGTGGCCACGAGCGCTGCCGCAAGCGGCAGGTCGAAGGGCCGCTCGGCGGGAAGCAGGACGGCGAGCGCGACGGCCACCGCCAGGAACGCCGCAGCCGTGACCGCCTCGGCCGCGAGCTCACGGCCGCGGAGCGGCTCCGGGCGGTGCCGGTCCCACGACTGGTGAAGCTCCTCGACAGCGGGCGTGAGGCCGGAGCGGAGGTCGTCGAAGGTCCGCATGGCTCTGGGATGTATCGGCAGCCGGGCGCTCCGCCTTATGGACGTCCGTTCTATGGACGGACGTTCCCCACCCATTTGGACGTATGTACGTAGCGAAGGGGCGCACCAACCCGGACACTTGAGGCATGCGCAACGGACTTCGGGGCCTCTTCGTCGCCAGCTCGCTGGCTGTGTTCGCCCTGGCGCTGAGCGCGTCGAGCGCCAGCGCGGGGCTCCTCGTGAAGTCCGCGCCCGACTGCTCGCCGAAGCCGACCACTCAGCCGTTCGCGCGCTGGGGCGATACCGGGCAGTACAACCTGGCTCCGGGCGGCTCGTTCGAGGCCGGTAGCGCCTCGTGGTCGCTGTCGGGCAGGGCCTCGATGGTGAGCGGCAACGAGCCGTGGAAGGTCGCCGGCGCCGGTCACACGCGGTCGCTGAAGCTGCCGCCGGGGGCCAGCGCGACCTCGCCCACGATCTGCGTCGGGCTCGAGCACCCGACCATCCGCTTCTTCGCGAAGAACGACCGCGCGCTGCTCTCCACGCTCAGCGTCGAGGTCATCACCGAGACCTCGCTCGGGCTGACGGCCGCGGTTCCCGTCGGCGTCCTCCTGCCGTCGGGCCAGTGGAAGCCGAGCCCGAGGTTCCTCGTGGTCGCAAACCTGCTCCCGCTCCTTCCCGGCGAGCACACGCCGGTACGGTTCCGGGTCACGTCGATCGGAACCGGGACCTGGTCGGTCGACGACTTCTACGTCGACCCGCGCTGCCGCTAGCGGCTAACCCGTTGCCGCTGCTGTGAGGGGTCGCGGCAGCTCCGCGACCAGAGCCCGTTCCGTCGCCTCCAGCTGCTCGCGGGACTTCCGGAACGTCGGGGAGAGGTCGAGGTCCGACCGGACCGCCTCGACCACTCGGCAGCTTGGCGCATCGAGGTCCAGCTCGATCAGGCCGAGCTCCGTGAGGACCCTCACGAGGCGCGCGCAGACGGCGGCCCTCCGGGGATAGCGGCCCGCTCCGCGGAGGGCGTCTTCCAGAGCGCTCGCCGGTGCGTCTTGCGGCAGCTCGCGGAGCGCCCGGTAGACCTCCGTGAGCTGGGGGCGCAGGTCGAGTGCGGTGCGGTAGGCGGCGATCGCGAACTCCGTCTCGGCGGGGCCCCACGCGAGGTGGGCTCGCGGCGCCACGTGTAGAAGCGGATCGGCGTTGCCGCCGGGCGGCGGGTCGAGCGCGACAAGGTGCTCGAAGGGAGCCCCCAGCTCAGGTCGCGCGGCCAGCGCCGCCCAGGCGACGACCGGCATCGGGCCGTCGGAGAGGCCCGCCACGACCGCCTCCAGCCCGGCCCTCCGGCGCGGTACGTCGGCGACCGCGACCAGCACGGACTCGCCGCTCGAGAAGAGGTCGCCCGCGACACCCGCGATGCCCTCGCGGCGGCGGTCCTCGACGATCCGGCCGGCGGCGGGCGGATCGACCCTTGCGCCCTCGGCGAAGGCATCCCGGACCTCGTCCCAGAACGGTCCGCCCTCCCCCAGCACCTCGATCTCGCCGGGCTGGGTGGGACAGAGCGCCCGCAGGATCACACGCGGCTCCACGACCCCGTTCCAGCGGTTCCGCTCGAGCCGCAGCGCTATGTCGTGGGCCTGCTCCTGGGCCGGCGCCAGGTCTCGAGGCGGTGAGCGGAATGCCACGCCGCGCGAGCGCGCGCCTCCAGCCGTGACGAGCGTGAAGCGGGAGTGCTCCTTCTCCTCCCCCATCGGGGTCACCCGCTCGAAGCGGGCCGCGGGCACGAGCAGGGTCGGCTGCGGGTTCCCCATGCCGAACGGGCGGAGCAGCTCGAGGTCCTCGGCGAGGTCGAGGCCGAGGTCGCCGCCCGGCACCACCGCGTCCACGTGCTCGACGGGGATCAGGTCGGCGGGCGAGAGCGCGGCGGCCGCGTGCGCCGAGAGAGCGCGCCGGAACGAGTCGATCGCTCGCGCGTCCAGCTCCACTCCCGCGGCCATCCTGTGACCGCCGAAGCGGGCCAGGTGCTCCGAGCAGGCGGCGAGCCCCGCGTGCAGGTCGTACGCCGAGATGCTCCGACCGGACCCGCGACCGCTGTCGCCGTCCAGGGCAATGACCACGCACGGCCGGCGCCAGCGCTCGACCAGGCGCGACGCCACGATTCCGACCACGCCCGGGTGCCAGCCCTCGCCGGCCACGACGATCGCGGCCCGGTGAGCCTGCGCGGCCGCGGCCGCCTCGGCGGCGAACAGGATCCTGGTCTCGGCCTCCTGCCGGTCGCGGTTCAGGAAGTCGAGCTCGCGGGCGACCTCGCCGGCACGGGCCGGGTCGTCCGTCAGGAGGAGCTCCAGCGCGGCGTCGGCGCGCTGCATCCGCCCGGCGGCGTTGATCCGCGGCCCGAGGCGGAACCCGAGCGCGTGCTCGGACAGCTCGCCGGGCGCCACGCCGCCGACCTCCATGAGCGCTCTCAGCCCGGGCTTCGGCGTGCGCCCGAGTGCCACGAGCCCCTCGCGCACGATGCGGCGGTTCTCATCCTGCAGCGGGACGAGGTCGCACACGGTGGCGAGCGCCGCCAGGTCGGCGTCCCCGGAGGCCTCGGCCGGGTCGCGGCCCGCCGCGGCGTAGAGGGCCTCGCTCAGCTTCAGCACGACGCCGGACGCGCACAGCTCCGGGCAGCCGTAGCCGCCGAGCGCTGGATGAACAACCGTGCAGTCGGGCAGCTCGTCACCGGGCCGGTGATGGTCGGTGACGATCACGTCCAGCCCGGCGGAGCGCGCGGCCGCCACCGGCCCCACCGCGGTGACGCCGCAGTCGACGGTCACGAGCAGCCCCACGCCGCGCCCGGTCAGGCGCTCCACGGCGGCCACCGAGAGGCCGTAGCCCTCGTCGAAGCGGCTCGGCAACTCCCAGAGCGGGTCGGCGCCGAGCGCCCGCAGCGTTCGCAGCAGCATCGCCGTGGAGCAGACGCCGTCGACGTCGTAATCCCCGAAGACCGCGATCGCCGAGCCACGCTCCAGGTGGCGCAGGACCAGCTCACATGCGTCCGGGACGCCCGGAAGCGTGCGCGGATCGTGTGACTCGCCGCCGGCGAGGAATCGCCGCGCCTCCTCGGGCTCGCCGAAGCCACGGCGGGCGAGGATCGCCCCCACGACCGGCGAGACGCCGAGCCCGCGAGCAAGCGCGCGCCCCGCCGCGACCTCGTACGGGTCGGCTCTCCACCGGGACGGCTTGGACTGCATCCGAGAGATCCTCGGACGCGGGGCGGACGGAACGGCCGACGGCCTGCGCGGCCGCTACGGGAGCGTCAGTGCGCGCCCTCGCGCGTGTGACCGTGGTCGATGCCGTGCTCGCGGTCGAGGCGCGCGCCCCAGAAATACGAGATCGCGAGGCCGATCATCGCGCCGGGGATCGCTATCAGAGCCTGGATCAGGTGAGTGTCGTCCTGGCCCGGCACCGTCCCGCCGTTGACGATGAAGCCGAAGAGCGCGGCCGAGATGAACGCGGCCAGGAAGGCGCCCACGATTCCGCCCCAGAAGCGGTCAGGGACGAACACGGTGAAGTGCCAGACGGCGATTCCCATCATCACCCATACGACTAACGCCATCGCTAACGCCTCCCGTGCTTCCTGCGCTTCTGGCGCTTCGGCTTCTGCTTCTGCCGCGGCTTCGCCGGCGGCTCGGACGGAGCGGCGGGCGCCGAGGACGAGGCGGGCGTCTCCGCCGACGGCTGGGCCGAGCGCTCGGGCGGCTGCGAGGGCGGAGTCCCGTCACGCGGCGCGCCGTCGCCGGGCGGCGGGGCGCCGTCCCCTCCCCGCGGGGCGCCGTCGCCCGGAGCCGGGGGCGCCGGGCGCGGCCGCTGCGGGCGAGTCGCCGTCTGGGTGGTGGTGCGGGATCGCGCGGCAGCCTCCCGGCGCTGGCGGCGTCCGGCACGGGTCGTCGGCGCCGGTGCCTCGGGCTCGGGTGTCGCCGCGGCCGCGGCCACGCCGGCTCCGGCTCCGGCTCCCGCAGCGGCACCGGCAGCCGCGGCGGCCGGCACGGGCTCGCCGAGCGTGCCGGGCGCGAAGGCCGGGATGTGGCCGCCGAACTGCTGGAGCATCAGTCGCCGGCGGCGCATGTAGGTCGTCTCGCGCTCCTTCCACTCGACCAGCACCGGCGTCGCGATGAAGATCGACGAGTAGGCGCCCGAGAGCACGCCCACGAGCAGCGCGAACGCGAAGTCCTTCAGCGTCTCGCCGCCGAACAGCAGCAGCGAGCCGACGGGCATCAGGACCACGAAGCTCGTGGCCAGCGATCGCGTGAAGACCTCGGACATCGACCGGTTCGCGATCTGCGAGAAGGTCGCCCGCGGCATGCGCGGCACGTTCTCGCGTATTCGGTCGAACACGATCACCGTGTCGTACAGCGAGTAACCCATGATCGTCAGCAGGGCGGCGACCGTG
>Ga0207706_10002976_pt1 | contig 16348 bp, 13 predicted proteins | sample KBSC53metaG_FD_184318 | JGI IMG/M metagenome (GOLD analysis project Ga0207706, IMG submission 184318) | Corn rhizosphere microbial communities from Kellogg Biological Station, Michigan, USA - KBS C5-3 metaG (SPAdes) (version 2) | ecosystem: Host-associated > Plants > Roots > Rhizosphere > Soil ... | reverse complement strand
GGAGTGCGGCGAAGGTAGGGGTGCTTCGACTGCGGCAGCGCGGTCGCCAGCGACCGCCCTTCCTCCGCTCAGCATGACAGAGGGTAAGTAGATAGGTTTTCCGCTGCCATCAACCGGATAGCGCTTCCTTCCACAGCTTCTCCACAGCAATCTCCTTCCGGTATATTCAAATTAGCAGCTTTCAGCCTCACAATTCCCGCGGACAGCTGTGCCTCCAACCATGACCGACTCCAGCGACTTCAAGGAAACCGTCAAGCTGCAGGCGGACATCGTTCGCATTGTCGGCGATTACGTCAAGCTGAAGAAGGCGGGGGCGCAGAACTACTCCGGGCTTTGTCCCTTTCATAACGAGAAGACGCCGTCCTTTTCCGTCCACGCCACGCGGCAGTTTTATCACTGTTTTGGGTGCGGTGTTTCCGGCGATGTTTTCAGCTTTGTCCAGAAGGTCGAGAACATCACTTTCCCCGAGGCGGTGAGGGCGGTGGCCCAGAAGTTGGGCATTGCTTTGCCCAAGGCGACGTTCTCGAGTCCGGCGGAGGCCAGGGAAGCCGGGCTGCGCACCGTGCTGCTTGATGTCCATGAGCGGGCCTGCGTTTTTTTTCAGGAGTATCTCAAGCGGCCGGACGGAGCACATGCCCGCGAATATCTGACGGGGCGCGGGCTGACCGAGGAAGCGATCAAGGCCTTCCGGATCGGGTTCGCCCCGGATTCCGGATTTGTGCTACGCGACCGGATGAAGGGTGAGTTTGACGAAGACGTACTGCGCGAAAGCGGGCTGTTTTCGTGGAAGGCCGAGGACAGCCGTCAGACCTCAGCCCTCGGCCCTCAGCAAAACAGCCCTCAGACGTCAGACCTCAGCTCACAGCCGACCAGTTCGGAAGTCCAGAGTCCAATGTCCGACGCCCGAGGACCGGTCTTCTATTCCAAGTTTCGCAACCGGATCACGTTCCCGATCACGAACGAGTCCGGGCGCGTCATTGCCTTCACCGGGCGCACTCTTTCTGCCGACGAGAAGGCTGGGCCCAAGTATTTGAACTCGCCGGAGACGGCGATCTACTCCAAGTCACGGGTGCTGTTCAATCTCGACAAGGCAAAAGAGGCGATTCGCAAGCTGGATTATGCCATCCTGGTCGAGGGGCAGATGGACTGCGTTTCGGTCTATGCCGCGGGGTTCCACAACGTGATCGCCAGCTCGGGGACGGCTTTTACCGAACTGCAGGCCAGGCTATTGGGGCGATTCACCAAGAATGTCGTTGTGAATTTCGATCCGGATACGGCCGGGGCCAAGGCTACGGAACGTACTCTCGGCCTGCTGGTGGAAGAAGAATTCCAGGTGAAGGTGCTTACCCTGGAATCGGGCTTCGATCCTGACCTGTTTATACGGCGCAAGGGGAAAGAGGCATACGCCGGCGCGCTGAAAAATTCGCAGAAGTACTTCGACTATCTCATCGAACGGGCCCGGGCCCAGTTCCCGGTGCGCAGCGCCGAGGGCAAGGTGAAAGCGGTGAACTATCTGCTGCCTCACATCCAGCGCGTGCCCAGCCGCATTGTTCGGGACGAGCTGGCGCGGGAGATGGCGCAGAAGCTCGGTATTGACTCGGCGGTGTTGCGCCAGGAATTGAAGCACGCTGCGGCCAACCGCTCCACGGCGACCGTGAAAGCTGGAGCGGAAGTCCAGATCACGGATGCGGAAAAAATACTGATCCGGGCGCTGGTCTCAGCCACCGACATGCAGACTTCGGATGAACATTTTTCGGCTCGTGACGGCGTGGAAGAGGAGTTCGATCCCTGCCGCCAAGCCCAGTTCGTCCTCAAGAGCGAGCTCCTGCATCAGGGCGTGGCCGCCGAGTCGCTGATCGAGGTGCTGCTCCGGTCTGAGGCCGTCCATGTCACCGATTTGCCCTTGCCCGAAGCCGATCGCAACCTGCTGGCCTCCATCCTCATGAAGGATGACGAGGAACTCTCCGCCGAACGCCTGGAGGGCGCGGTACGGGCCCTGCGGCGCATCCAACTGAGAAGGAAGCTGGAGCGGGTGCAGAGGGAACTGCAGGTCACGCGAGGGCGGGAGGCCAGCCAGATACAGGCCCTTTTGGAGGAAAAGATGCGGCTCAAGCGGGCCCTGATGGACCCCAGTCTGGCCGATGAACCTCCCGCAGCAAGGCCGGCATAGGATCCGAAAACACTATGAAACTAAATGGAGTTCCATAACATCTAAATGAACAGTTGACGGGAACATGGACGGGGTGTGTCAAAAATCAGCAGAACGCTGATGTCCGCTAAACCCCTCCGATGCTATAATTCGAAGGTTTGTGTCAGGCGCGCAGCTCGCCGCTTCAAGTTCCCACCGCTAAAAAACGCTCTCTGTCCTTTCCGTAGGACGAAAAGAAGGTAATCCGTCTTGGCTCTTGACGACAAGTACGACGATATCAAAAAGCTGATCGACACAGGTAAAGAGAAGGGATATCTGACCTATGACCAGGTCAACGACCTTATCCCGCACGACGTGCATTCTCCCGAGGACCTGGACGATCTGCTGACCACCATTGGTACGCAGGGAATCGACGTGCTGGAGGGACCGAAACTTCCCTCCTCCGCGCTCGATAAGAAGTTCGAAGAAGAAGGAGAAGTCGGCGAGGACGTCGAACTCGACCTCACTCCCGGCGCTCTGGAAAAAACCAATGACCCCGTCCGCATGTATCTCCGCGAGATGGGGACGGTGCCGCTGCTTACGCGCGAAGGCGAAGTGGAAATCGCCAAGCGCATCGAACGCGGGCAGCTGCGGGTGCTGAAAGCGCTCTCGCGGTCGCCGATTGTTATTAACGAACTGCTGGCGATGGGGGAGGACCTCAAAAAGGGCGTCCGGTCCATCAAGGAAGTGGTCACCTTCGACGAGGAGGAGATCACCGATGAAATTCTCCAGAACCGGCTGAAGGAGTTCACAGGGAAGATCGATGACCTGGCCAAGGCTTACAAGAAGGCCAGCCATCTGATCGAAAAGTTCGCCACGGTTTCCCAGAAGAAGCGCCCCAAGGACTACCGCCGTGCTCGCCTGAACCTGGCGCGCGCGGTTGTGGCCGTTTCCCTGTGCGTCCGCAAGCTGGGATTTACCAACGCCGAGCGCAAGCGCCTGATCGACCGGGTCAACAAGACGGTCGATACCATGCGGTCGCTCGACCGGCAATCCCAGAACCTGGAACGCAAAGCGGAAGCCACCCGCAGCGAAGAGCAGAAGAAGGACTACCGCCGCCAGTCTCGGTCGGTCCGTTCTGAGCTGGAAAAGCTGGAGGGCGAAGCCGGGGTTTCCTTTCAGGAGCTCAAGCGCACCCAGCGGGAAATCATCCAGGGGGACATGGATGCGGAGCAGGCCAAGCGGGAACTGATCGAGGCCAACCTCCGCCTGGTGGTTTCGATTGCCAAGAAGTACACCAACCGCGGTCTGCAGTTCCTCGACCTGATCCAGGAAGGCAACATTGGCTTGATGAAAGCCGTGGACAAGTTTGAATACCGCCGCGGGTATAAGTTTTCGACTTATGCCACCTGGTGGATCCGGCAGGCGATTACTCGTGCCATTGCTGATCAGGCGCGTACGATTCGCATCCCCGTCCACATGATCGAGACCATCAACAAGCTGATCCGCACCTCGCGGCAGCTGGTGCAGGAACTGGGACGCGAACCGACGTCGGAAGAAATCGCCAAGCGCATGGACATTCCAGTGGCGAAAGTGCGCAAGGTGCTGAAGATCGCGCAGGAACCAATCTCCCTCGAAACCCCGATCGGCGAAGAGGAAGATTCGCATCTGGGCGACTTCATCGAAGACCGCGCCGTAGTCTCACCCGCCGAGGCGGTGATCAACGTCAACCTGAAAGACCAGACTTCGCAGGTGCTGCGCACGCTTACGCCGCGCGAAGAAAAAGTCATCAAGATGCGCTTCGGTCTGGAAGACGGCTCGGAGCACACGCTGGAAGAAGTGGGCCAGTCGTTTGCCGTGACCCGCGAGCGCATTCGCCAGATCGAGGCGAAGGCATTGCGCAAGCTGCGGCATCCTTCGCGTTCGCGGAAGTTGCGGGCGTTTCTGGATGGGGTGCGCGACTAGGTTCACCGCAGAGACACAGAGGCGCGGAGAAAATCCAGGCAGTAAGGCACGGCTTCGGTCGTGCCTTTTTCCCAGATCGGCACTCCATCCCGACATATTTCGCCGTGATTGCCCGATGGAACATTTGCCTCCATACAATGATTTTGCGCAGACAGCGTCTGGAGGGTGTTGCCAGTGGGTACTGGACGATGTCTGTCAAACATTCGAGTGGCTGTCCAGCCACTAGGGTTCGAATCCCTCGCCCTCCGAGGTCACTTGAATATTGCGGATATTGCTTGACAGCGCAGGTGGGAAAGCTATCATGAATACTGACAGGCATCGTCCAGCAGCTATTTGAAAGCCCCGAGTAACTCTCGGGGCTTTTGCTTGTTGGAGCAGAAGTTAAGTTTACCGCCTCGTTTTCCTTTCCTTTCCACAAGGAAGTCTCATCCTCCACAGCTTCTGCACAACTCAGCGTCAATTTTCCGTTGCGCATGATTCGGTATTCGCGCAAAGTGCTCACAGTGCAAACGTGAGATGCATTGAGCCTGTTTGCGACGGTAACAGAGCTGGCGGTGACCGGCGGTTCTCGAGGGTGAACCTCCGGGAGGGTTTTTAGAAACGCGCTTCGGCGGGTTTCAGGAAACTCGGGCGTTGCGGCCTCCTCAGAGAGTCCTTCCCTAAAAAGCAGGACTGAAGCCGCCCGCTCTCGCAGTCGCCGCAGGACAATATCCGCGAATCTAGTATTTGCGGAGGGATCGTCAACAGGGTGGGCCGGCGAACGGACGCTCCTTCGGGAGTGCGGTTTTCTGATTCACGCTTCGCCGCTTGACGCGGTGAAAACCTGCAGGCGTGGCACTCACGAGCGATGCGGCCCGGGTGGCTGGCCTGGGCCGCATTTTATTTTGGACTTCTCTTGCCACGGATTTTCGCGGATCCGCACGGATCATGCGAACTTCCATATCACGGCGACGCCACCACACTTACACTTGAAAATTCGCTTTTTGTTCTCCTATACTGAATGAGCACGTATGCGGCCGAAAAAATTCCTTTTGTTTCGAGTTTTCCGAAGATGCTGCGCGACGTCCACAAGCCTCTCAAGGCTAGTATCGCCATCGCCCTGCAAGGCTGATCTTATTTCCCGATAAAACGACCTTGGCAACTACCGACTACAGTCTCGCCCACAGCCTGCCGGCCAATGTTGAAGCCGAGCGGTCCATTCTCGGCGCCATCCTGCTGGACAACTTTGCCTACAACCAGGCGGCGGAGCACCTCAAGCCGGAAGACTTTTCTCTCGACTCTCACCGCCGCATTTACACCCGCATGATGGACCTGGCCGAGTCCTCCCGGCCGATCGACATGATCACGCTGGTCGAAGAGTTCGACCGGCACAAGGAACTGGAGGCCATCGGAGATGTGGGCTACATCTCCGGCCTGGTGGACGGCGTACCCGACCGGCCCAGCATCGAGCATTACATCAGGATTGTGCGCGACAAGGCGCTGATGCGTGGGCTGATCCACGTTTCCAATTCCGCCATTGCCCGCGCCGCCGATCAGAGCGATCCCGCCGAGGAAGTTCTCAACGATGCCGAAGCCGCCATCATGCAGCTCTCCGAGAAGCGCATTGGCCGCGGCTTCATGGGCGTTCAGGACATCGTCAAGGAATCCTTCGGATCGGTCGATGCCCTGCTGCAGCGCGGCCAGCGCATTACCGGGCTGGCCACGCACTACACCGATCTCGACGAAATGACCAGCGGGCTGCAGCGCTCCGACCTGATCATCATCGCGGCCCGGCCTTCCATGGGGAAGACGGCATTCGCCATGAACATCGCGGAAAATGCCTCCATCGAAGACCAGAAGGTGGTCGGCATGTTTTCTCTCGAAATGTCGCGGGAGGCGCTGCTGCTGCGGCTGCTGTGTTCAAAGGCGCGAGTGGACTCGCACAAGATGCGCACCGGTTCGCTGTGGCGCGACGACATGGACAAAGTGGTCCACGCCATGGACCAACTGGCGCACGCGCCCATCTTCATCGACGACACCCCCGGCATCAGCTTGAGCGAAATGCGGGCCAAGGCGCGGCGCCTGCAGCAGTCGCAGGGCAGGCTCGATCTGATCATCGTGGACTACCTGCAGCTCATGTCGGGCGGAGGCAGGCGCTACGAAAACCGTACCCAGGAAGTGTCCGCCATTTCGCGCGGACTGAAGGCCCTGGCCAAGGAACTGAAAGTTCCGGTGGTGGCGCTTTCCCAGTTGAGCCGGGCGCCGGAAAGCCGGGGCGGCGACCACCGCCCGCAACTTGCGGATTTGCGCGAATCGGGATCGATCGAGCAGGACGCAGACGTGGTCGCGTTCATCTTCCGCGAAGAGGTTTACAAACCCGACGAACCCGAACTGGACGGAGTCGCCGAGATCATCATCGCCAAGCAGCGCAACGGCCCTACCGGCCGGATCAAGCTGGCTTTCGTCAAGCGGTCCACCCGCTTTGAGTCCATGGCCCAGGACGGCATGGGCTCGCCGGAATAAGGCCTCCCTGCTAGATCGACCTACAACTCCGCTTCCACAACCTGTGGAAAGCTTGTGGAAGCGAGGGTCTGTTCCATTTCGGGAACAGCTGGCTGACCTGTGGCGGACTTATGGCTGGACGCTAAAATCCCTGTAACCCGTATGGATGAAGGTACTTAGTCCAACGCCCACTCCGGACGTCCAGAAATCTGCCGTTTCCCCCAAACTTGTACATGCTTTGGGATTTGCACATCCGAAGGGACATTGCCCCCGCGACGGCCCCTATGTCACAACGCTTCTTTTGCCCCTTCGCTCACCCCCACGTCTTACCCACCGCCTGCGCTGTGGACTGTTTTCTCGTGCCTCGTCGCGGCTTTTTCAGGCGCGAATTCCGACTCTTTCTCGCGTCCAAGGTTGTGCCGGCCTTCGAAGCCAACGGGAACGCCTGCGATCGGAGCAAGTCTTCTCGCGACAAACGAAAGCGCCCCAAGACCTGAGTCTTGAGACGCCCGTCGAACAGCCCTCCCCCAGAACTGCTCAGGAACAACCTAAATCGCTGCGGTTCGGAGGTAAATGGCTCGGTGGTGCCAGAGTGACAGCACAATCGGGCTACACAATCGGGCTACTGAAGGGAAGCGGCTTGGTTTCGCGGAAGGCACAATGAAGCAGGAAGGACACTGAGGGATTTTCGCTTTGGACTGCGCGCGGAGAAGTTTCCATGCGGCATGAGGCTCCACATCTCCCAGCATCTTGCATGTGGAGCCTCAGCCATGACCACTGACGCATTGTGTCATCGCAAAAAGTTTCGCGGCTGAAAAAAAATCTGAAAGTCGGTTTACCGACGCGGACGACAAAATGTGCCTCTGGCCGGGGGCATGGCTATATTGCCCACAGATCGAGCCGGCGTGGTCCGTGGTGGAGGGTCATCTAACGCTATTGGAAGGAAATGCCGATTAGGTTCTTGAAGCCAGATCCAGTAAATCGAAGCTCCGAATCCGGCACCGGTCCGAACGGCATGGACAAAGGCAGGAGCGAACGAGCTATGACACGAACCGGGGAAATCCTTCGGGCGCTGACTCTGCCTCCAGCCGATTTCGTACGCTCCCTGTTCAAACGCCGGGAAGGAGTCGTGCGCCTCAGCGATCCGCGGCATTCCGATGTGCCGGTGCTGCGTCGGGCAGAGATCGCTGCCGTGTACCACCGCCAGCGCGTGGCCGGCGACTTCTACGAATTCCTGCGGGTGGGCCCGTCGCGCGTTCTGTTCGGGTTGTTCGATCTGGCCGGCCGCAGGGAGGACACGCGCGCCATCCTCATTGCGGCCCAGGGCACCTTTCGAAGTCTCGCCCCCAATCTTTTCGCAGGGAAGGATTTCAACGAGGCAGAAGCGATGGTTGGACTCTGCCATGCGATCAACTGCACCATCCTGCAGGTTGCCGGCGGGATTCGCAGCTGCCCCGCATTCATCGGTTGCTACAACGAGGACCTGGGGACGGTCTGCTACGCCAACGCCGGCCACACTCCGGGACTACTGCGCGATGATTCCGGCATCACTCAACTGGAGGCCAGCGGCCTGCCGCTGGGCATCTTCTCGCATGCCACTCACAGCGCCTCCACTTGCACCCTGCGGCCCGGAGCAGTGCTTCTGGTGGTCTCGCGCGGAATTGTGGAAGCCGAGTACAACAACGATGAATTCGGCCTGGAAGGCACGAGGGACACCCTGCAGCGAGCGTCCAACCTGACCGCGCAGGACCTGTGCCTGGCCATTCTGCAGGCAGTGCAGAATTTCATGGACACTGCGCCCGCCCACAACGATGTCACTGCGCTGGCGCTGCTCCGCCAGCGTTCCGATCCGTCGGGATCACGTCCACCGAAGCGCAGGCGGCGCCCTACGGTCGCACCGGCAAGAGAAAGTAAAAAACGGAGCCGCATTCCAGCTGGCTGGTGACGCCGATTTTGCCTCCATGGGCTTCCACAATCGCGCGCGCGATGGCCAACCCCATGCCCGTGCCCTGCACCCGGTAACGCTGGTTCTTTCCGCGATAGAACTTGTCGAAAATCAGTCCCTGCTCCATGTCGTCAATGCCGGCCCCCTGGTCGGCGACACTCACTTCGAGACTGGCGCCTTTCAACTCGGCGGTGATGCGGATGGGAGACTCGGGCGGTGAGTATTTGGCGGCATTCTCCAGCAACTGGACGAGAACTTCCTTGATGCGATCCGGATCCAGGCGCACGGTAATCGCTTCCGGCACCCTGATCTCTACGGGATGCTTGCCCAGAGCCTGTTTGACTTCACTTAGCGCGGCCTGTACCAGCTCGAGCACGACGCAATCTCTTAAGTCGAGCTGGAATTCATGGGATTCAAGTTGGGCCACTTCCGCGGCTTCGCCGACCAGGCGGTTCAAGCGATCGCTCTCTTCGTTAATGACGGTCATCAGTTCCTGACGATCAGCCGGATCCAGGCCGGTGGGGGAGAGCAGGCTGGTAATCGAAGCCTTGATCGCGGTCAGCGGGGTGCGGAACTCGTGAGTGACAGAGTCAAGAATGGCGGAGCGCAAGCGTTCGCCCTCGCGCGCCCCTTCCGAGCGCGCCAGTGTCTCCACCGCATTAGCGCGCTCCACCGCGATGGCAATCAGGCTTCCCACGGCCGCCAGGGTTTGCCGGGAAAGGTTGCCGGCGACGCCCATGGCGCCGACCGTCCGCACTCCCATCTTCAGCGGAGTGAAACTCAGGTTGCGGGCGCTGTCCACCACCGCTTCGCCGCGCGCGATGATGGATTTGAGCTGCTCAACGTCCAGGCCGGAAGTATCAACTCCCGAACGATAGATGTTTCCCTTGTCCGGGACATAGACTGCCGCGGCGGAGACGCCGAACGACTCGACGACATGTCCAGGGACCGCGTTCAGCAGTTGCAGAACATTGTCCGCCGTCAGCAGCTGCTGGCTGAAACTGTACAGGCGCTCCAGTTCGCGCCGCCGGCCCACCGCCTCTTCGGTCTGCTTGCGGGCCCGATCGGACAACTGGCTGGCGATCACGGCCGTAGTCAGAAAGGAAAAGAGCGCAATCCAGTTCTGCGTGCCCGCGATGGTGAATGTATGCACCGGAGGAAGAAAGTAGAAGTTGAAAACCGTGGTAGCGAAGAGTGCGGTAAAGAGCGCGTACCGCAAACCCCAAAGCGCGGAGACGATCAGGACCCAGATCAGCAGAGTGAGGGCGACAGTGGTGGGATTCACCCGGATGACCGCGGTATAGAGGTACACGACAACGAAGAGCGCCGCGGCACAAGCGGCAAAACGCAGCCCTGCGCTGATCACCGTCCGGTTCACGATCAGGATTGTAGCCGAATATCGACAAATCGAGCGGCGTCCACGACAATAGGCGGCGATGGCCAAGACTCCCGAACAATGGCTGGAACACGCCGCGCCTGAAAAAAAGGGGGGCACGCTCAAGCTTTTCCTCGGATATGCGCCGGGCGTGGGCAAAACCTACAACATGCTGAGCGAGGCCATCCGGCGGAAGAGCCGGGGCGAAGACGTGGTCATCGGCATCGTCGAGACCCATGGCCGCAAAGGGGTGGTGGAACTGACGGAAAAACTCGAAACCATCCCCCGGAAGAAGATTGAATACAAGGGGACCATCTTCGAGGAAATGGACCTGGACGGAATCCTGGCCCGCAAGCCGGCCGTGGTGGTGGTGGACGAACTGGCACACACCAACATCGAAGGCAGCAAGAACCGCAAGCGCTACGAGGATGTCCTGGCGCTGCTGGACGCCGACATCGACGTATTGACGACCATGAATGTGCAGCACCTGGAGAGTGTCGCGCCCAGCGTGCAACGCATCAGCGGCATCACCGTGCGCGAAACCGTGCCGGACTGGGTAATGAAGCGGGTGCGGGAAGTGGTCATGGCCGACCTGACTCCGGAAGCGCTGCAGACCCGCATGCGGCGCGGCGACATTTATCCGCTGGACCGGGTGGAGAAGGCGCTCTCGAATTTTTTTCGTCCGGGAAATCTGATCGCCCTCCGGGAACTGGCCCTGCAGGAGGTGGCGCAGGAGGTTGACCGTAGCCTGGAAAACTACCTAGAGCAGGAGGGGGGAGAGCGCAATCTTGGCATCCGGGAGAGATTCGCAGTCGCGATCAGCTCCAATCCTGCGGCGCAACACCTCATTGCCCGCGCCGCCCGCATGGCCAAGCGGCTCGACGGCGAGTTGTACGTGGTTTACGTGGACATCGGAGTGGACGACAACGACGCCAACCAGCGCACTCTGGCGTCGAACGTGCGCTTTGCCGAGGCCGTGGGCGCGCAGGTGGTCAAATTGAAGTCGCCGACAGTGGCCAAAGCGGTGGCCCAGTTTGTCCGCGAGAAACACATCACCCAGGTGGTGTTCGGCCATTCCTCGGTGAAAGGCTGGAAGCGTTACCTGTATCTGAATGCCATCCACAAATTTCTTCGTGACGCGCCACCGGTGGACGTTCACATTGTGACCCAGCAGTCCTCTTGAACCTACATGGCTGACAAGAAACGCATCCTGGTGGTCGATGATGAACCGCAGATCACGCGGGTTCTGCGCACTGCTCTCACCGGCAGCGGCTACGAAGTCCGCACCGCGAATGACGGCCTCGCCGGCCTGAGATCGGTGCGAGAGTGGCAGCCCGACCTGGTGGTCACCGACATTTCCATGCCCAACATGAATGGAATTGAACTGTGCCGGCAACTGCGCGCGGAGTCCACGCTGCCGATTATCGTGCTGTCAGTGAAGGGCGAGGAGAAGACCAAGGTGGAGGCGCTGGACGCGGGCGCGGACGACTACGTAACCAAACCGGTCGGCATGGATGAACTTCTGGCCCGGGTGCGAAGGAACCTGGCGCGCGCCCAGCCTACCGAGGATCCGGCCAAGCGCACTATCGCCATCGGCGATTTCAAGATTGATGCGGACGCATTCCGGGTTTCGGTCAAGAACAGCGAAGTCCGGCTTACTCCCAAGGAGTTCGAACTCCTGCTTTACCTGGCCAGACACGCCAGCCGGGTGGTGACGCATCGCGCCCTTCTTCTCGCCATCTGGGGGCCCAACAGCGTGGAACAACCGGAACACCTGCGCGTGCTGGTGGCACAGTTGCGAAAGAAAATCGATTCCACGGACACGCCGCGCTACATCATCACGGAACCGTGGGTCGGATACCGCTTCGAACCTGCCGGCACTGTTTGATCCGGCGGGATCTACGTGGGGACAGCCGCCCCCGGCTGTCCGGCGGAGCGAAGCTCCGCTAGGCGGAAGCCTGCATATGCGTCGTAGAACCTCTGGCGAGCAGAGCTCGCCCGGACAGCCGCGGGCGGCTGTCCCCACGCGGCCGCCGACACAACCCCATCCCGTGGACCAACTCCCGAGTCTTCAATCGCTTACCTCTTTTTACGATCTCTTTATGCACTTCTTACACAAACTTTATGGTCGGAATTATCCAATGCTATTGAGAGACCACAATGCCTCACCTGGTGACATCTGCGAGTGCAAGCGTACTCATGCTGATGGGGTGCCTTCTGGGCGTGGTATTCATGGTCCGTTTTCTGGTCGCCTTGACCCGTGATGGGAAGATGCATTCCGGACACGCGGTCCGCCCGGGGGGACTACACTACGCAGCAGATGCGTCGCGGGCCCGGACGCGGCGCCGCGCTGTGCTGGCGAATTCCTCGTCCCACCTGGCGATTGGAGTGGTCCGAATCACCACCGCTCTCACCTGGAATACCGGCAGCAAGCCAAGGGAGACGGCGGGGGACCCGCTGCATGCGGCGGCAGCCGGCAAGGCCGGTCGAGAAGCTGGGGCCACATCCGAGCGTCGTTATCGCTCGGGCTGAAGCGGCCTACGAATCGGAGAAGCCCAGACATGCGAGACATCATTTTCGTTGCACTGACAATTGCTTTCTTTCTGATTTCCATCGCCTATGTGAAGTTCTGCGATCGCATTCGCTGAGGTGAAATGCCATGGATCCTGAATCGATCATCATGCTGCTGGTGAGCGCAGGACTGATGGTCTATCTGCTCTACGCCCTGCTGCGCCCGGAGAGGTTCTAATTCCCATGACGGCAAATGGCTGGCTGCAAATCATCGTGTATCTCGCCGTGATCCTGGCGATAACCAAGCCCATGGGCGTGTTCATGGCGCGCGTGTTCAACCGCGAACGCACGTTCCTCGACCCGGTGTTGCGTCCGGTGGAGCGTCTGCTCTACCGCCTCACGCTGGTGGACGAAGAACACGAGATGCGCTGGACGGAATACGCCTTCGCCATGCTGCTGTTCAGTTGCGTCTCCATGCTGGTGTTGTACCTGATCGAGCGCACGCAGCAGTTTCTGCCCTGGAATCCCCAGAAGCTCGCGGCGGTGACTCCCGATCTTGCGTTTAATACAGCCGCCTCCTTCACCACCAACACCAACTGGCAGAACTATGGCGGCGAAGCCACCATGAGCTATCTCACGCAGATGGCCGGGCTGGCGTACCACAACTTCGTCTCCGCGGCGGTTGGTATCGCGCTTGCCATCGCGTTCATTCGCGGCATCTCGCGGCGCGAAAAAGAAACCATCGGCAATTTCTGGGTCGATCTCACCCGGACCACGCTCTGGGTACTGCTGCCCACCTGCATCGTTTACGCGTTGGTCCTGGTCTCGCAAGGCGTGGTGCAGAACTTCAGACCATATGACACGGTAAAGCTGATCGAGCCGCAGCAGGTGCAACGGGTGGCCGACGGAAAACCAGTTGTCGGCCCCGACGGCAAGCCGGTTATGGACACAGTTACCGACCAGGTAATCGCCCAGGGGCCGGTCGCTTCCCAGGAAGCCATCAAGATGTTCGGCACCAACGGCGGCGGCTTCTTTAACGCCAACAGCGCGCATCCTTTCGAGAATCCCACGCCGCTGAGTAATTACCTGGAAATGATTTCCATCTTCGTGATTCCGGCCGGCCTGACCTACACCCTGGGCCGCATGACGGGATCGCCGCGCCACGGCTGGGCGGTCTGGGCGGCCATGGCAATCCTGTTCGTGTGCGGCGTGACCACGGCGTACTGGGCGGAAGCCAAAGGCAATCCCCTGCTCAAGGGCGTGGACCAGCACGCCAGCCTGCTGCAATCCGGCGGCAACATGGAAGGCAAGGAAGTCCGCTTCGGCATCGCGGACTCCACGCTTTTTGCCACCATCACGACGGACGCCAGTTGCGGCGCCATCAACGGCTGGCATGATTCCTACACTCCGCTGGGCGGGATGGTGCCGCTGGCCAACATCATGCTCAGCGAAACCGTATTTGGCGGAGTGGGCGCGGGCATGTACGGCATTCTGATCTATGTTGTGCTGGCTGTGTTCATCGCCGGACTCATGGTCGGGCGCACGCCGGAGTATCTGGGAAAAAAGATCGAGTCCTACGACGTGAAGATGGCCATGCTGGTGACGCTGGTCTTTCCCCTGGTCATTCTGGTGCTGACCGGCATCTCGACGGTCGAGGGATTCGGCACTTCCAGCATCAGCAATGCGGGGCCGCACGGGCTCACGCAGATTCTCTACGCCTTCACCTCGATGGCCGGGAACAACGGCTCCGCTTTCGGCGGGCTGAACGGGAACACGCCCTGGTACAACATCGCCGGCGGTATCACGATGCTGATCGGGCGCTTCTTCATGATCCTGCCCATGCTGGCCATCGCGGGCAATCTGGCAAAAAAGAAATATGTTCCGCCGTCACTGGGCACGTTCCCGGTGACGACTCCCCTGTTCAGCGTCCTGCTGGTGGGGGTGATCGTCATTGTAGGTGCGTTGACGTTTTTCCCGGCGCTGAGCCTGGGTCCCATTCTCGAGCACCTCATGATGCAAGCCGGAAAAACCTTCTGAGGAAATATGGCAGAAAAAAAAAGTAAGGCGATTTGGGACTTGAAGATCGTGCGAGGCGCGCTCTGGGAATCCATCCTGAAGCTGAATCCACGCAAGATGATGGGCAACCCCGTCATGTTCGTGGTGGAAGTGGGCAGCGTGCTGACCACAGTCCTGCTGGTGCGCGATGTGCTCGGACACCAGGGCCAGTTTGGCTTCAACCTCCAGATCACGCTCTGGCTGTGGTTTACCGTGCTGTTCGCCAATTTCGCGGAAGCCATGGCGGAAGGGCGCGGCAAAGCCCAGGCTGAGTCCTTGCGCAAGGCCCGATCGGAGACGGTCGCCAACCGCGTGCTGCCCGACGGCAAGGTCGAAAAGATTGCCAGTTCCAAACTGCGTTCCGGCGACATGGTGTTGGTGGCCGCGGGCGAATTCATTCCTGGCGACGGAGAAATCGTCGAAGGCGTGGCCTCAGTGGACGAGTCCGCGATCACGGGCGAGTCTGCTCCGGTGATTCGCGAAGCTGGCGGCGATCGCTCGGCCGTGACCGGAGGCACGCGCGTGCTCTCCGACCACATCAAGATCAAGATCAGTTCCAACCCCGGGGAAACCTTCCTCGATCGCATGATCGCGCTGGTCGAAGGCGCCGAGCGGCAGAAGACGCCCAATGAAATCGCGCTCAACATCCTGCTGGCCGGCTTGACCATTATCTTTCTGCTCGCCGTGGTCACGCTGCAGCCCTTCGCAATTTATTCAGGATCGCCGCAGACCGTGTTCGTGCTGGTTTCGCTGCTGGTCTGCCTGATCCCGACCACGATCGGCGGCTTGCTTTCCGCCATTGGCATCGCCGGCATGGACCGCCTGGTGCAGCACAATGTCCTGGCCATGTCGGGCCGCGCGGTCGAGGCCGCCGGCGACGTCAACACCCTGCTGCTCGACAAAACCGGCACCATCACCCTGGGAAACCGGCAGGCGGCGGAGTTTGTCTGCGCGCCGGGAGTCACCGAGGCGCAACTCGCCGACGCCGCCCAGCTGTCATCGCTTCCTGACGAAACCCCGGAAGGCCGCTCGATTGTGGTGCTGGCAAAAGAGCGCTATGGCCTGCGGGGACGCAACCTTGCCGATCACGAAGCACACTTTGTGCCCTTCACTGCGCAGACCCGCATGTCAGGCGTCAATCTGGATGGCCGTGAGATCCGCAAAGGCGCGTCGGACGCGATCGCAAAATATATCTCCGCGGTGAACGGCAACGGCCTCCCCAAAGAAGTCCAGGCGACGGTGGAGCAGATCGCGCGTTCCGGCGGCACTCCGCTAGTGGTTTCAGAAAACAAGCGGGCCCTGGGAGTGATCTATCTCAAGGACATCGTGAAAGGCGGAATCAGCGAACGCTTCAGCCAGCTTCGCGCCATGGGCATTCGCACCGTCATGATCACGGGCGACAACCCGCTTACCGCGGCCGCCATCGCTCGCGAAGCCGGGGTGGATGATTTTCTCGCCCAGGCCACGCCCAAGGAAAAGATGGACCTGATCCGCCGCGAACAGGCTGACGGAAAACTGGTGGCCATGACCGGAGACGGCACCAACGACGCGCCGGCCCTGGCCCAGGCCGATGTCGGCGTGGCCATGAATACCGGCACGCAGGCCGCGAAAGAAGCGGGAAACATGGTGGACCTGGATTCCAATCCCACCAAGCTGATCGAGATCGTCGAAATCGGCAAGCAGTTGCTGATGACGCGCGGGGCATTGACTACGTTCTCGATCGCCAATGACGTGGCCAAGTATTTTGCCATCATCCCGGCAATGTTTGCGGGCACTTTCCCGGTGCTGAACGCGCTTAATATCATGCATCTCAAGACGCCAGGGTCGGCGATTTTGTCAGCCGTCATTTTCAACGCGCTGATCATCGTCGCCCTGATTCCGCTGGCGC
>Ga0207706_10002975_pt1 | contig 16348 bp, 11 predicted proteins | sample KBSC53metaG_FD_184318 | JGI IMG/M metagenome (GOLD analysis project Ga0207706, IMG submission 184318) | Corn rhizosphere microbial communities from Kellogg Biological Station, Michigan, USA - KBS C5-3 metaG (SPAdes) (version 2) | ecosystem: Host-associated > Plants > Roots > Rhizosphere > Soil ... | reverse complement strand
GCACCCAGCCCAAGGATTCGGACGGCGCCTTCCGCGAGGTCAGCGGCATTGCGCCCGAGCTGGAGACCGAAACGGTGGTCGAAGGCGGGGTGAACAGCTTCGTCCATGTGCTGCCCAAGGCGGTGAAGCATCCGAAGCTGGTGCTCAGGCGGGGCGTCGCGCCGGTGGATTCGCGGCTGGTGGCGTGGTGCATGTCGGTGCTCGAGGGCGGGCTGGTGAAGCCCATCTACCCGAAGCAGCTGCATGTGTTCCTGCTCGACGAGCAGGGCTCGGCGCTGCGGGCCTGGTCGATCGACCGGGCCTACCCGGTCAAGTGCGAGATCGAGGCGTTCCAGTCCACGAAGAACGAAGTGGCGATGGAGAAGATCGAGCTGGCGTATGCGTTCTCCAGGCGTCTGGTGTGAGGCAAGAGCATGAGCATCGAAGTGCGGCAACTGTTGATCCGCTCGCAGGTCACGCCCGCGCCGGCCGAGCCGGCGCGGCAGGCGGTGGCGGCGCGCGACCTGCAGCGCCTGCGCGAGCAGCTGCTGGCCGAATGCAAGGCCTGGCTTGCCGAGCGGCTGCAGGCCCAGCGGGAGCGCTGAGATGAACGCTCCCGCCAAGATGACGCGGCTGCTGATGACCCGCTACACGGTGTCGAAGCAGGGGACCATCCAACTCCAGACGACGCCGAAGTTCGAGGTCCAGATCAATCCGGCCGACTTCAAGCACAGCTACGGCATCAGCTACGACATGAAGGCGGCGCAGGGCGCCTTCGGCATCGATCCGAAGTTCAGCGCGGTCGATGCCGAGAAGGTGAGCTTCTCGTTCGTGCTCGACGGCACCGGCGTCGTGCCGCCGGTCGACGGCCAGCCACCCGACGTGAAGGGCCAGCTGCAGCAGCTGCACAAGGTGGTCTACGAATATGTCGATACCACGGCCGAGCCGCCGCGCGTGCGCCTGCTGTGGGGCACGCTGATCTTCTTCGGCCGGCTGCAGTCGCTCTCGGCGCAATACACGCTGTTCCGGCCCAACGGCGACCCGCTGCGCGCCAAGGTCGACCTGAGCTTCGTCGGCGCGATGAGCAAGGAGGAGGAGAAGCTGATGTCCTATCGCGCGTCGCCCACCTCGCAGAGCCAGGTGGTGACGACGAGCGAGGGCGACACGGTGCAGCAGCTGTGCGAGCGCATGTACGGCCAGCAGTCCGGTTCGGCCGCGGCCAAAGATCTCTCCATGAAGGTCGCGCGCTACAACGGCGTGGTCGATCCGCGCAAGCTGGCCCCGGGCACCCAGCTCGTCTTTCCTCCGCTGGGGTAGGCCATGCCGGTATCGCCGACCCAATCCGCCGAAGGCGTGGTGCGCATCAGCCTGCTGGCCAACGGCACCCGCCTGTCCGACACGGCCGAGGTGATCTCGCTGAGCGTGCGCCGCGCGGTCAACACCGTGCCGTCGGCCCGCATCGTGCTGGCCGATGGCGACATGCCGCGCCGCGAATTCCCGCTCAGCGATGCCGATCACTTCAAGCCCGGCTCGCCGATCACCATCCAGGCCGGCTATGGCGATGAGAGCCTGCAGACGCTGTTCGAGGGCATCGTCGTGCGCCATGGCCTGCAGGTCAGCGGCGACAACGATGCGCGGCTGGTCGTGGAATGCCGCGACAAGGCGGTGCGCATGACCGTGGGCCGCCGCAACGCCAACTTCATCAGCCAGACCGACAGCGCCATCATCGAGAAGCTCGCCCAGGCGCACGGCCTCCAGGCCGCGGTCGACAGCACCTCCATCACCTACACCGAGCTGGTGCAGCACTACTGCAGCGACTGGGATTTCATGCTCGCGCGCGCCGAGGCCAATGGCCTGCTCGTGGTCGCCACCGATGGCGCGCTCGCCGTCAAGGCGCCCAGCGCCGGCGGCGAGGCGGCGCTCGAGGTCACCTATGGCCTGGACCTGATGGAGTTCGACGGTGACATCGATGCGCGCACCCAATACGGCAGCGCGCAGGCCGTGTCGTGGGACATGAAGACCCAGGCCGCGCTCGAAGGCAGCGCGGCCTCGCCGGCCAGCCTGCCGGTGCAGGGCAACCTCGATTCGGCGGCGCTGGCCGAAGTGGTGGGGTTGGAGGCGTTCCGCCTGCAGGCCGGCGCTCCGCTGGCCAAGGATGCGCTGACCCAATGGGCCAAGGCGCTGCAGCTGAAGTCGGGCCTGGCGCGCCTGCGCGGGCGCATGAAGTTCCAGGGCAGCGCCAAGGCCGAGGTCGGCGGGCTGATCGACCTCAAGGGCATCGGCACGCGTTTCAGCGGCAGCGTGTTCGTCACCGGCCTGCGCCACGAGATCGGGCACGGCAACTGGACGACCGAAGCCGAGTTCGGCCTGTCGCCCAACTGGTTCACCGAGCGCACCGATGTGCTGGCGCCGCCGGCGGCCGGCCTGCTGCCCGGCGTGCACGGCCTGCAGGTCGGCGTGGTGGTCAAGCTCGACGGCGACCCCGATGGCGAGCAGCGCATCCAGGTCAAGGTGCCGGTGCTGCAGGCCGAGACCGAGGGCGTGTGGGCGCGGTTGATGCAGTTCCACGCGAGCAACGCGTTCGGCGCGTTCTTCCTGCCCGAGGTGGGCGACGAGGTGGTGCTGGGCTACTTTGCCGGCGACCCTTCGCACCCGGTGGTGCTGGGCAGCCTCTACAGCAGCAAGCAGGCGCCGCCCTATGCGCTGGAGGCCAAGAACGACACCAAGGCCATCGTCACGCGCTGCCTGTCGAAGATCGAGTTCAACGAGGCCGACAAGGTCATCACCGTCACCACCCCGGGCAACAACAAGATCGTGCTGAGCGACAAGGACAAATCCATCCTGCTGCAGGACCAGAACGACAACAAGGTCGAGTTGAGCCCCTCGGGCATCGTGCTCGACAGCCCGAAGGACATCGCCATCACCGCCAAGGGCACGATCACGCTCGATGCGGTGGGCGCGGTGAGCGTCAGCTCCAAGGCCGATGTGAAGAGCGCGGGCCTCAACGTCAACTGCGAGGCGCAGGTCGGCTTCGTCGCCAAGGGCAATGCCAGCGCCGAGATCTCGGCCGCCGGACAGACGGTGGTCAAGGGCGCGCTCGTGATGATCAACTGAAGGAGCACCAGCGCATGCCCCCCGCCGCCCGCCTCACCGACCTGCACGTGTGCCCGATGGTCACGCCCGGCCTGCCGCCGATCCCGCATGTGGGCGGGCCGGTGATCGGCCCCGGCGTGCCCACCGTGCTGATCGGCTCGCTGCCCGCCGCGGTGCTGGGCGACAACGCCACCTGCGTCGGCCCGCCGGATGCGATCGTCAAGGGTTCGGCCACCGTGATGATCGGCGGCAAGCCGGCCGCGCGCATCGGCGACACCACGGCGCACGGCGGCAACATCGTGCTGGGCCTGCCCACCGTGCTGATCGGAGGCTAGCGATGGGCATCGACAAGCGTTTCCTCGGCACCGGCTGGGCGTTTCCGCCGGCCTTCGACGGCCGCGCGCTGCAAGCGGTGATGGTCTCCGAAGCGCAGGACGTGGAAGAGAGCCTGCGCATCCTGCTTTCCACCAAGCCGGGCGAGCGCGTGATGCACCCCGGCTACGGCTGCGGGCTGCAGCGCATGGTGTTCGAGAACGTCGACCAGAGCACGCTCACCGAGATCCGCAGCCTGATCGAGAAGGCGGTGCTGTTCTTCGAGGTGCGCATCACGCTGAACCGCATCGACTTCGACACCGACGAGCTCTACGACGGCGTGCTGCGCATCCGGCTCGACTACACCATCCGCACCACCAACGCGCGCCACAACCTGGTGTACCCGCTGTACCTGGAAGAAGGCAACGCGGGCGGAGGCGCCGCGTCATGAGCACCGGCACCGAGCAGCGCGAGCGCTTTCCTGCGGCACTGGAGGCGGGCTACTTCCAGGTCGACGAGCTTGCGTTCGAGCACCGGGTGGCGATGACGGCGGCGCTGGCGCGCCAGCTGCGTTTCATCGACCTCGGCAACCAGGATGCCGGCAACTGGAGCCCGCTGTTCGCGAGCGACGTCACGCTGGTGCTCGCGCGCATCGCCAGCATCGACCTCTATGCGCTGCAGAGCGGCTTCCTGCGCGATTTCGAATCGGCGCCGCTGGAGCAGCTGGCGCACCAGGTGGTCGCGCTGGCGCACTGGCTGGACCTGTGGTTCAAGTCATTGGCCGGTGACGGCGATCATGCCGCCCGCGCGATGCGCGAGCGCATCCGCCAGCTGGTGGAGCAGCAGCTCGGCGAGGACCTGCGCTGGGTGCACCGGCATTTCGGCGGCCGCCGCTGGCAGGGCCAGGCGATCGCACACCGCCAGCACCGGCTGGCCGAGATCTGGGCCCACGACCGGCCGCTGCTCGCCGCGGGCGCCAGCCAGCGCAGCGAGCGCGAGCTGCTGCGCGAGCGCTACTTCGCCTTCCTGAGTGCGATCGACGGCGTGCAGAACCTCGCGCGCGAGCTGCTGCCGGCCACGCTGCACAGCGGCACGCATGAGCCGGCCGCCGGCCTGTTTATCGCTTTCCTGAAGCTCTATGAATCGGTGCAGCACACGCTCAACCGCTTCAGCGCGCGCCATGTCGATTTCTACTACCGCGACTGCCTCGGCTTCAGCCCGGCCGACCCGGCGCCCGATCGCGTGCACCTGGCCTGCCTGCGCGATGCGCGCGCGGCAGGCGAGGTGAGCGTGCCGGCTGGCACGGTGTTCGATGCCGGCAAGGATGCCGCCGGACGGCCGGTGCGGTTCCGCAGCGATGAAGCGGTGGTGGTCACCGATGCACGCGTGGCGGCGCTGTGCACGCTGCGGCTGGAGCGCGATGCGCTGATCTCGCCCGAGCGCGAGTTCGGCTTCGTCACGCGGGCCAAGGCCACGCGCCTCGCGCCCGATGGCAGCACCGCCTGGCCCTTGTTCGGCGGCGGCCGCGCCCGCGCCGCGGACGACGCCCGCATCGGCCTGGCGGTCGCGTCGCCGCTGTTGCTGCTGCGCGAAGGCGAGCGTGAGATCCACCTGGAGCTGCGTCTGCCGTCGAGCGGCGACGCGCCCGCGCTGGAGGCGCTGGTCGACGAGGTGGCCGGGGCGCGCGGCGCCGATGCGCTGCGCGATGCGTTCGGCCGCCTGCTGGGCCGGTGGCTGCTGTCTGACGGCACAGAGCTATCCGCGGCGCAGTGGCAACGCCTGCGCGATGCCGCGCGGCGCGAGCTCGGCGGCGAACTGCCGGCGCCGGCCGCCGCCGGCGACCCGCTCGGCCTGCTCAACGGCAGCGGCCTGCCGGAGCGGGCGCTGATGTTCGAGCGGGTCTTCCAAGGCTTGTTCAAGCTGCAACTCAGCGCGGCCGACGGCTGGCTCGATGCGAGCGATGCCCATGTGGCCCGCGCGCCCGGCGGCGGGCTTGCGATCTCGCTGCGGCTGCGCCCCGAGGCGCCGGCCATCGTCGGCTGCGATCCGGTGCTGCATGGCGCCGGCTGGCCGACTCGGCTGCCGTTGATGCGCCTGGAGGTCGGCACGCAGGGCCGGCTCTATCCGTACTCGCTGCTCGCGGCGCTGCCGCTGGCCGAGGCGATGCTGCGCGTGAGCGCCAGCGGCGTGCGCGACGTGATGCTCTACAACAACCTCGGCCGGCTCGATCCGGGCAAGGCCTTCAATCCCTTCGGCCCGCTGCCGGTGCTGTCGTCTTACCTGATCGTCGGCGCGCAGGAAGCCGCCTGCAAGAACATCCGCCGCCTCGCGCTGCACATCGAATGGGGCGGGCTGCCCATCGATGCCGGCGGCTTCGATACGTACTACCGCGGTTATGGCGCCGAGCAGCGCGAAGGCAGCTTCACCGCGGCGCTCTCGCTGCTGCGCGACGGCCAGTGGCAAGGCTGCAGCGGCGTGTCGGCGCAGCAGCCGCTGTTCGCGGGGCTCGATGACACGGGGCACCTGCTGCCCGCGATCACGATCGAAGTCGATCCCGGTTCGGTGCGCAAGAACTGCCGCGCCAGCACTGAGGATTGGTCGGCCGGCACGATGCCGCGCAACGGCCTGTGCCGGCTGCAGCTCAGCGGCCCGCGCGGCGCCTTCGGGCACGCGGCCTACCCGGTGGTGCTGGCCGATGTGGTCACCGCCAACGCCCGCACCAAGCGGCCGCAGCCGTTGCCCAACCCGCCATACACGCCGCTGATCGAGCGGCTGACGCTGAGCTACGAGGCCGCGAGCGTGATCCATCTCGAGCGCGACGACGGCGCGCAGCCCGGCGCCGACACCGAACGGCTGCTGCACCTGCACCCCTTCGGCATCGAGGCGCTGCAGACGGCGGCCGCCGGCGCCCGCCACGGGCTGCTGCCACGCTTCGAGCAGGACGGCAACCTCTACATCGGCATCGCCGCCACCGATCCCGGCGGCACGCTGACGCTGCTGTTCCAGCTGCGCGAGTCGGCCGCCGAGGCCACGCCGCGGCCTGGCCGCAGCCGCATCACATGGGCGACGCTGGCCGGCGACCAGTGGCGCCCGCTGCCGCCGGCGCGCGTGCTGGCCGACAGCACCCAGGGCTTCCTCACCTCGGGCATCGTCACGCTCGACCTGCCGCGCGACCTCACCTGCGACAACGGCGTGATGCCGGCCGGGCTCTATTGGCTGCGCCTGTCGGCCGCCGATGGCTTCGAAGGCTTCGCGAGCCTGCAATCGGTGCAGGCCCAGGCGCTGCACGCCAGCCGCGTGATGCCCGAGGGCGCGGTCGCGCTGGCGGCGCTGGCCGAAGGCAGCATCACGCAGCCGGTGTCGTCGCTGCCCGGCTTGGCCGCGGTGGCGCAGCTGGGGCCGTCGGCCGGCCTGCGCGCCGCGGAAGACCAGCGTGCGCTCTACACCCGTGCCGGCGAGCGGCTGCAGCACAAGCAGCGCGCCAGCAACGCGTGGGATGTGGAGCGCCTGCTGCTCGCGCGCTTTCCCGAGGTGTTCAAGGTGCGCTGCCTGTCGGCCGACGCGGCCGGCGGCCCGCCCGGCCAGGTGCTCGCGGTGGTGGTGCCCCAGGTGCCGCGCAACCAGCCGGCGCTGGCGCTCGCGGCGCCGCGCTTCAACGCGGTGGAGCTGCGCCGCATGGCCGATTACCTGGCCGGCCTGTCGTCGCCCTTCGCGCGGGTGCAGGTGCGCAACCCGGCCTACGAGCGCATCCAGCTGCGCTGCGCGGTCGGGCTGCAGCGCGGCGCGCACGAGGGTGCGGCGCTGCAGCGCATCAACCAGGCGGTGATCGAATACCTGTCGCCATGGTTCGATGGCGGCTACGGCCCGCGCTTCGACTGGCTCGTGCGCAGCGAAGACCTCGAGGCCCGGCTGCGCGCGCTCGAGGGCGTGGCCTTCGTCACCCAGCTCTCGCTGCTCAGCGTGGCCTGCAGCGACGAGGCGGTGTACACGCTGTCGGACACCGCGCGTGCGCCGGCCGGCGTGGGGGCAGGGCATGTGCGCGCGCGCACGCCGTGGAGCCTGGCGCTGCCGATGGCCACCCACATCGTGGGCGCGGCCGAGTCGTTCCCCGATCCGGCGCCGCTGGTCACCGGCGTGTCGCGGCTGGCGATCGGCAGCACCTTCGTGATCGGCGCGGGCGGGGAGGCGGCATGACCATCCGCAACCGCGAGACGCTGCGGCACTTCTTCGACGAAGGCCGGCTGCCCACGCGCGACCACTTCGGCGACCTGATCGACTCGATGCTCAACATGAGCGACGAGGGCTTCCGCAAGTCGGCCGAAAACGGCGTCGAGGTCTCCACGCCGGTGGGCTACGACGCGCTGATCAGCTTCTACCGCGAGCAGAGCGCGCGCACCGCGCTGTGGTCCATGAGCTACGGCGGCGACCGCGACCAGCTGCTGTTCCACCATGCGAGCGTGGCCGCCTCGCGCGGGCGGCCGCCGGTGCTGGCGCTCGATGCGCAGGAGCGCGTGGGCATCGGCACCGCCGAGCCGCAGCAGGCGCTCGACGTGGCCGGCGTGGTGGCCGCGCAGGGCCGCATGGGCACCTATTGCCGGCCCGACGCGGCGCCGGTGCTGGCCGATGGCGAATGGCATGACCTCACCGGCCCGCTGACCGGCTGCCAGGCCTTCGAGGTGACGGCCGGTGCCGGCCACCCCGGCGGCGGCCGCTTCGCGCTGACCCATGCGATCGCGCTGAACACTTACAACCCGACCTCGGGCTGGCTCGATTTCCTGTCGCGCCGCAAGCGCATCCGCGCTGACCATGCCTGGTACGGCCGGCGCTGCGACAAGCTCGAGCTGCGCTGGCACGGCAGCAGCGGCCGCAGCGCAAGCTACACGCTGCAGATCCGCTCCAAATGCGACTACGGCGGTGGTGTGCGCATCCGCGCGATGCTGACCCAGCTGTGGTTCGACGAAACGATGGAAGGTTGCGCACCATGAACGCCCCCCAACCCGAGATCGGCCTCGCGGGGCTGCGCGAGCAGGGCGTGAAGCTGCTGCAGGGCGTGAGCGGCCTCACCTGGACCGACCACAATCTGCACGACCCCGGCATCACGCTGCTCGAGCAGCTGTGCTTCGGGCTCACCGACATCGTCTACCGCGCCGGCTTTCCGGTCGCCGACCACCTCACCGGCCCCGAGGGCCGCATCGATTTCGAGGCGCTGTCGCTGCATCCGCCGGCGGCGGTGTTCCCCTGCCGCGCCACCACCGCGGCCGACTACCGCCACGTGCTGCTCGATGCCGTGCCGGGCCTGGACGATGCCACGCTGCAGCCGCAGGCGGGCGGCGTGTACCGCATGGTGCTCAAGCTCTCGCAGGGCGCGGCCGAGAGCGCCGCCGAGCGCATCGCCGCGGCACGCGCCGCCTACCTCGCGCAGCGCAACCTCGGCGAAGACCTGGCGCCCGCGATCACCTGCGTGCGCGACGTGCCGTGCGACCTGCATGCCGAGATCGAGATCTCGGGCCCGCGCGATGCGGTCGACGTGCTGGCCGAGGTGTACGACCGCTGCGCGCGCTTCGTCGCCCGCGCGGCCTCGTGCCGCAGCCTCGACGAGATGCTGCGCGCCGGCCGCTCGCTGGAAGAGGTCTACACCGGCCCCGCGTTGCGCCACGGCTTCATCGACGCGCAGCCGCAGGGCGAGGGCGGCGCCGACCGGCTCTTCCTGTCGGACCTGGCCGCGGTGGTGCAGGCAGTGCCCGGCGTACAGGATGCGCGGCTCGGTGCGCTGCATCCCGAGGGCGGCACGCCCACCGCCGGCTCGGTGGCCTGGCGCGGCGAAGGCTGGGCGCTGAGCCTGCGGCTGCCGGCCGATGGCGCGGCCCCCACCATCCGCGTGCGCCGCCGCGGCAACGAGGTGCACGTGGCGCTGCCCGACCTGCGCCGCAAGCTCGAAGACCTGCGCGCCGCCGGCCGCGCCAACCGCGCGCGCCAGCAGGCCGACCAGCTGGCGCGTGCCGATGCGGTGCTGCCCCGTGGCACGCACCGCGAGCTGCAGCACTACCACTCGGTGCAGCATCACCTGCCGGCGATCTACGGCGTGGGCCGCCATGGCGTGCCGCCCTCGGCGCCGCCGCAGGACAAGGCGCGCGCCCAGCAGCTCAAGGCCTACCTGCTGATGCATGAGCAGGTGATCGCGCAGGGGCTGGCGCAGCTGCAGCATCTGCGCGAGCTGTTCTCGGTGAACGGCGGGTCGAAGCAGAGCCTGTGGTCGCAGATGATCGGCCCGGACACGCTGCCCGGCGCGCAGCAGCTCTACCTCACGCCCCCGGCCGAGGTGGAGCGCGCGATGTACCTGCCGTTCGACCGCTCGCCGCGCCGCAAGAGCCGCGCGCTCGACCACCTGCTGGCGCTGCACGGCGAGACCTACACGCAGAACTCGATGCGCCAGTTCTGCGGTCACCATGGCCCCGACGAACTGGAAGCGCTGCTGCTGGAGAACAAGGCCGCCTGGCTGCGCGACATCGTGATGCTGGCGCGCGACCGCGCGGGCGGCTTCGATCCGAGCCGGCCCTCGTGGGACGAGCCGGCCAATTGCAGCGGCCTGCAACGCCGGGTGGGCCTGCTGCTCGGCTTCCGGCTCGTGCACAGCCGGCCGCTGCTGAGGGCCTGGCGGCAGCAGAAGCTGGCGCTGGTGGCCGAGCCCGATGAGCGGCATGAGCCGATGCGGCTGGCACCCGGGCAGGCCGAGGCCGGCATGGCGGCGGGGCAGGCGCTACGCCCCGCGACGCGCGAGGAGGTGCAGGCCGACCTGCGGCGCATGCCTTTGCTGCGCGGCCTGCCGCTGCCGGAGGCACTGCCGCGCGTGGCCATGCGGCGCGAGCGCTACCGCGTGCTGGCGCCGCGCGAAGGCGAGGCCGACGCGCCGCATCGCCTCGTGCTCGGGCCCGACGAGCAGGGCCGCTGGTGGCAGCTGGGCGACTTTGCCGGCGATGCAGCGGCACGCCGCGCAGCCGGCAGCCTGCGCTTGTTCATGCTGCACCTGAGCCAGGAGAGCGAAGGGCTGCACGTGGTCGAGCATGTGCTGCTGCGGCCGCTGCAACCTGGCGCACCGGCGCATGCGCGCCTCGGGTTGGCGGATGATTTCCACGCACTGCGCGTCACCGTGCTGCTGCCGGGCTGGACGGTTCGCACCGCCCAGCCCGCATTCCGCCGCTTCGCCGAGGAGACGCTGCGCATCAACTGCCCGGCGCACCTGAGCCTGCAGGTGCAATGGCTGGATTTCGATGCGATGCAGCGTTTCGAGGCCTGCTACGAAGCCTGGCTGGGCGCGCGGCTGGCGCTGGCGCAGGTGCCTGAAGAGGCCGCGCTGCTCGCGCAGGCCGACGAAGCCGCCTGCGCGGTCATCGACTGCCTGCGCGGCGCACCTGACGAGGCGGACGGCGCCGAACCCGTCCTGCAGGGCCATGCCTGAAGCCCACCTGATCGAGCACCTGCATGTGGAGGTCGGCTTCGCCGGCGGCCTGCCGGCCAGCGAGGCCGAGGAGCGACTGGCCGCGTTTGCGCAAGGGCCGGCGCTGCGCATCATCGACGAGCTGTTCGACGAGGCCTGCGGCCCCGACGAGGTGTGGCGCATCGACGAGCTGGCGCTCGACCTCGGCGAGGTGGCGGCCGACGAGATGGAGGCCGAGTGGGCGCTGCGGCTGCGCGAGCGCCTGCGCGACGCGCTGGCCGACCTGCGCGGCCCCGGCACTGCCGGCCGCGGGGCCGGCGGCGCCGTGGTGCGCGGCCGGCCTCAGGCGCAGCTGGAGGCGCTGCTGTTCTTCCTGCAGCACGGCCGGCTGCCGTGGCATGGGCGTGGCGACGATCCCGCAGCGCTCGCGCGCAGCGTGCTGCGGCACAGCGCCGCCGCGTTCGCTGCCGCGCTGCGCGCCGTCGGCGACCGGCCGAGCCTGCTGCGCCGCCTGGCGATGCAGCTCGATGCCGAGAGCCTGCACGAGCTGGTGCATGCGCTGATGCCCGGCGAGCCCGCCGCCGCTGCGCGCCTGCTCGGCGTGGTGGCGCAGGCGGCCCGCCATGGCCGCACGCAGGACGGCCACGCCGCGCTGTGGGAGGCCGTGCTGGAGCAGGCCCTGGCCCATGGCGCCGCGCCGCAGCCGGCCGCAGTGCAGCTGCTGCGCGCGCAATTGGTCGCGGCGCTGGAGGCCGGCAGCGCGTTCTCGGCCGCGAGCGATCCGCTGCTCGGCGTGACGCATGCCTGGGAACCGCTGCTGCGCGACGATCGCGCCTGGCTCAAGGCCACGCTGCAGCGTCTGGGCGATGCGCCGGCATTGCAGCAGCGCATCGTGCGTGCACTGCCCGAGGCCTTGCTGCCGCAGGTGCTCGGGCTGTGGCTCGCGTCGCATCTCTCGTCGGCGGTGGGCGAGTGGATCGCGACGGTGGCGGCCGGCACGCCCGCTTCGGCGCAGGAGACCGGCGAGCGCCGGCAGGCGCTGTGGCAGGCCACGCTGCAGCATGTGTTGAGCGGCGGCGGCGCCCAGCAGTTCGACGCGGCACGCTATGCCGACAGCGTGCGCAGCCATGTGGCCGCGGCATCGCCGCAGGGCGCGTCCGCGCCGCTGCGCTGGTTCGATCGTGTCGCGAAGGCCGCGACCTCGGCGCTGGCGGCGGCCGCCGCGGCGCTGCGGCTGCCGTGGCGCACGCCCAAGGCGCAGGCATCGGAGCCGGCCGTGGCCGAGCGGTTGCCGGTCGGCAACGCCGGGCTGGTGCTCGCCGCGCCCTACATGCCGCGGCTGTTCGCGATGCTCGGCCTGGCCGGTGAGCGCGCATTCGCCAGCCCGCAGGCCGCGGAGCGGGCGGTGATGCTGCTGCAGTTCATGGTCACCGGCCGCAGCGAGGCACCGGAGCCGGCGCTGCTGCTGAACAAGCTCCTCTGCGGGCTCGACATCTCCACGCCGGTGCCGCGCGAGATCGAGATCACCGAGGCCGAGCGCTCGGCGGTCGAGGGCCTGCTGCAGGCTGTGATCCAGCACTGGAAGGCGCTGGGCCGCACCTCGGTGGCGGGCCTGCGTGAGACCTTCCTGCAGCGCGACGGCCACCTCGAGCGGCAGCCCGAGGCCTGGCAGCTGCAAGTGGAGCCGCGGGCCTTCGACATGCTGATCGATCAGTTGCCCTGGGGCTACTCGACGGTCCGGCATCCATGGATGGAAAGGGTGGTGCATGTCGACTGGCGCTGATCAACGGGCTACCCGCGTCGAGGCCAATGCGCGCGCGCTGGAGCGCGAGCTGGCCTGGCTCGACCGCCGGCTGCAGGGTCGCATCGGCCTGCATTTCGGGCAGGCCACCGATCCCGACGGGCCGGGCGCGTTGCCCGCGCCGGCGCTCGACGACGGCTCCGATTTCGCCGGCCTCGCCGAAGGGCTGAGCCCCGACGAGCGGCTGGTGCTCGCGCTGGCGCTCGCACCCCACCTGCGCCCGCAGCTGCTGGACACGCTGTTCGTGCGCAACCGCAACCTCGACCGCGGCTTCAGCGAGTTCGGCGGCTGGAAAGGCCGCTCGCACGGCGGCTTCCTGCCGACCTGCGAGACCGCGGCCTTTCTCGTCGCCGGCGAGGACCTGCCGCGCCGCTTCATGCTGCAACGCCTGCTCGCCGAAGACCAGCCGCTGCGCCGCAGCGGCCTGCTGCGGCTGGAGCACGATGCGCCTGGCGAGCCCTGGCTCAGCGCCGCGCTGCATGTGACCACCGAGACGCTCGACCTGCTGATCACCGGCGAGGCGCACAAGCCCGACTACGGCGCCGGTTTCCCGGCCAAGCTGATCACCACCCGGCTGTGCTGGGACGACCTGGTGCTCGACGCCGATGTGATGGACGAAGTGCAGGGCATCACCACCTGGGTGCGCCATGGCCGCACGCTGCTGCGCGACTGGCAGCTCGACAAGGCGCTGAAGCCGGGCTACCGCAGCCTGTTCTTCGGCCCGCCGGGCACCGGCAAGACGCTCACCGCCACGCTGATCGGCCAGGCGGTGGGGGCCGACGTGTACCGCATCGACCTGTCGATGGTGGTCTCCAAGTACATCGGCGAGACCGAGAAGAACCTCGCGCAGGTGTTCGACCAGGCGCAGAACCGGCACTGGATCCTCTTCTTCGACGAGGCCGATGCGCTCTTCGGCAAGCGCACCGCGACCTCGAGCTCCAACGACCGCTACGCCAACCAGGAGGTCTCGTACCTGCTGCAGCGCGTGGAGGACTTTCCCGGCACCGTGATCCTGGCCACCAACCTCAAGGGCAACATCGACGAGGCCTTCGCGCGGCGCTTCCAGTCGCTGGTGCACTTTCCGATGCCCGATGCCGAGCAGCGCCTGCGGCTCTGGGAGGGCATGGTGCGGCACACCCGGCGCCTGGCGGACGATGTGGACCTGCAGGGCCTGGCCGAACGCCACGAGCTCTCGGGCGGCGCGATCGCCAACGTCGTGCGCTTCGGCGCGATCAGCGCGCTGCAGGCCGGGCGCGAGCGCATCGAGGCGGCGGACCTGCGCAAGGGCGTCGCGAAAGAGCTGCGCAAGGAAGGGCGCACGGTGTCGTCGTGAAGGCCGCGAACCGCCTCGCCTCCACCCGCTGCCGGCGCTGCGAAAGGCTGCGGCTGCTCGTCGGCTTCGTGCTGCTGGCCGTGGCGCTCGGCATGGCGCTGCATGCGGCGGCGGTGGCGCCGGCCGCCAGCGCGCCCGTGGCGGCCGCGCCGGCATCGGCTGCTTCCGCGCCGCTGGCGATGACGGTCGCGCCGACAGCCTCGGCCCCTGCCGACATGCGCTTGATCTACAAGACGGTCGCCTTGCCGTCGGGTCGCCTCGGCGTGGCCTACGGGCCGCGCCAGGTGGTGCAGGGCGGCATGCCGCCATACCGATTCACGGTGGACGGCAAGCTGCCGCCCGGCCTGCAGCTCGCCGACGACGGCCGCCTCGCCGGCCTGCCCGGCGCCGCGGGCCGCTACACCTTCGTGCTCGGCGTGCACGACGCGTCGTCGCCGCCGCTGGCGGCGCAACAGGCCTATGTGCTCTACATCGACAAGGCCACCGCGGCACGCCCGGCGAGCGCGCCTTCGGCCCCCGCGGCGTTGACGGCGCTGAGCCGGGCCGATGCCGACGCGACGGCCAACCTCAGCGCCGGCGTGCCGGTGAGCTACAAGTTGACGCAGGCGGATGTCGCCACGCTGATGCCCGAGGACGCGGCGCCGGCGCCCGAGCCCGCACCCGCGCCCGCCGAGAGCGCCCCGGCGGCGGCCCCCGCGGCCTCGGCCGCCGCGATGACCACCGTGCCTGCCGGCCCCAGCGCCGAGCAGTTGCAGGCCATCCTGGCGCCGATGATCGATGTGGAGTACCCCACGCTCGCGCTCTTCGTCAAGGAGCTCGAGGCCGAGCGCTGCGCCTACTACGCTGCCCATGTGAAGGAGGCCGCGCTGAAGAAAGGCCTCGCGGTGGATGCCCGTTGCCCGCCTGATGCGCCGCCTCCGGCAGCGCGCAAGGCCAACGCGGGCGGCATACCGCTGCGCCAGTTCTACGACGACCTGCTGCCGCCGCAGAACCGCGATGCCATCGTCAAGGCCGCCGAGAAGCTGCATCCCTTCACCGACGCCAAGCCGCTGAAGTGGGCGGGCGGCGGCTGCGCCTGCAGCCCCACGCGCACGGACAACGAGGTGATCGCCTTCATTCCCTACTGGCTCGCGGGCGAGACCGCGCTGCCGGTGGATTTCAGCCTGTTCACGCGGCTGCAATACATGGGGGTCGTGCTCAACGACAACGGCACCTATCTGCGCCCGCCGGGGTGGGACAGCCGCGGCGGCGGCTTCGCGCGGGAAGCGCGCCGCCACGGCACCCGGCTCGACCTGGTGCTGTACCGGCGCGACTGGGCCTCGCTGCTCGCGCTGCCCGAGGCGCAGCGCGACACGGTCGCGCACACCGCGGCACGCAATGCGGTGGCGCTGGCTGACACGCGGCGCGACGACCTGCAGACCGAGCTCGACGGGCTGATGCTGCCGGCCTGGCAGGAATCGGCCTACGTGTACGACGGCATCACGGTGTTCTTCGAGGATTCGCCCACCGATGCGGTGCAGCAGAAGGCGTATGCGCGCTTCCTGCACCTGATGCTGCAGCGGCTGGTCGCCGAGATGCAGGCCACGCAGCGGCGCTACCACCTCAACATCGTGGTGCCCGATCACCTGCTCGGCGACGACGGCCCCTACGACTTCCAGCACCTGATGGAGGTGCTCGAAAGCGCCGAGCCCAAGCGCACCAGCAAGGGGGTGGAAGAGGGCGCCAAGGTGCGCTACCGCGGCATCACCGACATCACCGTGGATTTCTTCGTGCTGCTGAGCGAGCCCACCGCGCAGAGCAAGATCGACCTGCGCGCTCGCGTCGACAACACGCCCAGCCTCTCGGGCCACCGCCGCATCGCCTTTCTCGAGAGCGCGGTGCCGTTCCAGTTCTACCGCCGCGGCGACAAGCCCACGCCGCTGCCGCCCGACGAACGCGAGCAGCTCGACAAGGACCTCGCGTACATCAAGTGGACCTTCGGCGGCATCGGCTTCTGGCCGGTGCCCACGGTGGGCGCCGGCAGCGGCGAAGGCGTGCATGAGCTGGCGTCCCACAACTACGGCGTGCCGCGCGGCGCGATGGGTGGGCTGTGCGCGTTCGTGTGCCCCAACCGCATGCCGCTGCGCCTGCTGTTCGAGGCCCTGCTGCTGGCCGAGGCCATCGCGATCGGCCTGTATGCCTGGAACTGCCGTGTGCGCCGTCTGGGCGCGCGCTACCTGCTCGCGCTGTGGGCCGGCGCGCTGGCGACGTTGCTGCTGGCCTTCGGCATCTTCACCTGCGACCCTGCACTGTACGAATGGCGCGAGCAGAACTACCTGTTGTATGCGCTGATCCTGGCGCTGTTCGCGGCGGGGGCGTATGCCACGTTCAAGCCGCGGGTGGAGGCGCCTTGACG
>Ga0207706_10002974_pt1 | contig 16348 bp, 14 predicted proteins | sample KBSC53metaG_FD_184318 | JGI IMG/M metagenome (GOLD analysis project Ga0207706, IMG submission 184318) | Corn rhizosphere microbial communities from Kellogg Biological Station, Michigan, USA - KBS C5-3 metaG (SPAdes) (version 2) | ecosystem: Host-associated > Plants > Roots > Rhizosphere > Soil ... | reverse complement strand
TCCGAAACCGGCAGCCGAGAGCGTGTGCGTCTCGTCCTGAACCGCTTCCGCAAAGTCCCTGGATTCACGGAAGCCGATGCTGAAACCGCTGCAGGGGCAAAGCTTCTCTGGAAAATTCCAAACTCTTATTTGTCGGTGTCGGCGGGGATTGATCGCGGCGTCCCGATCATGCAACAGAACCACACCGAGATAGCGCGTTCCTTTGCAGGCCTGGCCTCGGTGCTGACGCAAAATGATATTGAAGTGAAACGGACTGCTTGGTCTTTGTTCAAGACCGTATAGCGTCGCGGGTTGTTGTCTTAGAACGAGATCCGATTTGGACCGAACACAGCACGGATGATGATGGCGAATCTACAGACATTCGAACGAAGTGAATACCAGCAGGTAAAGTCTGATCTTCACCGCAAGATCCTGGACCGCCTCAATCTGGAGAAACTCGGGCGCACACCCAGTGAGACGGCACGCGAAGAGGTGCTCATCCTCATTCGCAACTCCGTAAACAGCGAGGCCGTGCCGCTCAGCTTTGCGGAGCGCGAACGACTCGCGCGTGAGATCCTCGACGAGATATTCGGCCTCGGCCCTCTCGAGCAACTTTTAAAAGACCCGACCATCTCCGATATCCTGGTCAACCGGTACAACAAGGTATATATCGAGCGCAATGGCAAGCTTGAACTGACCGGGCTCACGTTCAAGGATGACGCTCACCTGATGCAGATCATCGATCGCATCGTTTCCCGCGTCGGACGCCGGGTGGACGAATCGTCCCCCATGGTCGATGCCCGATTGCAGGACGGCTCCCGCGTAAACGCTATTATTCCTCCCCTCGCTATCGATGGCCCTTGCCTCTCGGTTCGTCGTTTCGGTCGTGATCCGCTCACTGCTCGCAACATGATCGAGAACAAAACTCTGACCGAACCAATGCTGGAGCTGCTGTCCTCCATGGTCAAGGGGAAGCTCAACATACTGATCTCCGGCGGTACCGGCGCCGGAAAAACCACATTGCTCAACGTGCTCTCGGGATACATCCCTTCCACCGAGCGTATCGTTACCATCGAGGATGCGGCCGAATTGCAACTGAAGCAGGAGCACGTTGTACGCTTGGAAACGCGCGCGCCCAACATTGAAGGAAAAGGCGCTGTCCGGCAAAGGCAACTCGTGATCAACAGCTTGCGTATGCGTCCCGACCGCATTGTGGTGGGCGAGGTACGCGGCGAAGAAGCGTTTGACATGTTGCAAGCCATGAATACGGGCCACGAGGGTTCCTTGACGACCGTGCACGCAAACTCCCCCCGCGATGCGCTCGCCCGCATTGAAAACATGTCCCTGATGGCTAATTTGAATATCCCGGAGCGCGCCGTGCGTCAGCAGATGACGTCAGCCATACAGGGCGTGGTTCAGGTCGCTCGCCTCTCCGATGGCACGCGCAAGGTCATTTCCATCTCCGAAATCACCGGCATGGAAGGTGACGCGATCTCCATGCAGGACATTTTCTCCTTTGAACGCATCGGAATCGATGAAAGCGGAAAAATCCGAGGTACATTCAAGGCAAGCGGCATCCGGCCGCGCTTCGCCGAACGTTTAGCCACGGCGGGCTGTCGCTTACGTCCCGCCATGTTCGACTCAAGGATGGAGATCTGAGCTTCATGAGAGGAGGACAAGCCCAATGACTGCGGCTATCACCATGATCGTGTTCATAGTGGTGGCGCTCGCCGTATTCATCGGCGGCTCCCTGCTCGATGAGCGACGCGCCCGCGCCCGCCTTCTCCGTGAGCGTCTTGCCGCGGCACAGAAAGCTCCAGAACGCGAACCAAGCGAAGAACTGGCTCTGCTGCGCGATGAACAGCTCAGCGAGATTCCTGTTCTCGACACTTTCTTAAAACGTTCGGCGCAGGTCTCCGCTCTGCAAAGGCTGCTTTCTCAGGCGGATATGACCATCCGTGCCGGCAGCTTCCTGCTCATTTGTCTGGTCACAGGTATCGCTCTTAGCGCTATTGTGCTGTTCTGGGTGCAGTCAGGAATGTTTGCCTGGGCCGCGGGTTTGATCGGCTTCTTCGTCCCTTATTCCTACGCTTCCTACAAACGCACGAAACGTTTCGACCGTTTCGAGGAGCTGTTTCCCCAGGCAATCGACACACTGGCACGCGCCGTACGCGCAGGTCATGCCTTCACTACCGCCTTGGAACTAATCGCCAACGAGGTCAACGAGCCGGTCGCCGGTGAGTTCCGCAAGCTCTTCGAAGAACAAAAATTTGGAATGCCCGTCCGCGACGCCCTGGTAAATCTCACCGAGCGAGTCCCGCTCGTCGACGTCAAGTTCTTTGTTACCGCCGTCATGTTGCAGCGCGAAACTGGTGGGAATCTTGCTGAGATCCTCGATAACCTGTCCTATGTGATCCGCGAGCGCTTCAAAATTCTTCGCCAAGTGCGTGTGTTTACCGCTCAAGGCCGTTTAACAATGTTGCTTCTTATGGGCTTGCCGCCCTTGGTAGTGGTAACCATGTTGGTCTTTAACCCTGGGTTCATTCGGCCATTGTTCTCGGAACCGCTAGGCCATACGCTGATTGTGATTGGCATTACCTTACAGACTATTGGATATTTCATTATCCGGAAGATCATCCAGATTCAGGTGTAATACATGATACTGGCGCTCACAATTTTGATCTTTCTAACCGTCGCGGTCGTAATCTTCTCCTTCGGGGCCGCCGTGGTTACGCCCAACTCGGCCATTGGAGCCCGCCTGCGGTCGCTCGGCTTCGAGCGCGACACTCCAACTCCGAAACCCGCAACCGCAGTCAAGGAGCGCCTTCAGGACGCAATCGGTCCGCTCAGTCGAGCCTTGCCGCTTTCGCCTGCGGAGGCCTCGAAGACCCGCACTTGGCTCATGCAGGCTGGTTTTCGCGACCCGAAGCACGTCACCATCTATTTCGCCCTTCGCGTGCTGGGAGTCATTATTGGGATCTCGCTCGTCGGCGCCTTGGGCATCGGCTTGAACTCTCCCTGGTTCCTTGTCGGCATCCCCGGACTCGGCTTTTTGTTGCCACGCTTCATACTCAAGCGCATGATCAAATCCCGTCAGCATCGCATTCGCATCGGTCTCGCCGATGCGCTTGACTTGACCGTGATCTGCGTGGAAGCCGGGCTCTCGCTGGATCAGGCCATGGCTCGTGTCGGTGACGACTTGAATCATGCTCATCCTGACTTGAGCGATGAGTATCATCTCGTTAATCTGGAAATGCGTGCCGGGAAACCCAGACCCGAAGCCCTGCGCAACCTCGCCGAACGCACCGGGGTCGACGACCTCAAGGCACTTGTCGGTGTTCTGATTCAAACCGATCGATTTGGCACCAGCGTCGCCCAAGCTCTTCGCGTTCACTCTGACTCGTTGCGTACAGAGCGCCGCCAGCGCGCCGAGGAGCAAGCTGCTAAAACTACGATTAAAATGGTTCCAGCATTGGTAGTGTTTGTCCTCCCCTCCATGTTCTTTGTCACTTTGGGGCCGGCGGTCATTCAACTGATCCATACCCTGCTGCCGGGAAAGTGACGTTGTAAACAGTGACTTCAGGAGTCTTGATGTCGGCGCCTTCAGCTCAGGGATATGCCTACAATGTCACTAGGAACGCATATCTGGCCACCGAGTTGATCAAAGCTGGCACACATTGGAGCCGCCTGCGCGGCCTGATGGGTACTCGATCCGGCAAATTCCCCGCCGGCAAAGGTCTTTGGATTACGCCCTGCCGCGGCGTTCACACCCTTGGCATGCGCTTCGCTATCGACGTGGTTTATCTGGACTCCAGCCACATCGTAGTCCACATGGAAGAAGCGTTGAAACCCTGGCGAGTGGCGCCCGTACGATTGCGCGCGGCGAGTGTCTTGGAATTGCCTCCGACGACAGTAAGTAAAACCGGAACTGCGCTCGGAGATGAAATCGATATCGGTTTTGGAAGCTTTGGGTCACGAGCAGCATGAGTCGAATGCCTTCAATCCTGAGCGAAACGCCACTGGAGATCAAGGAAGTCCCCGTCAACTTCGGTGATGCTCCGCAGTTGCTCGTGCAATGGTCGTCGCCCTGGCAAGAGTTCGTCACGGCCATCCGTCCCGCGTTGAGCCGGTCCCCCAAACGGCTTGCCGGGGAAGCTCCCGTGGGCATGTTCCCGGGAAAAGGAATGGTGGCAGGCTGGATTTTCGAAGCGCTCCTCCTCGTAGCCGTAGTCATCCTTCCGGGAAAGCTCACCGGTATTCAGCCCTATACACCTCTGCCAAAACCGAAATATGACGTCATTTACTTTTCCGGTGAGGAACTGCCGCAAACCAGCGATGTCGGCGGCGCGCAGACCGGAAAAGCTGGACGAGCAGGCGGGCACGAAGCTCTGCATCGCACTCAGACCATCAAAGTCGCCCGGGGGGACTCACCCACCGACAAGGTGGTCGACGCGCCCAAACTGAACTTGCCCAAGTCGGATCAGCCCGTCGCCAACCTGCTGGCTATCAAGACCGTACCTGGGCCTCCTCCAGCTTCCGAACTTCGTTCGTCCCTTCCCGCTTTGCCGGCGATCAACCCGATTGCGCCTCCTCCCCAGGTTTCCCGGGAAAAACTGAATCAAGCACTAACGCTGAATTCCGGCGTCATCGCTCCCGCTCCACAGATCACACGCGAGAAAATGCAGAGCGTTCCGGCCCTCACTACGCAGGTCGTCGCCCCTCCACCCAGTGTGCAGCGTGACTCGGCTGGCGTTCGCTTACCACAAGTCGGAACCGAGATCGTGCCGCCACCCGTTTCGGCCCCCGTGAGTACAACGTCGATGGCTTCGCGTTTGAACTTGCCTGAACCTGGCGTCGTCGCGCCGCCACCCAGCATGGTGAGCCACGACGTATCCTCGTTCCCCGGAAGTACAGGAGCAGATTTCTCCCAGTCGATTGTTCCCCCACCTGTGCAGGTCGATGGTCAGCTCTCCAATCGTCAGCAAGCAGGCAGTCTGGCAGGAGCCAGCAATGTTGTGCCACCTCCCGTCGAAGTGAACGGGCAAGGACAGCTTTCGACCCGCCAGCAAGCAGGCACTTTGGCAGGAACTTCTAGCGTTGTGCCCCCGCCCGTGCAACTCGGAAGCGGGGTTTCGGGCAATCGTGGGACCGGGAACATTAGTTTGGCCAACGGAGTCGTACCTCCTCCGCCCTCGTTTACTGGCGGAACATCGTTATCTGGTCGCGGACGCGGTGGCTCTGGCGCTGGACTGGGCGGCCCGTTCGACGTGGGTTCAGTTACCGCGCCTCCGAAGGGCGCGGCCGGCAATGGAGACAAAGCTGGCGTTGTCATTTCCAACCAGCCCGGATCGCGTGTAGGTATGCCGGGCAGCGGTGGCGCAGGTTCAATATCGATGTCACCCGCTGGATCGAAGCCTGGCATCGGCGGCTCTGGCGGCGGAAATGGGATTGGCCGCGGCACGGGACCAGGCAGCGGATTGGAAGGCACCGGTTCGGGTGCCGCTAAGACCGGCGCAGGGCATGGCGCAGAGCTGGCGGCCAAGGGAGGCATCTCGCCCTATCCGGGTGCAGGCGGTGCGGGAACTGGCCGAGGGGGCGCCTCTCCCGCTCCGGGCATTGCCGTCAATGGCGGCAATACGATTACGCTGCCCAGCTTCGGCGCAGACGGTGCCGGCAATGTTTCTGCGCGTTCCGGCACCCTCGCCCCAAAACACGGTCCCGGCATAACGATAGAAGCCACCCCGCGTTCCGGTGGCGCCTTCAATCTTTATGGCGCCCTTAAAGGCGACAAGGTTTACAGCATTTACATTGACACCACTGCAGGAACCGTCGTTTTGCAATATGCGGATCCCTCTTCCGCAGCCCACCGCTATCACCAGGAACTGTCGCCTCCTGAACCGATGCGCGCCGATGTCCCTGCCGGCCTTCCGCACTCCCGAGTCGTTATCGCGTGCGTGCTGGATCGAGCCGGAGTTCTGCGGAATCTGCACATCCTCGAGCCCGGTTCGGCAGAGATGGACTCCAGGATTCTGGCCGCGCTTCCTTCCTGGAAGTTCCGTCCGGCACAACGAGGCGATCAACCCGTGGAAGTCAACGCCATCCTCGGCTTCAACATCGACACGCGATAGCGATTAACGCGCGGATCGCTCGAATACCGCGGCTGTGTTGTCGCTATAAATCCCTCTCCACGCTGCACTCTGGCGAAGAGCATCACTGATCTTGGACTTGGTCGGCATCACGATGAGGTCGACGTGGTTCTCATCCAGCACTGCCTGCCAGTCTGATTCCACATGCAGGACCTTCAAGTATTCCCTTAAGTATTCTTCTCCGTAAAAATCATGACGGTCGTCGATGAACACCTTCTGTGCAGGATAGAGCCGATAGATCAAATATCCTCCATAGGAATCCAGACTGAAGATGGGCTCGCGGTAGCCATGCCGAACCATGAAATCTACAGCCTGTACGGGAAAACGATTGGGATTGAAACGTGCGTTCAGAACTTGCCTGCCCAGAATGACGCCTTGATTTAGACACACCGCTGCGCTACTGACAACCAACACGATGGGCCATAAGTGACCCCGAAGACGCATCTCTAGAGCTGTGAATCGTTGCTGCGACAGAAGCAGTCGCTGCCATTGCTGAAATGTCTGTCCGCGATAGCACCGCGACAGTAGCGGTGCCACCGTAAGCGTCAGCAGCATCGAAGAAACGGGAAGGTTTCTTGCCGCCCACAGTCCTGAAAAGCTACTGAAGGCGATCACCAGCCACTCCGACCAACGGAGTTGAGCGCGTGCAAGTAGGATTACAATTACCGTCACTGCGAGTAAGAGCACAAAGAATTGCGTTGGCGCCCTGTGAAAATCCGGTCTCCGGAACTCCTCAATGTGCTGCATGAAGAACGGGCTCGAGAGGTATTGATAAACATGCACGTGAAGCTTGTAGCCGTAGGGATTGAGCAGACTCGTCAGCGCTGTCATCACCGAGACCGCTGCAACCATGCGCGCGTGCGCTAGCGCGCCTGTACGCAATTGATCATTGCGAGATCTAAAAGCAGTGACTACGTCGGCTACGAAATAGATCCCCAGCAAGACAAATCCCATTACAAAGCTGCCATGCAAGTTCACCCACAGGATCATCAGGACCGGCAGACATATGGGTGTCGGATCAGTTCGCCCTTCGAGAGTGGATCGTTGAGATTGGTCGAGAATCCAGAACCAGATGATCGTTAATAGCCATCCCACTACGTGTGGTCTGGCTAAAAAATGGATCGACGACGCCATAATGGAAAACAGCAGGAGCAGCACGGTCGTTGCCAACGCTCCCCCATTCTTCAACGACCACCGAAAAACGAATGAGAACGTCAGAGCCACACAAAAGGCGCTGAATGCCACCACCCCGTTAAGGCCTGCTGCTCGGTGAATCCAGGCAATCAGAGCGTCATACAACCACTCCCAAGCGAACCATGTTCGCCCAGCCATGGTCGCCGAGAACACGTCCACATGTGGCACCGCGCGCGTCGCAAGTATGTTTTCACCGCTGCGGATGTGCCAGCCAATGTCAGCGTCCCCCAACATCGCCCCAGCCAACGATCCGTAGGTGAGTGCGAAAAACAGAATGATGAATATGAGGTCCGCTATCGAGGGAAGCAGGAACGTTAACAATGGCGAGATTGGCCGCCCTGAGTTCCCGCTCGGCGCTAATATCGGCGGGCGGGGAATTTCCTGCTTCGTGTTGATGGACTCAGGCACTGACGCGCCATGTTACCCGAAGCGCACCATTTCCTGAACTCAAGGCGTATCTGAAGGGCTTGGGTCTGGTGCTTCAGGCCGGAGTAGCACGATGTTCTTTCCAATCACAAAAACATCGACCTCCAAGGGCCCTTCGGTAATCTATTAACTATGGGTACGGCGCACAATCCGCATGTCGTCATCATCGGCGGGGGATTTGGTGGTCTACGTGCCGCCCGTGGTTTGTCACGTCATCCTGTGCGGATCACGCTCCTTGATCGCCGGAATCACCATCTCTTCCAGCCTTTGCTCTACCAGGTTGCGACCGCGGGACTCTCTCCCGGCGACATTGCCGCCCCTATTCGCTGGATCCTGCGGGGCCAGAAGAACGTCCAGGTGCTGCTCGGAGAAGTGCTCGACATCGATCTCGCAGCCAAGGTAGTGAAGCTTGCAGATGCTAGTGTCCCTTATGACTACCTCGTAATCGCCACTGGCGCAACTCACTCTTACTTTGGGCGTGACGAGTGGGAGCCCTTTGCTCCCGGGCTTAAGACCATCGAGGACGCAATCGAAATGCGCCGTCGCGTCCTTCTCGCGTTCGAACTGGCGGAGCGTCAGGCGGCAGAGGGTGAAGGCCAGATTCAACTCAACTTTGTGGTCATAGGCGGCGGACCGACCGGCGTTGAACTCGCCGGCACGCTGGCAGAAATCGCGCGTGTCGTGTTGGCTCAAGAATTCGCATCCATCGACCCCAAGCGCACTCGCATAATCCTGCTCGAGGGTGGACCACGCGTCCTTCCCGCATATTCAGAAGATCTTTCCCGCAGCGCCGAGAATCAACTCCGCAAGCTGGGCGTCGAGGTGCAAACCTCCGCAATGGTCACTCGGGTCGAATCCGACGCGGTTTATGTCGGCAACACCAGAATTCCTGCCGTCGTGATTTTGTGGGCCGCGGGCGTGGCCGCCTCCCCTCTCGGAAAAAAGCTGGGTGCGCCCATTGATCGCGCGGGACGAGTCATGGTGGAGCCTGATCTCAGCGTTCCCGGCCACCCTGAGGTATTCGTCATCGGTGATCTCGCGGCCTTGAAGGACAAGAATGGCAAGCCTTTGCCCGGGCTGGCACCCGTAGCCATGCAAGAGGGCGACGCGGTTGCTAAGACCATCAGCCGCGACTTGAAACACAAGCCGCGCAAACCCTTCCACTATTTCGACAAAGGCACGCTAGCTACCATTGGACGGGCTGCCGGCGTGGCCCAATTCGGAAAGATTCATATCTCCGGTTATTTCGCCTGGTTATCATGGCTGTTCATTCATATCTTTTTTCTGATCGGCTTCCGCAACCGGCTCCTGGTCATGATCGAGTGGGCTTGGTCCTACTTTACCTATGAACGCGGAGCGCGTCTGATCACCGGTGATAATCGGTTGCCAAGCTGGAGCAAAACTCATCCCTACGCGAATACCCAAAACGGCTCAGAGCCTGCGACCAAAGTACCGGATCACGCCGCTGACTAACGCTCCAGAGTTGCTGGAATAGCTATAATTATCCTGTCTTGAAATTCGTGCGCGGCATCGTCTTCCTTAACCTCTGGGTCGTCATGCTCGTTGCTTTCGCAACTGCCCAGAGTCCAGCATCGCGCGGCAAGATGCTGCTCGTTACGCCGTTTGAAAACGTTTCCGGTACGCCCGGTTTGCAGTGGATCGGCGACGCCTTTCCTGAAATCCTCGGACAGCGCATGTCATCCCGTGCCCTTTATGTCATCGGCCGTGACGATCGCCTGCGTGCATTTGATCAGCTTGGCCTCCCGGTCACACTGCGTCCATCTCGCGCCACTCTTTATCGCGTCGCTGAGCAAATGGGTGTCGATTACCTGGTTTTCGGATACTACAGTTTCGACGGTCGCATCCTCACTGCCAAAGCCCAGTTACTCGATATGGAGAAGATGCGCCTTTCTCCCGAGATTATCGAATCCGGTCCTCTGATAGAGCTGATTGATCTACAGACAGCGCTCGCGTGGGATCTGGTGCGCATAGTTCGTCCTGACTTTCCGGTTTCTCACGACGCTTTCAAAGCGGCTGCTCCCCCCATCCGCCTCGACGCCTTCGAAAACTATTTTCGGGGCATTCTCGCCACGATGCCGCAGGAGAAGATCCGCCGCTTTCGGGAAGCCGTTCGCCTCTCACCCAACTACACCGCGGCCCTGCTGCAACTCGGCAAGAGCTATTATTCGGAGCGCCAGTACGAGCAGGCGATCGCCACTCTTGAAAAAATCCCGAGCGGAGATTCCATTGCCCGCGAAGCCAGTTTTTACCTGGGCCTTGCTGCCTACTATCACGGCGACCTTGCAAAGTCTCAAAATGCTTTTCGCGCGTTGGCCTCGCAATTGCCCTTGATGGAGGTCTACAACAATCTTGGCGTGGTATCGGCGCGTCGCGGAGACAAAGGCGCGCTCGACTATTTTCAGAAAGCCGTCCAGACGGATCCTAACGACCCTGACTACCGGTTCAATTTGGCCATCTCCTACTTTCGAGCCGGCGACCAACCTAATGCCGCACGACAGGTACGTGAAGCGCTCAACCTCCGGCCCAACGACTCCGAAGCCAAGGCGTTCCTGGATCTTGTGACGGGTTTGCCCACCATACGAGCCGCACAAACTCTCCCTTCGCCGCGTCCTGGAATTCCGCTCGAACGCATCAAGCGTAACTATGACGAAAGCTCTTTTCGCCAGCTTGTCCTCGAAATTGAGGCGGAGGCCGAGACTCGCATGGCCAAGACCGATCCGCGCACGCATGCTCGCTTTCACGTCACGCGAGGACACGAATTGCTCGGTCAAGGATTCGTGAGCGAAGCGGAGAACGAGTTCCGGGAAGCAATCTCGCTCGATGCGAACAATGCCGACGCACACGCCGGCTTGGCCCGCGCGCTAGAAAGTAAGCCGGATCCCATTACGGCTCGAGCGGAAGCTAACACTGCCTTGAGGCTGCGCCCGTTCGCAGAACCTCTTTTGGTACTCGCACGCCTCGATTTGAGCGACAATAAGATGGAGACCGCCGCCGAAAGCGTCAATCGGGCCCTGCAACTCGAACCCTCAAACGGCTCGGCTCTCGCTCTGAAGCGCGCAATTGCAGCCAAGCTCGCGGAAAAGGCGCCGCCGCTGCCCAATCCATGAACTCTCAACGAGTAAGCTACATTTTGTTGAAACGAGCGAAGACCCGAGATCGGCGCCCCGAGACCTTCCTGGCTCGAGTTCTACTCATGGTCCTGGGTGCACTTCTGCTCGGGTCGACTCTGGCTTCAGGCGAAGTCCTTAAGATCACCGTTAACGACACAATCCAGCCGATTACTGATGAGTACATCGGGCGTGCGTTGGCTGACGCGCAGCAGCATCACGACAAGGCATTATTGATCGAGCTTAGTACGCCGGGTGGTCTGGTCGATTCCACACGCGACATCATCAACAAGATCCTCGAGTCTCCGGTGCCCGTAATCATTTATGTGACTCCCAGCGGCAGCCGCGCTGCCTCGGCCGGATTCTTCATTCTGGAGTCCGCCGACGTCGCCGCCATGGCCCCCGGCACCAATACTGGAGCCGCTCATCCTGTGACCATGGGCGGGGGCAAGATGGACGAAGTCATGAAGGAGAAGCTGGAAAACGATTCTGCAGCCCTCATGCGCTCGGTCGCAGGCAAACGTGGACGTAATGTTGAAATCGCTGAAAGCGCTGTTCGCCAGTCAAAATCGTTTACAGAAGATGAGGCACTCAAGAGCCGCCTCATCGACATTGTTGCCGCCAATGAACAGGAGCTCTTTAAGCAGCTGAATGGCAGACCGATCAAGCGTTTCAATGGCCAGGAAATCACTCTGAATCTAACCGGCGAGGCTGTGCGCAAATACGAGATGACGCTTAAGCAGCGCATTCTCGCCTACATCATGGATCCGAACATTGCCTTCATTCTCCTCGCCATCGGTGCACTGGCGCTTTATGCCGAATTCAATCATCCCGGAGCCGTCTTGCCCGGGACGGTTGGCATCGTGTTCATCCTGCTTGCGGCCTTCGCCCTCAACCTCCTGCCTGTCCGTCACGCTGCTCTGCTGATGATCTTTGCTGCATTCATCCTTTTTGCGCTGGAAGCGAAATTTGCGACTCACGGCGTGCTTGGCATCGGCGGAGTCGTCATGCTCACACTGGGGGCTCTGTTGTTGGTCGATGGGCCCATCCCGGAGATGCGCGTTCGCTTGGCCACTGCACTCGCGGTCAGCATCCCAATTGGAATCATTACTGTTTTTCTGATGAGCATCGCGCTCAAAGCTCGCCGCAACAAGGTCGTGACTGGAGAACAAGGAATGATAGGCGAAGTGGGCGTTGCACAAACTGCGCTATCGCCGAATGGCAAAGTCTTTGTGCACGGCGAAATTTGGGACGCAATTGCTTCAGCGCCCGTGTCGGTCGGAGAATCCGTAGTAGTGCGAAGAGTAGAAGGCCTCCAGCTGAAAGTTGATCCCGCGCCCGCAACCGCCACCTCCCAGGTTTCCGCCCCGGTTTCCTGATTCCGGAAGGGCATCTGCCAAGATAACGCTTCGTACCCCGAAAGCCGATTTCTGGCTAGCAAACTGCGGTAGAATCCGCTCCAGAGCTTCTCTGCTCGCGGTGGATGCTATGCCTATTTCATTAGGAACTATCGCTATCATCATCGTCGCCCTGTATCTCCTTAGCTCCATCAAGATTCTGGCTGAGTATGAACGAGGGGTAATCTTCCGTCTTGGCCGGCTGCTGTCGGCCGCCAAAGGGCCCGGATTGATTTTCGTTTTCGCCCCGCTCGACCGCATCGTGCGGGTCTCGCTTCGTCAAGAGGCGCTTGAGGTCCCGCCGCAGGACATCATCACCCGCGATAACGTCACGCTGAAGGTAAATGCCGTCATCTTTCTGCGTGTGATTGAGCCGAACAAAGCCGTGGTCGAAGTTTCCAACTACGTTTACCAGACTTCGCAGTTCGCGCAGACCACTCTGCGCTCCGTACTCGGCGAACAGGAACTCGATGAACTGCTCGCCCATCGTGACAAGATCAATGCCCGCCTGCAAAGCATTCTCGACACCCATACCGCTCCCTGGGGCGTGAAAGTCGTAAACGTTGAGGTCAAGCAGGTCGACATGCCCGAGAGCATGCTGCGCGCCATGGCTAAACAGGCTGAGGCGGAACGCGAAAAGCGATCGAAGATCATCCATGCGGAAGGCGAGTTTTCTGCGGCACAGCGCTTGGTGGACGCCTCCAAGTTGCTGGCCACCGAACCGGTCAGCGTTCAGCTTCGTTATCTACAAACCTTGACCGAGATCGGCGTGGAGAAAAATACCACCGTCGTTTTCCCCGTCCCGGTGGATTTCTTCTCCGGGATTCAGAAGATGCTGGGCGGACAACCCGCGCCAACGGCCCCGAGAACCTAAATTCAAACATATGGGCGACAAGCGCCTGCATTGGAGTCACTGATGAGTTCTACACCAGATACGGAAATCACCCTGGGCACGGGCAAGCTTCTTATGCTTTTCTTTGGGATGGTGGCCGTCTGCGCCGTCTTCTTCGGAATGGGCTATTCCCTCGGCCGCGGATCTGGTAAGCCTGCCATTGCCGAAGCGGCGTCTCCGGCTACCCCTGCCGTGACTCGTCCCGCTGTGCAACGCACCAGCGAAGCCAGTGGAAAATCAGATTTGACCTTCTATAAAGCGGTCGGGCAAAAGGATACGGATCCAACGCTGACGCCTGCCGCCCAGACTACTCAGGCGACTTCCGAATCAGCAACCCCCGCTAACAAGGGCCCCGCGGCGCCGGATCCCGCGGCCATTGCCAGTGGCAGTTCTTATTATGTTCAGGTCGCTGCCGTCAGCAAGCAGGAAGATGCCGAGGCCTTGGTCGATGCACTGAAGAAGAAACAGTATCCCGCGTTTACCGCCAACGGCTCTGCTAACGACAAGCTCTTCCACGTCCAGGTCGGCCCCTACGGCGAGGTAAAGGATGCGGAAACCATGCGCACAAAGCTGATCAGCGATGGCTACAATCCAATCCTGAAGAAATAGTCGCCGACGATTGTATTCGGCATTTTTGGACGTAGTACTACTCGCCGTTGCAGGTACTCGCCGGCATTATTCGCTGAACCGCTGTTCCTTCCATGGATCTCCGCGCATGTGGTATCCGTTCCGTTCCCAGAACCCCGGATTGTCGTAATCGAGGAATTCAAATCCGCGGACCCATTTCACTGACTTCCATGCGTACAGATGCGGCACAATCAAGCGCAGCGGATATCCGTGATCAGCGCTGAGCGGCTCGCCGTCGTGGTGAGTCGCCAGCAGCACGTCCTCGCGATCGAGATCCGCAAGGGGGATATTGGCCGTGAATCCTTGCTCTCCATGAACTAGCACGAAAGCCGCGCCGGGCTTGAGTTTTACTCGCCCCATAATTTCCCGAAAGGCAACGCCGTCCCATTGATTGTCGAACCGGCTCCAGCGGGTCACGCAATGGAAGTCAGAGGTGCGGGTTGTCTTGGGAAGCCTATTGAAATCCTCCCAGGTAAAACGCAGCGGAGCCTCAACCAGCCCATAGACACGGAAATCCCAGCGCTCCGGATCGAACCGAGGCACCGAGCCGTAATGCAGCACCGGCCATTTCAGGGTTAGAGACTGACCCGGAGGCAGCAGTCCCCGTGCCTTCTTCTCCCGTTCTCGCTCCCGACGTTCATTACCTTCGAACAGCATACTTGCACTCCATGAGACGCAGATCCTCCCTGGAAGTTTCACTGTTTCGAGGCATGGAAGCAAGCGTCGGGCATGCGTAGCCGCGGCAGCAGAGATATCGCCCATCACATTGACAGGTGTCGATTTCCGGCGGCATACTTCCTCGTCATGAGCGCCATAGAGCAAACGCTTGACGAAATGCTGCACGCCGTCGCCGATCCCACGCGCCGCCGTATCCTCAACGCCCTTAAGGAAAAGCGGGCTTGTTCCATCGGGAAAGAGACGGGTCTTTGCGCATGCGACGTGGAGCAGCGCATGCACCTCTCCCAACCGACGATCTCCCATCACATGGGCATTCTAAAGAAAGCCGGGCTGGTGCAGGCTAGCAAACAGGGACAGTGGGTTTGGTACCGGCGCAATGAAACAGCTCTTCGTGAGCTTGCGCGCAATCTTCGAAGCGCTCTTTAGTGTGTCAGAACACCACGCTCACGCTCACGGTTCTGCTAGAAGAACAGTTGCCTCGAGATCCAGCTCTTGCACTGGCACCATCCTCCATCTCTCCGCTGAAACGTTTTGAAGTGGAAGATATCGCGGTCCGAACGCTGCTCTATGGGAACGTTAAAAGACTTCAGATCCTCAGAGGAAAGTGGGACGCAAACCGGATGCGCCAGCCAGGCGATCGCCAGGAGTCCGGTCGCGAGGACGCCAACGCCGACCATGAGCCCTCTCGTCTTTGAGCCGATCACGCGATTTGATGTCCCCTTCGCCGGCACAATCACCCTCTGCTGCCTCAGACGCTAGTCACCAGCGACGGCGGCGTGCTTCTTGAGCAGCATATCTCGCGCGGCAACAATAAGATCAGCCACCTCAAACGGCTTGACCAGGAAGGCAACGCCATTGGCGTGGAGAAACTCCTTGGTGTCGCTGTCGGGTGCCGACGAAAAGGTAAACAACACGTGCTTCGCGGTTGCAGGCGATTTTTCCTGCAGCCATCGGTATAAATCTGGAGCGGTCCAGGCCGCTGATGTGCCGCTAACGATCACGCCATCGACCGGCTCAGTAAGAACGCGTTCCTTGAAGTCCTTCGTCGACTTCAGCGTGCTCACCTCGACTCCGGCGCCGACCAACACATCGCGCTCGAATTCCAATACAGCCTCTTCATCCTCGGCCACCAGAACCCGGCCTTCCAGAGCAGACTCGCGTACGGGAGCAGGTTCAGCTTTGCTTGCCGCCGCGCCAGCACGTCCCGCGACTGGAATACGCACTTCCAGAACCGCTCCGCCATCTGCGTGATTCCGGGCTACAACATCGCCCCCATGCTCTTTGATGATTCCGTAACATATGCTCAATCCCAGGCCCGTGCCCTTGCCTACGCTCTTGGTCGTGTAAAAGGGATCGAAAATGCGCTTGGGATCGTTAATTCCCGGCCCACTGTCGTGAAACTCTGTGTAAACAAAATTATCCTTTGCATACACTTTGACTTTCAGCGTTCCACCCGGACCATTTTCCAGCATCGCGTCCATCGCGTTATTGATGATGTTCAGATAGACCTGCTCGATCTGATGAGGATCTGCGTCAGCCGTGGGCGTTGTGGCATCGATCTCCCGCTCCACGGTGATGTTGTTGATCTTCAGATCGTAATCCCGCAGAGTGAGTGTTTCGTCCAGAACCTTGCGCAGATCGACTTCCTGCTTTTCCGACTTGCGCTGGCGGGCAAAAGAGAGCAGGTTCTGCACTACGCGGTGCGTGCGCTGAGCTTGCTTGAACAGCTTGCGTACGTAATCCTGTGCGCGCTCTTCAAGGCCTTCGCTCTCCAGAAGTTGTGCATAACCCAGAATCGCCGTTAGCGGATTATTGAGCTCGTGGGCTACCCCGGAAATCAGCTGTCCCACGGCCGACATCTTCTCGCTCTGCAGCAGCTGT
>Ga0207706_10002972_pt1 | contig 16352 bp, 15 predicted proteins | sample KBSC53metaG_FD_184318 | JGI IMG/M metagenome (GOLD analysis project Ga0207706, IMG submission 184318) | Corn rhizosphere microbial communities from Kellogg Biological Station, Michigan, USA - KBS C5-3 metaG (SPAdes) (version 2) | ecosystem: Host-associated > Plants > Roots > Rhizosphere > Soil ... | reverse complement strand
GGAATCGCGATGAACTGGACCACCGCTCCGATCAGCAAGGCGTCGAGCGCGAGGCTGCGCGTTTCCGCCGCCACATCCACCAGGAAGGTCAGCGAGAAGACCGTCAGGATGTAATAGCCGATATTCTCGCCGACTCTGAGGCCCGCTCCGAGCAGCACGGCGCGCGGGCGCTCACGGAACACCTCCATCGCGGGCATGCTCGGCGGCGCTTCGGCCATCTCGATCTCGCTCTCGAACATCGGGCTCTCGGCGACGCGGTTGCGGATGTACCAGCCGACCACGACCAGCACCGCCGACAGCAGGAACGGCACGCGCCAGCCCCATGCGATGAAGTCGGCCTCGCTCTGCACGCCCGCCATCAGCGCGAGGATCCCGGCGGAGAGCAGGCTTCCGAGCGGCACGCCCGCCTGCGGCCAGCTCGCCCAATAGCCGCGCCGCTTCGCATCGCCGTGCTCGGCGGCCATCAGCACCGCGCCGCCCCACTCGCCGCCGACCGCGAAGCCCTGCACCACGCGCAGCACGATCAGCCCGACCGGCGCCCACACGCCGATGCTGTCGTAGCCCGGCAGAAGCCCGATCAGCAAAGTCGCGAGCCCCATCATCACCAGGCTCCACATCAGCAATTTCTTGCGCCCGATGCGGTCGCCGTAATGGCCGAACACGATCCCGCCCATCGGCCGCGCAACGAAGCCGACCGCGTAGGTCGCGAAGGCGAGCAATGTCCCGACGAGCGGGTCGAACGAGGGGAAGAACAATTTGTTGAAAACCAGCGCGGCGGCCGAGCCGTAGAGAAAGAAGTCGTACCATTCGATCGTCGTTCCGATCAGGCTCGACGCGATCACGCGCCTCAGCGATGTCTTGCCTGCTTCGGCCATGCGTCCTCCGTCCTTGCGAGCGTAGCGAAGCAATCCAGCGAAAGGCAAATAGCTCACACGAAGGCACGAAGAAGAAAGGAAGCCGCGAAGTAGAGCGGCTCAAGCCTTCGTGTGAGAAACTGGATTGCCGCGCCGCTTGCGCGGCTCGCAATGACGGCGGCGGTGCCGTTAGCGGGAAACTCGCCGGACGAACGCGGCGACATCGGCGGCGAAGCGCTCCGGCTCGTCGGCAAACATGAAATGGCCGGCGTTCGGATAGACGATGACGCGCCCGTCGTTGACCTTCGCCGCCAGCGCCCTCTGCGGAGCGAGGGCGGTCTGGAAGTCCTTGCCGCCGGCGATGAACAGGAGCGGCATGGTGATCCGCTCCGGGCGGCCGAACCGGTAGCTGGTCAGCCCCTGCTCGAACAGGGCGCCGCCCATCTGTCCGCTGTTCGCGACGCCGGGTAAATTGTCGAGCCAGTTGACGCGGTCGCGCACGAGCGGATCGGGAAACATGTTGCGGTCGAAGAACTCGCGGCGGTCGGCGTCGCCGAACGCTGCGAACGGGTCGCAGCGGCGCCCCTTTTCGGCGGCGGCGACGGCCTTCGCATAAAGCTCGGGATGAACCGCGCGGACGCGGTCGCACAGGGAATCGACCACGGCCGGCAGGTCCGGCACCGCGCCCGTCAGGATCATTCCCGCGACATGCTCCGGATGGTCGGCCGCATAATCGAGCGCGATCGGCGTCCCAGCGCTGTGCGCGAGGAGCACGATCTTTTCGACGCCGAGCTCGCGCCGGATCAGGTCGACGTCGGATTCCAGGAGCGCGAGTGAATAAAATTTCGGGTCCTTCGGCCGCTCCGACTGTCCCGACCCGCGCTGGTCGAGATAGACCATCCGGACGCGCTTCTCGAGCGCGGGGCCGCCGAGCGCCTGCATCGCCTGACTGCCCTCGCCGGGGCCGCCGTGCAGGAACAGGACCGGCGCGCCGCTCTCGACGCCCGCGACCCGATACCAGAGCTCCACGCCGTCGCCGGTCTTGACGCGATGCTCGCCCGGCGCCGCTCCCGGCGCTGCGGCAGCCGTTAGCGCGAGCAGAATCGAGATTGAAAACAATCGGATAAGCTTGTTCATCAGGCCTCCGCGCAAAGTGTGACAGAGGTCAAAAGTCAAGCGCTCTCTGGACCGCGTGCGAGTCCCGGCTACACATGGCTGCATGCGCAAATATTCGTCCGCACTGCTCCCGCTCCTCCTGGTCCTCACCGCCGCATCGCCGCCGGAGCTCGCGCGATTGCGCTCGGAAGCGGCGAACGTGACGATCACGCGCGACGACTGGGGCATCGCGCATGTCCACGGCCATACCGACGCCGACGCCGTGTTCGGGATGATCTACGCCCAGGCCGAGGACGACTTCCCGCGGATCGAGGCGAACTATTTGACCGCGCTCGGCCGCACTGCCGAAGCCGAAGGCGAGAAAGCGATCTGGGCGGACCTGCGCGCGCGGCTCTACGTCAGCGAGCCCGAGCTCAAGGCCTATTACGCCAAGAGCCCGGCCAAGATGCAGGCGCTGATGAACGCCTGGGCGGATGGTCTCAATTACTTCCTGGCGACGCACCCCGCGGTGAAGCCGCGCGTGCTCAAGCATTTCGAGCCGTGGATGGCGATGAGCTTCACCGAAGGCAGCATCGGCGGCGACATCGAGCGGATCGATCTGGATGGGCTGCGGGATTTCTACGGTGCCCGGGATGACGAGCTGGCCTGGATCCCCGACACGTTCCGCAAGACCGACAACGAGCCTCGCGGATCGAACGGGATCGCGATCATGCCGGGGCTCACCAGCAAGAAGCACGCGCTGCTTCTCATCAACCCGCACACCAGCTTCTTCTTCCGCTCCGAGCTTCAAATGAGCAGCGACGAGGGGCTCGACGCGTACGGCGCGGCGACCTGGGGCCAGTTCTTCATCTACCAGGGCTTCAACCCGCACATTGGCTGGATGCACACGTCGAGCGGAGTCGATGTCGTCGACGAGTTCGCGGAGAAGGTGGAGCAGAAGGGCAAGGCGCGCTGCTACCGCTACGGATCGGGGTGCAACCCGATCGGGCTTCGGCCCGTGACGATTCGCTATCGCCTCCCCAACGGCAAGCTCGGCTCGAAGAGCTTCACCACATTCTTCACGCACCACGGCCCCATCGTGCGCTCCGAAAATGGCCGCTGGATCAGCTTCGCGATGATGAACAAGCCGGTCGAGGCGCTCCAGCAAAGCTATTATCGAACCAAGGCGAGCGACCTCGCCTCATTCATGGAGATCGCGCAGCTCAAGGCGAACAGCTCCAACAACACGATCTTCGCCGACGACAAGGGGGAGATCGCTTATCTCCACCCGCAGTTCGTCCCGCGCCGCAACAACCGCTTCGACTACACGAAGCCCGTCGACGGGAGCGACCCGTCGACGGACTGGGGCTCGCTGTCGTCGCTCCCCGAGCTTCCGAACGTCGTCAATCCGCCCAATGGCTGGGTCGACAACAACAATAATGCGCCCTGGTCGGCCGCGGGGCCGTTCAGCCCCAACCCGAAGGATTATCCGAGATACATGGACATGTTCGGCGAGAATTTCCGCGGGCTCCATGCGCTGAAGCTGCTGACCGGAACCAAGGGCTGGACTCTCGAGAAGCTCCAGGCCGCGGCGTTCGACAGCTACCAGCCGGGCTTCGCGGCGCTGATCCCCTCGCTCCTCAAGGCTTACAATGCGCTGCCCGTGAACGACCCGCGCCGCGCCCGGCTAGAGCAGCCGATCGGCGTGCTTCGCCCGTGGGACTATCGCTGGAGCGGGGAGTCCGTCGCGCAGACGCTGGCGATGTTCTGGGGCGATGCGATGCAGAAGGCGCTGAACGCGCCCGCCGACGAACCCGGGAACAAGCGCATGATGCGCCTCGCGCGCGATACGACCGCCGAGCAGAAGGTCCAGGCGCTCGACGATGCGGTGGCGCGGCTGAAGCGCGAGTTCGGCCGCTGGCAGGTGCCGTGGGGCGAGGTCAACCGCTTCCAGCGTATTTCGCCCGCGATCGTGCAGCCGTTCAGCGACAGCGCGCCGAGCATTCCGGTACCCTTCGCAAGCAGCGCCTATGGCTCGCTCGCCGCGTTCGGCGCGTCACCCAAGCCGGGGACGGTGAAATGGTACGGCACGTCGGGGAATAGCTTCGTCGCCGTCGTCGAGTTCGGCCCGCGCGTCCGCGCCCATGCGGTGACCGCCGGCGGCGAAAGCGGCCATCCGGAATCGAAGCACTTCAACGACGAAGCGCTGCGCTATGCCTCAGGCGATTTGCGCGAAGTGTACTTCTGGCCGGACCAGCTCAAGGGGCACATCGAGAAAGTGTACCGGCCGGGGGAATAAGATGTTCGCCGGCGAAAGCCGGGGCACAGGAGCGCGTGAGCGCTGCTTCGCATCGCCCTGGACCCCGGCCTACGCCGGGGCACAGCTATTCCGCAAATTTATCCGTCGCGCGCACCAAGCCGTCGAGATTCCCCGGCTCGTTGAACAAATGCCCGGCATCCGGGATGATGTTGAGCTCGACTTCGGGCCAGGCCTGCTTGAGCTTCCACGCCGCAATCGGCGGAGTGCAGGTGTCGTGCCGCCCCTGGACGATTACGCCCGGGATCCCGCGCAGCTTCTCGGCGGCTCCGCGAAGCAGCTGGCCTTCCTCGAGCCAGCCGTTGTTCGCCATGTAGTGGTTCTCGATGCGCGCGACCGCGACCGCCACCTCGGGCGAGGTGAAATGCTCGACGGTTTCCGGGCTGGGCAGAAGGGTGACGATGTCGCCCTCCCACTTGCTCCACGCCTTGGCGGCCTTGAGCTGCTCGTCCTTGTCGCCGCTGGTCAGGCGCTTGCGATAGGCTTCGACCAGGTCGCCGCGCTCGTCTTCGGGAATGATCGCGACGAACTCGTCGAATTTGTCCGGATAGACCTGGCTCGCGCCGCCCTCCTTGTACATCCAGTCGATCTCATAGGGGTCGAACAGGAAGATCCCGCGAAGCACCAGCTCGGTGACCCGTTCGGGATGGGTGATCGCGTAGGCGAGTGAGAGGGTCGAGCCCCAGCTTCCGCCGAACACCTGCCACTTGTCGACCTTGGCGACTTCGGTGCGGAGCTTCTCGATGTCCTCAACCAGGTCCCAGGTCGTGTTGTTCTCGAGGCTCGCATAGGGCGTCGACTTGCCGCAGCCGCGCTGGTCGAACACCAGGATCTTGTACTTGTCAGGGTTGAACTGCCGCCGGTGGTCGGGGCTCGATCCGCCGCCGGGCCCGCCGTGAAGGAACACCACCGGCTTGCCGTCGGGATTGCCCGAAAGCTCCCAATAGAGACTGTGCCCGTCGCCGACGTCGAGCTTTCCGCTCTGGTACGGCTGAATCTCGGGGTAGAGCGTTCGGCGGGCTTTCGTCGGCATGTCCATCAGAAGCTGAATTCCTCGTAGATGTGGGACACATCGCCTTTCCACTCGCCATGAAAGCGCGCGAGAAGGCGGTCGGCGGGTGTCATGCCCGTTGCGACCACATCGCGCAACGGGTCGAGGAAGCCGCCTTCATTGTCGCCCGCGCTGTTGAGCTGCTCGCGGCGGGTCAGCCCTTCCGCGGCGACGTCGAGGACCCGGGCGGCGAACTCCTGCATGGTTTCGCCATCGGGAGTAATCGCTTCCAGCGCGAGCTTCGGGACGTCGTGCCGAAGCTTCTCGCGCTGCTCGATCGTCCAGTGCTTCACCAGGTCCCACGCCGCGTCGAGCGCTTGGGTCTCGTACAGCAGCCCGACCCACAAGGCCGGAAGCGCACAGATCCGGCTCCAGCGGCCGCCGTCGGCGCCGCGCATCTCGAGGAAGCTCTTCAATCGCACCTCGGGGAACGCGGTCGAGAGATGATCCGTCCAGTCGGTCAGCCGCGGCTTTTCGCCCGGCAGCTGCGACAATTTGCCGTCGAGGAAGGCGCGAAAACTCTCGCCGGCGACGTCGATATATTTGCCGTCGCGGTAGACGAAGTACATCGGCACATCGAGCGCATAGTCGCAGTAGCGCTCGTACCCGAACCCGTCCTCGAACACGAAGGGCAGCATGCCCGTGCGGTCGGGGTCGGTATCCTCCCATATATGGCTTCGGAAGCTCTTGTAGCCGTTGGGACGCCCTTCCGTGAACGGCGAGTTCGCGAAGAGCGCGGTCGCGACCGGCTGGAGCGCGAGGCCGACGCGGAACTTCTTCACCATGTCCGCTTCGGACCCGTAGTCCAGGTTCGTCTGGATCGTGCAGGTGCGGAGCATCATGTCGAGCCCGAGCTTGCCGACCTTGGGCATGTAATTCAGCATGATCGCGTAGCGGCCCTTGGGCATGACCGGCAGGTCGGCGCGAGTCTTGTCGGGCCACATTCCGGTGCCGAGGAAGCCGAGGCCGAGCTTGTCGCCGATCATCTTGCACTGACCGAGGTGGCGGGCGGCCTCGGAGCAGGTCTGGTGGAGGTTCTTCAGCGCCGCGCCGGAAAGCTCGAACTGGCCGGCGGGCTCAAGGCTGATCGTCCCGTCGGGGCCGCTCAGCGCGATCACATTGCCGTTCTCCCGCACCGGCTGCCACCCGAACTGGGTGAGGCCGTGAAGCAGGTCGCGGATTCCACCGGGCTCGTCGTAGGACGGCGCGCGGTGATCGTCGCGGCGATAGACGAACTTCTCGTGCTCCGTCCCGATCCGCCAATTGTCGCGCGGCTTCTCGCCGCCCGAGAATTCCGCGAGCAGATCGGCTCGGCTGTGGATGAGCGGGCTTTCGCGGTCGTCGGTTCGGGTGGTCATGGGCGGCGGCGCTTAGCGCCAGTCGCCCACGAGCGCCATATAGGCCGACAGTGCGGCGAGAGCGGCCGTCTCGGCCCGGAGGATCCGCGGGCCGAGCGAGATCGCCGATGCCCTGGAGCCGCGGACGAACGCCCGTTCTTCGTCGGTGAACCCGCCCTCCGGCCCGACAAGGATCGCGGCGGGCCCTTCGCGCAAGGCGCTCACGAGTGGCTCGCCCCCTGTCTCGTCAGCGAAGTAGAGGATCCGCGCGGGATCGAGTTCCTCGATGAAACGCGCGAGCTTCATGGGCTCGACGATCTCCGGCACGCGCGTGCGCCCGCATTGCTCGGCCGCTTCGATCGCGATGCTCTCGAGCCGATCGAGCCGCACGCGCTCGGCGACGGTGCGGTGGGTCATCACCGGAACCAGCCGCGCCGCGCCGAGCTCCGTCGCCTTCTCCACGAGCCAGTCGGTCTGTGCGCGCTTCACGGGCGCGAAGGCGAGCCACACGTCGGGAATGCTCTCCGCCTCGCGCGTCTTCCGCTCGACGGATAGCACCATCCGCTTCTTCGCCGCCTCGGAAATGCGCGCGAGCCACTCGCCCGAAAGCCCGTCGAACGCGAGCAGCTCCGCGCCCACGCCGAGCCGCAGCACATTGCCGAGATAGTTCGCCTGACCCGCGGCGAGCTCGACGGCCGCGCCCTCGCTCAGGGGCTGCCGAACGAACAGCCGCGGAAGGCTCTTCGGCGGCCAGGCCGGGGTCGCCGTCACGAAGCAGGCGGTCCGCTGATCACGGCGGGTGAATATCTGTAGGAGACCGGCGTTTCCGCCTCCTTGAGGCTGCGCAACGGCAGGCGCTGCCTGGCGCAGAACAGGCGCGTTCCACTGAGCCGCGCTGCGCCTGTCGCGATGCTTTCGTCGGGCACCATGCCCGCGCGGGTAATATGCTCGATCAGCTGGCCCGAGGTCAGGTCCATGTACATCACCCTCCCGCGCAGCTCGTCGAGCAATTGCATCAGCCCGAGCCGCACGCCGGGATCGAGCGGCATGGGCCGGGAGAAAGCGAGGACGTTCCCGTAGGAGATTCCGTTTCGCTGGGTCATGTTCACCAGCACCGAAACCTGCTGGTAATGCTCGCTGAGTTCTTTGCGCAGCCCGGGATCGAGATGTGCCGTGACGCCGTCGGCAATCGCCGCGTCCCAGGCGCTGCTGTCATATTCCTTGCTCGGGATTCGAAGGACGAACTTCGGAAAGGCGGGTTCGCTATAGACTGGCGCCGGATCGAGGCGGTCGCCGCTCGCCATGAGCCGGCTCTCGAGCCGGTCGAGCTGCGTGATCAGACACGGCATCACCACCCGCCATTCGACCGACGACGCATAATGGTCGCCGACCTCGCCTCGAATTGCGGCCGTTGCCGTCTTCGTCTTGCTGCGCCAGCTGAGGTTTTCGGCCCATTGCTGGGCGGCGAGCGCGATGATGACGCCGAGCGTCACGATCGCCAGCTCCCACGCGACCGCGTTCCACCCGTGCGGCGGCTTCAGCCGGAGCATTCTGAACATGCGCTACCCCCACAACGGAGCCTAGCCGCTCGACCGGCGAACGGCTAGCTCACGTCGTGAAAGGTCCCGCGGGCCGATCCGGCGAGCGGCCCGGTTGTCGGATCGCGCTCAGTGCGAGTGCGGCGGCCGGACGAACTCGAGCGGGTTGCGCCCCCTGTTCTCGATATCGCCGCAAGTCACCGGCAGAACCGCCTTGAAACCTGCGGTTCCGTCCGCTTCGTTCGGCGCTATGCTGTTCGCATTGGTGGCGCCCTGTCCCGCCTGCAAGGTCATTCCGTGAAGCACGACTTCACGCAGATCGAGCGGAAGCACGTCGCTCTTGTCGAACCCGGAAGCGAAGGTGCTGCTCGCGTTGAGGTCGTAGGTGTGAACGAAGTGGACGTTCCCGTCCATGTCCGGATCGACGTTGCCGAACGGGATGACGATCGGGCCGTAGGTAACCAGCCCTTCGGCGAGCTCGACATAATTGTCGCTGTCCGCGTCCTGCCCGGGGCTCGGGCAGGTGGAATTGGCGGGCCGGGCGTCTTCGACCCGCCCGTGGATATGTCCGACGTGCGCGACGCCTGGCTCCAGCCCGGTCGCGTCGATCTGCACCGTCAGATAGCGCTGGCCGCGCAGCTGCATGCTGATCGTGCCCGAAGCTCCGCTACGGTTGAGCGCGGACAGCGTCCCTTTCTGGGTTTCGATCAGCAGTTTTTGAGGCGCGGCGAGCGCCGGTATCGCGAGGCTCGTCGCCGCGATCAGGGCTGCCGCCGCGCAGCCCTGCAAGATGCGTCTGGATTGGGTCATGCTTTCGCTCCTACCGTCCGAGCGGCGTTAACAAGGACTTTACCAAACTCGTTCCGCTCGAACGTGAAGCTACGTTCGCAAGGTCGCTCCGGATGCAGAAAATCGTTCGGTTCGTGCTAATCCGCCGAAAATGACCGCCATCGACATCGTCCCCGATAGCGAGCGGCGCGGGTTCATCGGCGCGCTTCCGCCGCGGCTAAGGCCTTATGCGAGCTTGATGCGGCTCGACCGGCCGATCGGAAGCTGGCTGCTCTACTGGCCCTGCGCCTGGAGCATTGCGCTGGCCGGTGTCGGCGGGCGCTGGGACCTGTTCCTGTGGCTCGCTCTCGGCGCGTTCGCGATGCGCAGCGCGGGGTGCGTCTACAACGACGTGGTCGACCGCGACCTCGACCGGATGGTCGAACGGACGCGCCTGAGGCCGCTTGCGAGCGGACGCGTCTCGTTGCGCTCGGCGTGGACGTTGACCGCGGGCCTTTCCCTCTTCGGCCTGATCGTGCTGCTTCAGCTCAATCTCACGGCGGCGATCGTTGCCGTCCTCAGCATCGCGCCGGTGGCGGCCTACCCCTTCATGAAGCGCATCACCTGGTGGCCCCAGGCATGGCTCGGGATCGTCTTCTCCTGGGGGGCGCTGGTCGGCTGGCCGGCGGTGACGGCAAGCCTGTCCTGGACTCCGTTCCTACTCTGGTTCGGAAGCATTGCCTGGGTGGTCGGGTACGACACGCTCTATGCGATCCAGGACATCGAGGATGACGCGTTGGTCGGAGTCAAATCCTCGGCGCGCAGGCTCGGCGGCCAGGCGCCGCTCGGAATCGCGATCTTTTACCTGGTTGCACTGCTGCTGTGGGGCTCGGCAATCTGGTCCGTCCGCCCGGATTGGGTGGCTCTGCTCGCGCTGCTGCCGGCGGCAGTCCACCTCGCCAATCAGGCGCTCCGCGCCGACCCGCGCGACGGCGAGCTCGCGCTCGAGCTTTTCCGCTCCAACCGCACGTGCGGCTTCCTCGTCTTCCTCGGCATGCTGGCGGTCGGCCTTTCCAGCCGCTAGTCGGCTGCGCATGCAATCCCCGGAACAGGCGCGCAAAATCGCCGAACGCCTCGTCGAACAAGGCATTGCGGCCGGCGCGACCGCGGCCGATGCCCTTTACGCTGCAGACCGCTCGTCGATGGTGCAGGTGCGCCTCGGCGAGACCGAAAGCGTCAGCCGGTCCGAAGGCGAGCAGATCGGACTCAGGCTGTTCCTCGGGCAGCGCTCGGCGACAGTCGCGTCTTCGGACCTGTCCGGCGAGGCGCTCGGCGTGCTCGTCGAGCGCTGCCTCGCCATGGCCCGCGAAGCGCCGGAGGACCCATACGCCGGTCTCGCGCCGCCCGCGCTTCTGCAAAACGGCGAAACGCCCTCCCTCGACGGCTACGACCCGCGCGAGCCGGACCCGGCGGAGCTGCGCGCCCGCGCCCTCGAGGCGGAGCAGGCCGGGCGCGCCGTCGAGGGAGTCACCAACTCGAGCGGGGCCGGCGCGAGCGCGTCCGCTTCGACCATCGCGCTGGCGACGTCGGGCGGCTTCTCGGGCGCCTACAGCACGAGCGGCCACGCCTGCGGCGCCGACATGGTGGCAGGCGAGGGCGGGTCGATGCAGCGCGATCACGAATACGACAGCGTGCGGCACCAGGAAGACCTCGAAAGCGCCGCCGCGATCGGCCGCCGCGCCGGTGAGCGGGCGGTTGCGCGGCTCAACCCCACGCGCCCCAAAGCGGGCAAATATCCGGTCATATTCGATCCGCGCGTCTCGTCGGGCCTGCTCGGCCACCTCGCCGGCGCGATCAACGGCTCCTCGGTCGCGCGCAAGACCAGCTTCCTTCGCGACAAGCTCGGGACGGCGGTGTTCGGCAAGGGCGTGACGATCGTCGACGATCCGCTGCGGCTGCGCGGCTTGCGTTCGCGCCCGTTCGATGGCGAAGGAGTAAGAGTGTCTCGGCAGGAGCTGGTCTCGGACGGTATCCTCAATCAATGGATCGCCGACAGCGCGGCTGCCCGCCAGCTCGGGATCGAACCCACCGGCCACGCCGCGCGCGGAGTCGGCGGAGCGCCCGGTGCTTCCCCAAGCAATCTCTACATGGAGGCGGGCAGCCGGACCCGCGAACAATTGCTCGCAAGCGTCCCCGAAGCCGTGCTGGTGATCGAGCTGATTGGCCAAGGCGTGAACGGAGTGACCGGCGACTACAGCCGCGGCGCGGTTGGGTTCATGGTGCGTGGAGGCGAAATCGCCGAGCCGCTCGCGGAGATCACGATCGCCGGAAACCTGATCGACATGTTCGCCACGCTGGAGCCGGCGAGCGACCTGGAGTTCCGCCGCGCGATCGATGCGCCGACGATCCTCGTTCCCGAGATGACGGTGGCGGCGGCCTGAACCGCCGCCGTGTCAGCCGCAGTCGTTACTTGACGTCCGGGGCCCAGAATACGTGGGTGATCGCTTTCTGGCCGTCGCCGAACTCTTTCAGGAAGACGTCGGGCCTTCCCAGCCCGTCCTTGTGGATCGCGCGTCCCCATTCGGCCGGGCTGTTGCCGGTCGGTTGAGACGGCGGCGTCTGCGGAACGGCGCGTCCGACCTGGCGAATGCCGAAATTGGTCGCGGTCGTCGCCGACGTGTAGCCGTCGTCGTGATTGTAGATGATATTCAGCTCGTCATAATCGTGCGCGTTCGGATGCTCGTTGCTGGGTCCGTAATCGAAGCCGTTGTAGACTCCCCCCGCAGGCGCATTCGTATAGTCCATGCACGTCCCGAGGTTCCGGTTGGCAAACGTTTCGTCCTGGTGATCGAGACCCCAGTCGTGGCCGATCTCCTGGCAGGCAACCAGCGAACGCCACGCGGCCTGATTGTAGGGCGCATGGTCGTGATAGCTGTCGTTGAGCTTGGTCGTGGCCTGGCTGATGTGACCGTTCGTCAGCCAGATCGAGGCTATGCCCAGCCAGCCGCGGCGCCCGTAAGCAGCGTTGCAAACCAGCACTTGTCCGGCGATCGGACTGCACTTCTTGGGATCGACCGTTACCGACCGCGTGCTAAGGCTCAGCTCGGTCGACCTCTCCCAGTCCGAGAGCGAACCGCCGACCGCCGTGTTCCACTTGGACGCAATCGCCGTATTTATCCTCAGCGCCAGACTCGATCCGTTCCCGGCCCAATGGTACCCATTCCAGCTGTGATTGGCGGACGCCGGAACAATCGTTCCCAGCGCAACGGCAGCCGCAAGGGCAAGTCGAACAGTGCTTTTCATGAACGCCCCCGTTCAAGATAGGGCGGTCCGCAACGGATCGCCTCTGAAACGGACGCTCTGCCTGAATCGAATGGCTGTCAAGATATTGTAAAACCGAGCTTAGTTCGTACCTCGCTGCGCCGATCGCGACCCATCAGCTGCGGACGCTGAATTCGAAGCTGCCGCGATATTCGCGGCCCCTGACGGTGGCGCGCCAGTCGACCCGATAGCTGCCGGACTCGACCCCGGACAGCGGAAGCGAATAATCAGCCGACTCGCCTACGGCGTGCACCATCATCGGCATCGTTCCCTCATGTCCGGTGACGGTCACTTCATCGAGGCGCGCAGGTGGATCGAAGTGAAGCACCAGCTCGTCGACCGGTCCGACAACCGCCGACCCGGCTGCAGGCCGAGAGCTTTGAAGAATTGAGCTGGGCTGGCTGCCGACCGCGCGGGTCGGAGGCGCCGCACAGGCCGCGGGGCTGAACGCCATGACCCCCAGGATCAGCCCAAGGCGCTTCACAAGCCTTGCGCGACCGGCGCCAGCGCCAGCCGCGCGATCTCGATCTTCGGACAGCGGTCCATCACCACCTTCAGGCCCGCGGCTTCGGCCTTCGCAGCCGCCTCCTCGTTGATCACGCCGATCTGCATCCACACCGCTTTCGCGCCGACGAAGATCGCTTGCTCGACAGCCTCGGCCGCCGCGTGGGGTCTGCGGAAGATGTCGACGATGTCGATCGGAACTCCGATCTGCGCAAGCTCGCGCCACACGAACTCGCCGTGGACATGCTCGCCCGTGATCTGGGGGTTCACCGGAAGCACGCGATAGCCGCGATCCTGCAGGAATTTCATCACTCCGTAGGAGGGACGGTCCGGCCGGTCCGATGCGCCGACCATCGCGATCGTCCGCGCATTGGTCAGGAGCTCGGCAATATCCTCGTCGCTCGTCAGCGGCATCGTCTCATCCTTTCGCTTGGGCTCAATGCGCCACCGTCTCCAACAGTTTCGCGGCGATGGCCTCGAAGGCTTGCGCATCGGGGCCGCCGGAAGCGGCCGGAGGCTCTCCCGCGTCCGAAGCCTCGCGGATCGCAAGCGATAGTGGCAACCGCCCGAGGAAGGGCACGCCCATCTCTGCAGCGGCAGCTTCCGCGCCGCCGGTCCCGAACGGGTGCGAAGCCTCGCCACAATGCGGGCATGTATAGGTCGCCATGTTCTCGACGATGCCGAGGATGGGGACGCTCATCTTGTTGAACAGGTCGATAGCCCGCCGCGCGTCGATCAGCGACAGGTCCTGCGGGGTCGAGACGATCACCGCCCCGGCGGGCCGAGAGCGCTGGATCAGCGACAGCTGGACGTCGCCCGTCCCTGGCGGGAGGTCGACGATCAGCAGCTCGCTATCCCCCCAGTCCGCCTCGACCAGTTTGGCAAGCGCGCCCGTCGCCATCGGCCCGCGCCAGGCGAGCGCGTGCCCGGGAGAAACGAGGTGCCCGAGCGACAGGAACTTGATCCCGTGCGCTTCGACCGGGATCAGCTGCTCGCCCTGTGCCGTGGGCTTGTCGCTGCTTCCGAGCAGCGTCGGCTGCGACGGGCCATAGACGTCGGCGTCGATCAGCCCGACCTTTCGCCCCGTCCGCGCGATCGCGATCGCGAGGTTCGCCGAGACCGTGGACTTGCCAACCCCGCCCTTGCCGCTGCCGATCGCGATCAGAGTCCGCTTCGGCTCGGCCGCGGTCATCGCGATTCGGGCTTCCGTCACTCCGTCCCGGCCGAGAACCGCGGAGCGCAGCGCCTCCTCCACCGACGACCGCTCTGCCGCGGAAAGGCCAGTCGCGTCGACGATCAGCGTCGCAACGCTGCCGGCCAGCTTGCGCGAGCGGATTCGATCTTCATGCGGGAGGTTGCGCAGAAGCTCGGGAACGTCGGCCATGAAGAGCACATAGGAACCGCGCAGCGGCTTGCCACTGTTATTCGCCCCCGCACCCTCTATATTCTCCGCCGATGAGCACATTCCTGGGGTGGGGCGGCCGCATTCGCGGTCTTTTCGCCGATACAAAGGGCCCGTGGGGGCAAAGCGGAAGCGGCGAAGAGCCGCCGCCGGGAGACGATCACGGCGGCGGCCCATGGGGCGAACCGTCGGGGAGCGGCCGCCGGCCGTTGAGCGGGCGCTCGCCGGTCAATCCGCTCGAAGACCTCCTTCGCCGCGGACGAAGCCGCTTCGGCGGCGGCGGCGGCGGGTTTCCCGGACGGCCCGACCGCTCGCTGATCCTGTGGGCGGTCGTTGCTGTGGTCGCCATTTTCCTGGTCTTCACCAGCTTCCACGTCATCTCGCCTGGCGAGCGCGGGGTCGTGACCCGGTTCGGCCGCTACAGCTCCACGCTCGGACCCGGCGTCGGGATCACCTTGCCGGCGCCGGTCGACCGCGTTCGGAAGATCGATGTCGAAAGCATCCGAAGCATCGACCTTGGCTCGCAGAGCAGCGAGGACCTGATGCTGACCGGCGATCAGAATTTGCTCGACATCGCTTATTCGGTTCGCTGGAACATCAAGGCTCCGGAACTCTATCTCTTCCAGCTGGCACAGCCGGACGAGACCATCCGTCAGGTCGCCGAAAGCGCGATGCGCTCGGTCGTCAGCCAGGTCACGCTCCAGGATGCGATGGGCGACCAGCGCGGCGAGATCGAGGGCCAGGTCGTTGACCGGATGCAGCGCATCCTCGACGGCTATCGCTCCGGAATCCACGTGCAGGGCGTCGCGATCCAGCAGGCGGACCCCCCGGGCGAGGTCAATGACGCGTTCAAGGAGGTGACCGCCGCGCAGCAGGACGCCAAGTCCTATGTCAACCAGGCCAACGCCTATGCGCTCCAGCTCACGGCCAAGGCGCAGGGCGAGGCCGCTGCGTTCGACAAGGTCTATGAGCAGTACAGGCTCGCGCCCGAGGTGACTCGCCGACGCATGTATTACGAGACGATGGAGCAGGTGCTCTCGAAGGTCGACAAGACCGTGATCGAAGCGCCCGGGGTCACGCCCTATCTGCCGCTGCCCGAAGTCAAGAAGCAGCAGCAGCAGAGCCAGGAGCGGCAGCAATGACCGGCTTCATCCGCAACCGCCCGGTCGTCTCGGCTGTAATCGCGTTCCTCGCCCTCATCCTTGTGCTCAGCAGCTTTCCGATCGTTCCCGAGACGAAGCAGGCGGTGGTCGTCCGCTTCGGCAAGCCCGAGCGCATTCTGAATCGCTATCAGGAGGGGAGGCCGATCGGAGCGGCGGGCGCGGGGCTGTCGTACAAGGTCCCGTTCGTCGATCAGATCGTGTGGATCGACAAGCGCGTGCTCGATGTCGACATGGAGCCGCAGCCGGTCCTTTCGACCGATCAGCGGCGGCTGATGGTCGACGCGTTCGCGCGGTATCGGATCGTCGATCCGTTGCTGATGTACATCCGCTCGACGACCGAGGAGAATTTGCGGAGCCAGCTCCAGACGATCCTTCGCTCCGAAGTCCGCAACGAGCTAGCCAAGCAGCAATTCGCCGCGCTTCTGTCGCCCGAGCGTCAGGGCGTGATGGACGATGTCCGCAAGTCGCTCGACGTCCAGGCCCAAAGGTTCGGAGTGCAGATCATCGACGTACGGATCAAGAAGACCGACCTGCCCGATGGAGCGCCGCTGCAGTCCGCGTTCGAAAGCATGCGCACCGCGCGGCTGCAGGAGGCGCGCTCGATCCGGGCGCAGGGCGCGAAGCAGGCGCAGATCATCCGCGCGCAGGCCGACGCCGACGCCTCCAAGACCTATGCCGCGAGCTTCGGCAAGGACCCGCAATTCTACGATTTCTACCGCGCCATGCAGTCCTATCTGACGACGTTCGTTGGCGACGGACAGGACAAGCCCGCCCCGACGAACATCATCCTGTCGCCCCAGAACGACTATCTGAAGGAATTCACTGGACGCACGAAGTGAGTCCCGCATTCTCGCAAAAGTGAACTGTGGCGTTCAAATGACGTTAAGCGGTTAAGGCCATTAGCGCCCTTGCGTCTCACACCAAATGATGGAGTATCGATGCGCTCGAAGGAGTCCGGAAAAGTGCGCTACGCCTACGGGGTCGCAATGGCCCTGCTGCTCG
>Ga0207706_10002971_pt1 | contig 16353 bp, 12 predicted proteins | sample KBSC53metaG_FD_184318 | JGI IMG/M metagenome (GOLD analysis project Ga0207706, IMG submission 184318) | Corn rhizosphere microbial communities from Kellogg Biological Station, Michigan, USA - KBS C5-3 metaG (SPAdes) (version 2) | ecosystem: Host-associated > Plants > Roots > Rhizosphere > Soil ... | reverse complement strand
TGGCCGTCAAGACCGCGACCTTGGCACCGTCGGGGAACTGCTCCTTCAGATGGGTGACCCATGCCAGGACGTCGACGTAGGACGGCAGCGACCACACAGTGGTGAAGGGGAACTGTCCGGGGTTGTTCGCTGACCGGCCACCTGCGTTGCCGGCGATGATCGGGACGCAGTGCTGCCCGGCGACCGGGCTCGCCGCCGCGACGTTCGCCGTGGCGATGGTGCCGTTGATGAACTGGACCTTGTCGGACTGAATGAGCTTCTGAGTCGCCGCGACGGTCTTGTCAGGGGCAAACTGGTCGTCAGCGAGGACGAGCTCGAGCTTGAACGGGAGCTTGCCTTGGTCGTTGTAGTAGTCGACCGCGGCCTGCTGTGCGGCCCCGAGCGGCGCAAGCGCGACGGCCGCGGGGCCGGTCAGTGCGAGCGGCGACCCGATCTTCACGGTCCCGCTGAGGGGCTTGGTGATGTCCTCTGGGCACTTCGACAGATCGATGCCGAGCTCCTGGGCAGCCTTTTCGGCCGCGCTCTTTCCTCCGGTGCCGCCCGAGTCGCCGGAAGAGTTCTTCGTGTCGCCCGACGGTGAGCTACAGGCGGCGACGAGCACTGCGACGAGGGCCGCCAGCGCTGCTGTTCTCAGTTTGGTACTCACTTCTCTCCTTAGGGCAGGTCCTCGGTCAGAGGTTGCGGGCGGCGTCGGTGGATCCGACTCCGGTTCGATCGAGATGGTTGGCCGGGCCCGTCGGGCTCGGGGCAGGAAGCCGGCGCTCCGACGGGCCCGCCGCTCGGGCTACGGTCGACGGTGTCCCTTGGGGCACGCGCCGAGGCTGACGCGGCTCGACCAGGACGACGGTGGCGAGCAGCTTGCGCCCCAGCCCGGCGAGACCGCTGCGGAGCGTGAAGGTGATGACGATGATGATCACGCCGAACGCGACGCCGGCCAGATTCTGGCTCCCGTTGATGCTCGACAGGTCGGTCGCCCACTGGGGCACGTAGTAGATGACGAAGCCGCCGAGGACCGGGCCCCACAGTGTTGACGCGCCGCCGATGACCATCCCCGCCAGGAAGGTCAGCATCAAAAGCAGGGAGAAGGTGGCCGGGGTGAGGATGCCGGTGGTGACGGCGAACAGGCTGCCCGCCAGTCCGGCGATGCCGGCTGAGGTCCCGAAGGTGAGCGTGCGCGCCGCGGTCCGGTTGACGCCCATGATGACGGCGGGTGTCTCGTTGTCGCGCAGAGCCAGGATGCTGCGGCCGAAGCGACTGCGAACGAGGTTGCGCACGACCAAGCACGACAGCAGGAGCCCGATGACGGCCAGCCAGTAGTGGAAGTAGACCGTGCCGTCGAAGCCGGCGAAGTACGCGGCGTCCGGCGGAGGGTAGGAGATCCCGAAGAGGCCCGACGAGCCACCGGTCAACTGGTCCATCCGGGTGATGACGGCGGGGAAGATCAGGCCGACCGCCAGGGTCACCAGGGCCACGTAGATCCCCTTCAGCCGCAGCGCGGGGAACGCCACGACGACACCGACCACGAAGCTGCCGGCGATCGCGACGACGAAGGTGATCGGTGGGGCGACGTCATAGCTCGTGATGAGCACACCCGTGGTGTAGGCGCCGATCCCGAAGAACGCGGCGTGGCCGAGCGAGATCTGGCCAGCGAAACCGGACAGGAGGTTGAGACCGACGATGACCATCGCGTAGATGCAGGCCTGCGTTATCTGGCCCAACCGGAAGGGCTCGAGCACATAGGGGAGGGCGCAGAGCGTGATGACGAGAAGAGCGGCTCCCGCGATCTGGATGCTGCGCTGGAGTCGACCTCCTTCTACGATGACCAGGCGACGTCGCTGGGAGCTCATATGCGCTCGACCTCCCGCGAGCCGAACAGGCCGCTCGGCCTGACCATCAGGACAATGAGCAGGATGACGAGAGCCACGGCCAGCTTCAGGCTGTCGCCGATGAAGCCGACATAGCTCGCGATGAGGTTCTCGGTCACCCCGATGACCAGGCCTGCGATCACAGCGCCGATCGGGCTGTCGAATCCCCCCAGGGTTGCTGCCGCACAGGCGTAAATGATGAAGGTGAAGAACATGCCGGTGGACAGCGTCGTGCTGGGCGCGATGAGCGGACCGATGACGGCACCGACCGCACCGGCCAGCACCCAGCCCAGCGCGTTCATCCGGGAGACCCGTACGCCCACCAGGACGGCCGAGTCAGGGTTGCTGGCAGAGGCCCTCATGGCCAATCCCAGGCGGGTGAACCGGAACACCGCGTACAGCGCGGTGACCACGATCGCCAGCGCCCCGAGGATCACCAGCTGCTGGTACCGCAGCCGCGCGCCCAGGATCGAGATGTAGTCGTCCGGCGCGTCCGGCACGAGCGCGGGGAAGGCGTGCGGATCTCCGCCCCAGATGACGCCGGCGAGCGCATTGATCCCAAGGAACAGTCCGATGCACACGATCAGTACCGGGTATTCCGCGTCCCTGCCGAAGGGCCTGACCAGGGTTCGCTCGATCACGCCGCCGAGACCGGCACCGAGCAGGACGCCACCTCCGATCGCCAAGAGCAGAGGGACACCGTGGTTCGACAGGCTCCACGCCACGAACGTGCACAGCATCGCCATTTCGCCCTGTGCGAGGTTCAGCGCCTTGCTGCCGCGGTAGGTGCAGACCAGGGCCAGCGCCAGGAAGCCGTAGACGGCACCGTTGACGATCCCCTGCACCAGCCGGGTCATGAGCAGCTCCCACTCCATGGCGCGCCGACCTCAGTACCCGAGGTACGCGGCACGCACCGCGTCGCTGTCGCTGAGCGTCTCGGCATCGCCGGACCGAGTGATCGAGCCGACCTCGAGCAGGTAGCCCCGCGTCGCGATGCTGAGCGCGATCGCGGCGTTCTGTTCGACGATGAGCATGCCCATGTCCCACTCCTTGTTGATTGCCTCCAAGGACGCGAAGAGCTCTCTGGTCAGCTTCGGCGACAGCCCGAGGCTCGGCTCGTCGCACAGCAGCAGCCGCGGACGGCTCATCATCGCCCTCGACACGGCCAACATCTGCTGTTCGCCGCCCGACAACAGACCCGCCTTCTGGCGGCGACGCTCAGCCAGCCGAGGGTAGGTCTCATACCACCGGTCGATGTCGCTGTTGACCCCCACCGCGTCACGCCGCGACAGCGCGCCGGCCCGCAGGTTCTCCTCCACGGTCAGGTCGACGAACGTCCCTCGTCCCTGGGGTACCTGCACCAGCCCACGGCGCACAATCTCGTCCGCCCGGGCCCGCGAGACGTCGACCCCGTCGAGGAGGATCGTTCCCCTCCGGCTGATGACTCCTGAGATCGCGCGCATCAGCGTGGTCTTCCCCGCGCCGTTCGCGCCGAGCATCACCACGATCTCCCCCGAGCGCACGTCGAGGGACACCTGGTGCAGTACGTCGCCCGCGCCGTAACCGGCCGACACGTCGTGCAGCTCGAGGTTCACGCCGGCGTCCCCAGGTAGGCCGAGACGACTTCTGGGTGGATCTGGATCTCACGCGGCGTGCCTTCCGCGATCTTCCTTCCGAAGGACATCGCCACCACCTTGTCCGAGATGCCCATGACCAGACCCATGTGGTGCTCGACCAGCAGCACCGTGAGCCCGAAGTCGTCGCGCACCTGACGGATGAGCTCACCGAGCTGGTGAACCTCCTCGTGCGTCAGGCCGCCAGCCGGCTCGTCGAGCATGAGCAGCTTGGGTCGTGCGGCCAGTGCGCGGGCGAGCTCGAGCCGCTTCAAGGTCCCGTACGGCTTGTCGCCGGCCCGCTCGAAGGCCAGGTCGGCCAGTCCGAGCCGCGCGAGCAGCTCGAACGCCTCCGCCCGCAGCGCACGCTCCTCGCGGGCGACGCCCCATCGGACGAGAGACCGCAGGAATCCCGAGCGGCCGTGCGGGTGAGCGCCGGCCATCGTGTTCTCGAGGAACGTCATCGAGGGGAAGAGGCCGAGGTTCTGGAACGTCCGCGCCACGCCCCTGCCTGCGATCCTGTACGCGGGACTGTCAAGAAGGTCCTGGCCGTCGAGCAACGCCCGGCCCGACGTGGGGCGGTACACGCGGCTGATGCAGTTGAAGAGCGAGGTCTTACCAGCCCCGTTCGGGCCGATCAGACCGCAGATGCTTCCGGACTCGACCACGAAGGACAGTCCGTCAAGGGCGGTGATGCCGCCGAACTCCAGGGTCACGTCCTGCACGTCGAGAACCGCCAAGGCAAGCACCCCTTCACGCTCGTCGCTGCCTCTATCGCTCCCACTCGCCGGGAACGATCCGAGGTCTCGCATGGTGGTCCGAGTGGCGCCCGTCACCCAATCGCCAGTTCCGGACGCCGGAACGAGGCCCGCTCTTGCGGTGTGGCTCGTCAGGGTGAGCGCCGCGTGCCTGCCCGAGGCAGGAAGAACGCGGTGGTGACCACGCCCGCGCTCGCAGCGACGCCCAGGAGGAACGTCCACCGGAAGTCAACGCGTGCGAGCGGTTCGCCCACAGCAGACAGGGAGAGGATCAGCGAGACCAGCGCGGTCATGACCGCCGAACCGACCCACCGGCCCAGGGAGCTGACGGCGTTCACCACCCCGAGGTCACCGCGGTCCACGTGGTCGATGACCAGCAGCGGAATCGCGCCGTAGCAGATGAAGAGCGCCACCATCGTCACTGTCAGTCCGGCGACCAGGGCAAGGGGCACGGCCGGTGCGAGCACCATCGTCGCCGACCCCACGACGGCCAGCACACCTGCGGTCGCCACGGCCGTGCGAACCCCTCGGCGTCGGACTGACCACACCCCGAGTGGCGCGCCCACGGAGCCCAGGAGGGTGCCCGGCAGCAGGTAGACCAGGGCGACGACCAATGGCGATGCCGGACCGCCGGCGATGATCGCCGGGTCCGCCTGCGCGAGGATCGGGATGGTGACCATCGGCACGAAGACCGCACTGACCGCGCACATCGAGGTGAGCGTCGAGACCACGACGGTGCGGTTGCGCAACAGCCGACCCGGGAGGATCGGATGGGTCACCCGCCGCTCGACCGACACGAAGACAGCTGCCACCACCGCACCGGCCGCGAGGCAACCGAGCACGACGGGCGACCCCAGCCCCAGCCGCGCCGCCCGCGACAGTGGAAGCAGGATGAGGACCAGGGCTCCCGAGAGGAGCAGCGCCCCGAGCAGATCGACCCGGCCGCCGGCAGACGGCTCCGTCGCCCGGGCACAAGTGGAGACCGCGGCGATCGCCGCGACGCACACCGCGACCGGGAGCCAGAACACGGTGCGGTAGTCCGAATGACTCCCCCCGAAGCCCGCGACCACCAGCGCGGCGCCAGCGCCTGCGGCCAGCAGCACGGACGCCAGGCTGACCGACCGGTGCAGGCGCTCGCCCTCGAGTTCGGACTGGAGGAGGCCGATGGCGAGCGGGTACAGCGGGGCCGCGATGCCTTGCAGCACCCGGCCAGCGATGAGGAGCGGAAAACTCGGCGTCGTCGCCACCAGGACAGAGCCCGCCAGGGCGATGGTCAGCGCCAGGATCAGGACCCGGCGATAGCCGAAGAGGTCACTGAGGCGCCCCAGGAGCGGCGTGACCACGGCCGAGGCGAGGAAGGCCGACGTGAGCACCCAGGTCGCGGTGGAGGGGCTCACGTGGAGCTGATCGGCGATCGTCCCGAGCAACGGGAACGCCAGTGACGGCGCCAGCCCGGCCAGGACAGCGACCGGCGTCACAGCGAGCGTCGGCCTCGTCCCGCGCGGCGCTCCGCGCGAAGCCGGGGCAGAGCGCGCCCGAACGCTCTCGGCCGGGCTCCTCGTCACCCGGCCGCTGCCGCCGTGCCTGCGATCCGTCCGAACACCGCAGCCTTCCCGAGTGCCGTCCCGCTGTAGTACCCGGAACCGTGGAATCCGCCGACCACCTCGCCTGCCGCGAACAACCCGTCCAGGGGCGCGCCGTAGACGTCGAGGACCCGCATCGAGGCATCGACGGTGAGCCCGGCGAACGTCGAGGTGAGACCTGGCTTGGTCGGGTAGCCGTAGTACGGCGGCGTGGTGATCGGCACGGCACCCGGCCCACCGTCCTGGGACATCGGCCGGCCGAACTCGGCGTCCACCCCCGACTCGACGGCCGCGTTGTAGCGCTCCACCGTGGCCGTGAGGATGTCGGGGTCGAGGTCGAGCATCTCGGCGAGCTCGGCGATCGTGTCAGCCTGCCTGAACAATCCCGCCTGCTTCGCCGCCTTGAGGTCAAGCGGGGCGGCGAACTCGTCGGAACGCTGGAGCACCGGCTCGTCGAAGATCTCGAAGGCAATGCCTCCGGGTTGGTCGACGCAGATCCGTCCCAGCTCCTTGTACCGCAGCTCCTCGTTGGCGAAGCGGACGGCATCGCGGTTGACGACGATCGCACCCTTGTAGTTGGGATAGAGGAGCATCGGCTCTGCGGCCGGACGGTCCTGGTCGGAATGGCTGGGCACTGACGCACCGAAGGAAGCCGCGACGTATGGCAGGTCCGCCATACCGGCCCCGAGCGCCCAGCCCATGACGATGCCGTCTCCGGTGTTGTGCGCGCCACCCATCTGCACTGTCTCGAGCCACATCGGGCTGAAGGTGCGCAGCAGGTCCGTGCCATGGGAGAAGCCGCCGGTCGTGAGCACGACCCCGCGCGTCGCGCTCCACCACTGCGCGTCGCCGTCGACCATCACGGCGACTCGGTCCACGCGGCCGCGCTCTCCCCTCGCGAGTCGCACCACCGGTGCGTTGGGGTGGTACTCGACGGCCGGGTGGCGCTCCACCAGGTCGTGCAGGTGCCGGGTCGCGACGCCGGCGCCCGTGAAGTGCACTCGGGTGAAGGGCTCAGCCGTCGCCCCCTCGTCGATGGAGAACGCGACCCCCTGGCTCGCCATCCAGTCGTAGGTCTCGAGCTGGTGGTCGACGTAGGCGTCGATGAGATCCTCTCGCGCCACTCCCCCGCCTGTGGCCACGAGGGACTCGCGCAACCGGGCGGGCGAGTCCTCGAAGCCGGCCTTGCGCTGCAGATCCGTGCCTGCGAACACCAGGCCGCCACCTGCCATCGTCGACGATCCGCCGAACTCGGCTCCCTTCTCGAGCAGCGCCACCTGCAGCCCGGACTCGGCTGCCGACAGAGCAGCGACGTGCCCCGCCAGGCCGGCACCAACCACCACGACGTCTGTGCTGTTCTCGTTCGCCGCCATCAGCTGGCCTCCGTCAACTCGGGAATGCGGACCGACGGCACGGTGTGCCCGGTGGCACCGGCCGCCAGCACGTCGGCGTCCGGCAGTTCGGTACCCCGCCAGAAGACGTGGAGATCCGGGCGGACCAGGAGCAGTGGCGCGCCATAGACGTCCCGGGCGCCCGGCTCGTCGGATCGAAAGACCTGCAGCGGGGCCCCGAGAGCGGCGAACGCCGACTCGATCTCGGCGGTGTCCGCACTGCCGGTCAGGTCGAGCAGCGCGTAATCCGGACCGAGGACGTCCTGCACGGCACGGCCGTCTCGCAGCCACACATGTGGGAGACGCACCCCCGGTCGGGCGTGCGGTGTGTAGTGCACGGTGTCCCACTCGCCGGGGTCGTCGTCCTCCGTGGCGATGAGGGCCGACCCGGCGTAGCTGTACCCCAGCTCGGCGCCCACCATCTCGTAGATGCGCCAGTGGTGGTCGCGGGCCGCCTTCGCGACGTCGGCCCGTGCCTCAGCGCCCTCGGGGCCGTCCTCACGGATCTCGGGACGCACCTGCGACTGCCACAAGAACATGCCTTCGGCCGCCCAGCCCGCCGCGGCGACGTTGTGGGCGCCGACCGCTCGCCGTTCCACCTCGTAGCTCGCCAGCAGCCCCGGCCCTCCCCAGCCGTGCACTGTTCCGGCCAGCTTCCAGGCCAGGTCGATCGCGTCGCCGATCCCGGTGTTCATGCCGAGTCCGCCGGTCGGGATCACCAGATGGGCCGCATCACCGGCGATGAAGACCCGACCCTCGCGGTACCTGTCGGCGAGCAGCAGGTGCATCTTCCACCGCCGGTGGTTGACGATGGTGAAGTCGACGTCGAACCCGAGCCGATCGCGGATCTCCTGCTCGAGGTCGAGGTCATCGTTGGTGCCTCGCAGGTTGAGGGTGAACTGCCGGCGGCTGCCCTGGACGACGATGCCCGCGCCCTGGTCGTCCGCGAAGTAGTAGTGACGTCCCTTCCCGATCGGGATCTTGTCGTAGAGCTCGTCCGAGGCGAACGTGGTCTGGAGCAGCGCGCTGATGCCGCCGCGCCCGGAGAGCGGGATGCCCAGCTGCTTGCGAACCGTGCTGACTCCCCCGTCACAGCCCACGAGGTAGCCCGCCTGCACCGTGCTCGCCGCACCGGACGCATCACGCAGCTGCGCCGAGACACCGTCGTCGTCCTGGTCGAAGCCGACCAGCTCGCAACCGAATCTCACCTCGACGCCGTCGGTCGACTCGGCGATGCTCTTCAGCAGCGGTTCGAGGTCGTTCTGCGAGACCAGCTGGTACGGCTCGAGCGGCTCCGAGCCGTCGCGCGCCTGCCTGATCTGCTCGCGATGCTCCGCCACCGTGCGGTAGCTCAGCACAGTCAGTGGCTCCTGCGAGAGCGACGTCACGACCAGTACGTCCATCGAGGCGTCAGCCGGGTAGCCGAGCTCACGCACCTCCTCTGCGAACCCGAGACGGCGGAAGATCTCCATCGTCCGCGCGTTCGAGCGGTCCATCTTGGGCCACTCCTTGGTCGTCGGGTCCTTCTCCACCAGCAGCGTCCGCACTCCTCGGCGCCCGAGGTCGATGGCCAGCACCAGACCCACGGGACCGGCTCCGGCCACGATGACGTCGAAGTCGTCCTTGCGCGTCGCGTTCTCCACGCCGCGACCATCACTCGACGCCGAGTTGGGTGACGAGACGGTGTTCCGGACATCGGGACGGCGCATGGTCGTTGATCGACAGAGACGGTGCACTCGAGCGACCTGGCGTTCGTCCTCGTTCGCGTCACACCCACCGTCGTCACGCGACCGCCCGCGACTCTCGCCGAACCCGTACCTAGAAGAGGTGGACATGGTCGGAGCACTGGGCCAGCGACGCGCCGTGGTGACAGGTGGCGCCGGAGGCATGGGACGCGCTCATGCACTGCGGCTGGCCCGACTCGGCGCCGACGTAGCGATCCTCGACATCGACCTCGACGTCGCGAAGCGGTGGGATGAGGAGCTCACGGCCCCGAGCGTCGCTGAGGAGATCAGCGCCCTCGGGGTGGAGAGCATGGCGATCGAGGTCGACCTCACCGACGCCGCAGCCACCGACGCGGCGATCGCGACGATCGTCTCCGAGTGGTCGGCCATCGACATCCTGGTCAACAACGCCGGCGGCGCGATCACCCCGTACGAGCGCAGCACCGCCACGAGCACGTCGGACGAGGACGTGCGCCGGGTCGTGGACCTGAACCTGGTCGGGACCGTCAACATGTGCCGAGCGGCGGCTCCACACATGCGGCGGCCAGGCGGCTCCATCATCAACATCGCCACCATCGGCGTCGACGTCGAGGCCGGTCAGGGCCAGTTGGCGCTCTACGCCGCTGCCAAGGCGGCGGTGGTGCGCTACACCCGTTCGCTGGCCGTCGAGCTCGGCCCCGAGGGCATCAGGGCCAACTGCGTGTCGCCCGGGCTCATCATGACCGCCCGCATCCAGGCCCTCGCCGCAGCACGCCCAGGTGCCGGCGGAGTCGATCAGAGCAGCACCATCCCCCTCCGGCGTACCGGTACGCCGGAGGACGTCTCCGCTGTCGTCGAGTTCCTCGCCGGCGACCTGGCCGGCTACGTGACCGGCGAGAACATCCGCGCCGGCGGCGGCATCCATCTCGTCTGATCCGGCTCGCCGGTCCGTCCGCCGGCCGGCCCGCAGGTCAGTCCGCTCCGGCCCACTGCGCGAAGTCACTGCCGCGCCGCGGAATGTGCGCGTACTGGTCGAGGGAGTCGTCGAGGGCCAGGGCGCCGGTCAGGTCGTCGATCTCGGCGAGGTGGTCCGCGACGTCCTCGGCGCTCAGGGTCTCACTGCCCCAGCCCCGGGACAGGACGGGCTCAGCGCGAGCGACGCGTCCCCCGGCCGCGTGCAGCACCCGGCCACTGAGCGTGCACGTCGGGTGCGCCAGGTACGCGACGACCGGTGCGACGCGGTCCACCGACATGCGCTCGGCGTCGAGGAGTGGGTCGATCGACTGGAAGGTCGGGGCCATCGGGGTCGCTGCGATCGGGGAGATGGCGTTGACCTTCACATCGACGTCGGCGTTGTCTAGTGCCGCGCACCGTGTCATCGCCTGGACGGCACCCTTCGCCGCGGCGTACGCGAACGACCCGGTCCGTCCGAACAGAGCCACGCCGGACGCGGTGTTGACGATCCGCCCCGTCCCCCGGGCGCGCATGTGCGGCAGAGCCGCGCGCATCGTCCAGAACGTGCCCATCAGGTGCACCTCGATCATGGCTCGCAGCTGCTCGGTCGATCCGTCCTGGATCGGGGCGACCCACGCGGTGCCAGCGTTGTTGACCAGTACGTCGAGCCGGCCGTGCCGGGCGACCACGTCCTCGACCAGCCGGGTGGCCTGTGCCGCGTCGGTGACGTCGACCTCCACCGCGTCCACCCGTCCCCGTCCCGCCGGATCGCCGTCGAGGTGCTGGCGCTCGCGATCGCCGTCGCGGTCCGCCGCGGACCGCGACGCCGACACGACGACGGCGCCCCGTCGGGCCAGCTCGCGGACGTAGGACCTCCCGAGGCCGGTGGCGCCTCCGGTCACGAGGGCCACGTGACCGTCGAAGCGCAGCGGCGACGTGCCAGGCGTCGGGAGGCTCATCGCCGGCCTCGCTCGGCACGGCGCGCGCTCGACGTCAGCGCGGGGACGATGGCCTCGCTGCGCGCGCACGCGGCGACGACGTCGGCCTCGGCGGCGAGGGAGGTCCTCCCGGCCGTCTCGAGTCGGACAGTTTCTGGCACGGAACCCTCCGGCGGTCGGTGACCCATCGAGTCAACGACCGCCGAGGGGGGCGCCGGAAGCGCACGTTCCGTTCGCCGGTACTCCACCTGGCGAGCACCACCGCGGTGGAGGAGCCGGCTGCGCGACGTGACGGTGAAGCAGGGGCGGCAAGGGCCCATGGTGCTCGTCCGCTTCGTCGTCTCGTTCCACGACACGGATGGCCGTCTCGATGCGGAGTGCCTCTACACCTCCGCCTACCTGAAGCGGGACGCAGGACTCTCCGCGAGGTCACAGTCGGCGAGGAGCTGCGGGAGCAGAGTTTCCGCCCGGTCTCGATGACCGACATCGCGCGGTACCAGGGCGCCAGCGGCGCCCTCATCGCGTTGCACCACGACGAGTTCGCGCGCGCAGCGGCCCTTCCCGCGACCTCCAGCGCCGGGATGCTGAGCGGGGTGGCTGGCATCGGTCGTGACCGCCCGTGGCACCTTGTTCCACCCCTGAGAACGCGCAGTGGTCGCGCGACACGGGCGACCGGCATCGTCGACCCCATGTCGCTGGTCACCTTCGAGCGTCGTGGGCACGTCGCCGTCATCACGCTGAACCGTCCTGAGGCGCGCAATGCGATCAACCCCGAGATGGCGCGGGCGATCGGGGGGGCCGTGGATCAGCTGGAAGACGATCCTGACCTGCGGGTCGGCGTCCTGGCCGCCACCGTCACCGAGCCCCGACCGGTCTTCTGCGCCGGGGACGACCTGCGGGCCATCGAAGGCGAGCCGGCGATGACCGAGAAGGGCCACTTCGCCGGATTCGTGCGGTATCCCCGTCGCAAGCCGATCGTGGCGGCGGTCGACGGCTTGGCCACGTCGGGCGGCTGCGAGATCGTCCTCGCCTGCGACCTGGTCGTGGCCACCACGCGCTCGTCGTTCGCGCTCGCCGAGGTCAAGTGGAGTCTCGCGCCGCTCGCCGGTGGCGCCTTCCGGCTGCCTCGGCTGATCGGGCGCGCCGCTGCGCTCGACATGATCCTGACCGGGCAGGCGTTGTCGGCTGAGCGCGCCTACCAACTCGGGATCGTGTCCACCTTGACCAAGGGTGATGCCGTCGAGGCCGCCGTGGAACGGGCCCAGCTGATCGCCGATCACGATCCTGAGACCGTCAGCACCAACCTTGAGCTGGCCAACCGCGCCTTGACGATGGGCGAGGACGAGCTGTGGGCCGCCAATGCAGAGTTCGCCGAGCGCATCTTCTCCTCGCCGACCTTGAAGTCGGGGCTCGCGGCCTTCGACAACCGCAAGTCGTGACCCAGCCCGGCGACCGGTAGCCGTCGTACCGCCTCGGCCCAGCCTCAGGCCTTGGTCACCGTGATCGACACCCCGGTGAAGGTGGGCATGCCTGTCAACGCATCCACACCTTCCGCCGAGGTCGTCAGCAGGTTGACGTTGAAGTCCGCGAACCCGTGGGGTAGTGACACCGCGCCGCGGCGAATGTCCGGGTCGAGACGGACGACTGCCGTCACCGAGCCGAACGAGCTCGACACCTCGACCCGATCGCCTTCAGCCACCTGTGCGTCCGAGGCGTCTGCCGGATTGACGAGCACGTCGGGCTCGTCCTGCCCCGACGGAAGCGCCGCGGTGCCGACCAGCTGAGAGTTGACATGCCTCAGCTGACGGCGCGGGATCAGGGCGAGGCCGACCGGGTCGGGCACCTGCTGCAGTAACGCGACCAGCTCTGCCGGTGCCAGTCTCCAGCCACCCCGCTTCTGCACCTTCCGGCGCGCCCAGCCGAACACCGCCTCATTCGCCACCACAGCGGTAGGAGCGTTCTTCAGCACCTCGAGGTCGGCCGGGGACGACTGCAGGGCAATGGCGATCAGGTCCTCGGCGGTGCAGTCGTCAGCACGACGGCCGTCGGGGATGGCTGGGTGTCCGAGCTGCTCGAGCAGCTTCGCCAGGATCAACCACAGCTCTCTGCGCTGCTTCGCCGGCTTGAGGACAGCCGGTGTGTACTGGGCCGCGACGGCGGGCAGGTACTGGTCGACCCCGAGTGTCACATCGGCTCGTTCCAATTGGCCCGCGCACGGGGCGAGGTGCGTCGCCAGGTCGGTGATCTCGCTCTCCACAACGTCGGCGACGACAAGGACCTCGACCTGCGAAAGGGCTCGGCGCACGCGCTCGGTATCGGGCATCGACGTCGTCAGGTTGCCACCGAGCACGAAGAGCGCTCGTAGGCTCCCCGCCTCGATCTGGTCGACGAGCGCTATGGCCGGCAGCTGCCCGAACTGCCGCGGCAGCTCCGGACGTGCGGCAGGGCCGGAACTCGCACGAAGATCGCCCCAGCTCCTGTCGTCGGAGTCCAGCGCCCGGATGTAGCCGGGGTTGAACCAGACACCGCCGGGTGCGTCCGCGGAGTCGGTGATGACCAGCAGACTCAGCATCAGCCACTGGGTCAGGTTCGCCGACGGCGCCATGGTGACGCCAGTGCCGGTGATCCCGGCGAACCGCCCGTGCTCGCGGATCGCCGCTACGAGGTCTTCCAGGTCGCTACGGTCGAGGCCTGTCCTGCTGCTGGCGACCTCGAGGGTGAAGGGCTCGACAGCGGCAGCGAGCTCCTCGTGACCGATGGTGGTGCGAGAGAGCAGGTCGACGTCGGCGGTCTTCAGCAGCTCCCGCACGACGGCGGCCAACCAGATGTGGTCGGTTCCGGGCCGCGGGGCCAGGTGCCGGGTCGCCATGCGTGCGGTCTGGGTCCGGCGGGGGTCGATCACCCACACCTCGCCACGGCGCAGGAGACCCTTGATCCGCGAACGCGGATCAGGCAGGGCGTTCGACTGGCCGTGGGACACCACCGGGTTGGTGCCCACGAGGATCGAGAGGGTCGTGTTCGCGTAGTCGATACCCGAGAATGCGAGGCCCGGCTGGCCGGCTACGAGCGCGGCGACCAGCGACTTCGACGGCCCGTCGATCGTCAAGGGCGTGTAGAGGTTCGGGGATCCCACGGCCTTCAGCAACGCCTTGACCATCACCGCGGCTGCGGCCTCGCCGCTACCGGACCCTGCGAAGACCCCGACCGCGTCCGGTCCGCTCTCGGCGACGATGCGGGCCACTTGGTCACCCAGGTCAGCGGTGAACTGCTCCCAGGCGACCGGCCGCCGGTCTGCGCGCCGACCGAGGCAGGGCTCGTCCAGCCGGCGCGGATCCTCGTGCCAGCGTGGGAGCGAGCGACCCTTCGGGCAGGTGTAGCCGTGCGAGGTCGGGTGATCCATGTCGCCGCGGACACGGACCACCGAGTCTCCGTCGACGGTCACCTTGATACCGCAGCTCGCGACGCAGAACCTGCAGTAGCTGGTCACTTCTCGTTGGCTCATGCCGTGCCGGCTCCCATCCCACCGCCGGCACGGGTCGAGGCCGGTCGGGCGTTTCGCGAGGACTCGTACAGGTGCTACGACCACTCGACCTCCACGGGAACCGTGCAGGGTCCAGACGCCACCAGGCAAGCCGACTTTTCAGCCGCCGGAACACGGTCGCAGGTTGTCGACCCCGCGATCCGCGATCGACACCGGTCAGACGGCGACGTCGTCGCGGGCGGCCACCTGGTCGAGCGCGATGTCGACGATCATGTCTTCCTGCCCACCGACGAGCCCACGCCGACCGCACTCCATGAGGATGTCCCGCACGTCCACCTGGTAGCGCTCAGCAGCCAGCTCGGCGTGGCGCAGGAAGCTGGAGTAGACGCCCGCATAGCCCAACGTGAGCGTCTCCCGGTCAACCCGGACCGGGCGATCCTGCAGGGGACGGACCAGGTCGTCGGCAGCATCCTGGAGCCCGAAGAGGTCGCACCGGTGCTCGAACCCGACGATGTTGGCCACCGCGATGAACGCCTCGATCGGACAGTTGCCTGCTCCCGCACCGTGTCCGGCCAGCGAGGCGTCAACCCGGACCACGCCGTTCTGCACGGCGACCACCGAGTTCGCGACCGACAGCGAGAGGTTCTCGTGTGCGTGGATGCCGATCTCGGTCGCCGGGTCGAGCACGTCCCGATAGGCAAGGACCCGGGCGGCGACGTCGTCCATCGTCAGCCGTCCACCCGAGTCCGTGACGTAGACGCAGTGCGCGCCGTAGGACTCCATCAGCTTGGCCTGTCCCGCCAGCGTGACCGGATCGGCCATGTGGGACAGCATCAGGAAGCCCGAGACGTCCATGCCCAGCTCCCGAGCCGCCGCGATGTGCTGGGCCGCGATGTCGGCCTCCGTGCAGTGGGTCGCGACGCGCACACTGCGTACGCCGAGCTCGTAGGCCCGCTCGAGTTCCTCGATCGTCCCGACGCCCGGCAGGAGCAGCGTGGTCAGCCGCGCCCGTTCCAACACCTCTGCGGCCGCCTCGATCCACTGCCAGTCAGTGTGGGAGCCCGGCCCGTAGTTGAGGGAGCCGCCAGCGAGGCCGTCACCGTGAGCGACCTCGATAGCGTCCACTCCGGCAGCGTCGAGGGCGGCCACGATGGCGCGCACATCGTCGGTCCCGATCCGGTGGCGAACGGCGTGCATCCCGTCACGCAGGGTCACGTCCTGCACGAACACTCGAGTCGACACGGCTCAGGCACCGCCCTTCGCGGTAGCGATCCGCTCGGCCACCTGCAGGGCGGCCGACGTCATGATGTCGAGGTTGCCCGCGTAGGAAGGCAGATAGTGCGCGGCTCCCTCGACCTCGAGGAAGACCGACACCTGGTGGGTCACCGGCCCCGGCTCGTCCCCGAGCAGGGTTCCGACCGGCTGGTCGGGCGGGATGGGTGTGACCTGCACCTTCTGCTTGAGGCGGTAGCCCGGGACGTATGCGGCGACGTCACCGACCATCTTGTCGATGCTCTGCCGGATCTCGTCGTGAACGGACTCGTTGGGAGCGTTCACGAGTGCGAGCACGGTGTCCCGCATCATCAGCGGCGGCTCGGCGGGGTTGAGGATGATGATCGCCTTCCCTCGGCGGGCTCCCCCGACTTGGGCGATGGCGGCGGCTGTGGTCTCGGTGAACTCGTCGATGTTGGCGCGTGTCCCCGGCCCGGCCGACTTGGAGGCGATCGAAGCCACGATCTCGGCGTAGGCGACCGGGACGACCCGGCTGATGGCTGCGACGATCGGGATGGTGGCTTGGCCGCCGCACGTCACCATGTTCAGGTTCTGGGCGTCCAGGTGCTGCTCGAGGTTGACCGCGGGGACGACGTAGGGACCGATCGCGGCAGGGGTGAGGTCGACCAGCACCTTGCCGAGCGGCGCGAGGAGCGCGGCGTTGTGTTCGTGCGCCTTGGCGCTGGTGGCGTCGAAGACGATGTCGATGTCGTCGAAACCGGGCAGACCGATCAGGCCCTCGACGCCCTCGTGCGTGGTCGGGACGCCCAGCCGAGCGGCCCGCGCCAGGCAGTC